>Ga0181584_10004543_pt1 | contig 10530 bp, 4 predicted proteins | sample 071ome_30_FD_132462 | JGI IMG/M metagenome (GOLD analysis project Ga0181584, IMG submission 132462) | Coastal salt marsh microbial communities from the Groves Creek Marsh, Skidaway Island, Georgia - 071406AT metaG (megahit assembly) | ecosystem: Environmental > Aquatic > Marine > Intertidal zone... | reverse complement strand
GCAAGCACGTGCAAACAACCTCTCAGTGTCCGCCTCTCGGTTCGGTCGCGCCATGTCGGCGTCTCGTCGCACGCTCGATCGATTGGACGTCGACCAGACGCTCGTGGCAAAGCTCGAGAACCGAGGGTGTCGCACGGCGGAGGACGCGCTTCACCGCGCGCCGCTTGACGTCGTCGAACTCGCCGATTGCTCGCACAGACGCGCGCGAGATTTTATAATCAGCGTCGCCAAGGCTGTCGCACCGAAGCCGACGACCGCGTACGACGCGCTCAAAAGATCGAAATTCGTGCCGACGACTCTGAGAGAGATCGACGCTGCGCTCGGCGGTGGGCTGAGCGTGGGGTCGGTGACCGAAGTCGTGGGCGCGGCGGGCGCCGGGAAGACGCAACTGTGCTTGGCCGCGTGCGCGAGCGCAGCGGCGCCGGAAGCGTGCGGTGGATGCGATGGAGGGGTCATTTATATCGACGCGGAACGCAAGTTTAGCGGTGCGAGGATGGCAGAGATCGCGCGAGGGAAATTCGGGGACACGTTTGACTCGAACGACGCCGTGAGCGCGCTGGCGAGACGGGTTCAAGTCATCACGCCGACGAGTTTGAGTGATTTAGGAAAGCGCCTAGCCGCGCTGGAAGAGGCGATCATCGATCATAAAGTTCGTTTAGTGATCATTGATTCCGTGGCGCACCTGGCGAGAGCGGAATTCGGACGCGAGAAGGTGGTCCAGAGACAGAGTGTGTTGGGCGCCGTGGCGTCGACGCTGAAGCGACACGCGGAAAAACACGCTTTGGCCGTGCTCGCGGTGAACCAAGTGACGACGAGGATTGGAACATTTGCGAAACACGCGAGCGACAAGGACAACAACACTGATGACGCCGGTTCAGAGGAGTCGAGCGGAATCACCGCGGCGCTCGGCACAAAGTGGGCGCACTGCGTCAACACTCGAATAGCACTAGAAGTCGTCGGCGAGCGTCGACGAATAAAAATCGTGAAGAGCCCACTGGCGCCACTGACATCGTTCGACTATTTCGTCGATGGATCCGGTATATGTATATCTGGCAAGACTGACGAGAACGAAATGCTTGCCTCGGACGCCAACGTACACTCTCGCATGCAAAGATAGGAGAAGGAGAAGAACGACTGTAGCGGTGTAGAACGAATCTGTATGAATATTACAAGCAATTGAATCGAATCAGCCTCGGTAAAACCCTATTTCGCGCACGCAGAGCTCGAACGGTCCGACTTGCGAAGGCTCCCCCTTGAGGATCATCAAGCCAAACTCTCTGAGGCTCGACAAGGCCAGCGGGTTCCGAAGACACACACGACCCATGCGTTCGGCTCGCGAAAACGCGGCGAACGGAATCTTGACGCGCGCGTACTCCGAACCAGCCTTAAAGTTGACCTTGAAATTGATTTGTTCTCTCAGACAATCCTCATCTTTGAGAATAAAGAGGAACTTTTTCTCGGGAGTCGACGTCTTCGCTTCGATGTACACGCCGTCGAAATCTTCTGCATTTTCGTCCACCATCGCGCGCACGCTCGCAAACCCACCGTTCCTCTCGAGACTGACGTTACCCATAAAGCTACCACCGTCGTCCCCGGCTCGTCGCGCCATGAATCCATCCGACATGCCTCCCATCACTCCGTCGTTGAGCGAGCGAAACTTGGCGACGTCGTCGTTCTTCGTCAAGTTCAACCTCACGTCCCACGTCTCGTTCGCCTCCGGCGCCGCCTCGTACGTGACGTCCGCCAGCGACGCGTCCGCGTCCCCGGCCGTCGCCAACAATCGCCGCATCGCGACATCGAACGCGTTTCGCAACGCGGCCCACCTCTCGGCGTCGTCGCGCGCGCGGTCCGCCTCGGCGACGCCCTCGCGCAGCGCTCGAATCGCCTCCTCGTCCACCCGCGCGAGCGTTGCGCCGAGAACGTCGTCCACCGCGCGCCGCATGACGTCGTTTCGTCCCGCGTAATCGCCCGCGAGCGCGCGAACGCGTCCCGACGACGACGCGTCACCCAAACGCTCGAGAACGTCGCGCGCTTTCCACGTCGTGTCTCGCGACGCCATGACGCGCACGACGGAACCGCGAGACTGAGGACGGTTTCCTCGACCGCGTCTCGAGGCGATCGAACGCGCGAATCGCGTCAGCGGCGACGGGCAGGTCGCGCGCGCGCTCATCTCTGAGGCCAGCGCGAGAGCGCGCGGGACACAGGGGGGCGCGATGCGTCGACGCGCAGGCGCTCGCATTCGTCTGATGCAGGTGTGTGTGCGTGTGTCTAGATCAAGTGTGTATTGGTAATGCTGATTTCCTACCCGAGCGCGCGCTCGGCGCGCTCGTTCAGGGCTCGAATGTAATCGCCCTCGTGAAGACGCTCGACGGCGCCGAGTTTCGCGGCGCGCTTCTTCGACTTCTTCGACTCGTCTCCGTGTTTCTTCGACTTTTTCTTGATGGAGTCGCCGTCGTCTTCGACTTCGTCTGCGAGAAACTGCGTGGTGAGTTGTTCGTCGGTGAGCGCGTGCGCGAGCCAACCGGGTTGGTCGCCGCTGGACACCGTGGATGACGCCGCGTTGCTCGAAGGCGTCGAAGCGCTGAAATCGGGAAGGGAGAGACCGTCATCGTTTGATGCGGCCTTCTTCTTCGACACGGTCTTCGCACCGCTCGCGCTGAAGCCGTTGTGAGTCGGACTCGATTTCGAACCACCCGACGATCCCAAGATGGAATTTAAAAATTCGTCATCGTCGCCCGCCTCGCTCGCTGGCTGCTTCGCGGCGGCGGCGCTCTTCTTCTTCGCCGCGGCGATGACATTGCCATCGTCGTCGTAACTACTTTCTTCGTCGACGGCGTCGTCATCCTCGCCGCTCCCCGCATCCAGGCGCAAACTTTCACTGGAGAGTGTCGAACTCGGGAGAATTGGATAATCAAACATCTTGAATGAATCCGTCTCAGACGACCCCTCTCGCGCGACGTCATTCTTGTTGAGCACCGGTCGGAGCGTGTCGATGATGTGACTCGCCGCCTGCGATGCGGTTCGATCGATTCTACCCTGCGTCACGCCCATGGCGTAGTTGGCTTGAATGTTAGCCATGAGCGTCGCCAAGTCACGTCGCATCGCCTCGATTTCGTCTCGCTGTCGCCGCTGCTCTTCGTACATGATGATTTGAGCCGCCTCGCCCGATCGCGCGCGCTGCGCACCGGTGGTACCGACACTGACACCAATCGCCGCGGTAGCGTCTTCGGTGCCACCCGCGAGCTTGGCTTCGGGATCATCGCTTTTCAATATCTCCGCAATGCGCTTCGCCATCTTCTTGTCGTGCTCCACGAGCGCGTCCGCCATGATCTTTGCACTCGGACTACCATTCGTAGAATCCGCCATTCGAGCGCTTTGCAACGCGTTTGCTTCGACCGCTTCCGTCGTCATCGCCGTAAGACTCTCCGCGAGCTGCTCCGCGATTTGTTCCTTTGATAAATTCGGCGACACCTTTGCGTTCGTTTCTTCGGTTTTGCCGTTCATCAAACCAATCGCCGCCGCGTCAGCGTCGGCCTCTGCGTCCGCTTCACCACCGTCGCTACCATTCGCCATGGTTGACTTGCGTCGCATGATCATGTCAACGATGTGAGACGCGATCGCTTTCGCGTTGGCGTTGGCTTGCACCGGCTTCATGAGCTTGGGTTGCAAGCCGTCCACGTCGTCACGGCGCGGCGCGGCGACATCCTCTCCAAGTCCACTCGAACCCGATTCTTCGTCCCCAGACCCATCTTTGAACAGACTTCCGATCTCCGCGCTATCGTCGCGTGTGAGGTCGGGCGCGGGCGCTCGCGGTGGCGCGGCTTCGTCCACTTGCGGCGATTTGCCGTTGTACCCGAGAAGATCCTCGATGCCGACTGGATCGCTGGGACGCGTGGGGTCCGGCTCTGGAGCCTCGCTGGGTTCCGGAGAGGTGGATGGAAATATGGACGTCGTGAGAGGAAGCCCCGACGGTTGAGGCTCAGGTGTTGCGCTCGGCGTGGGCATCGGGGACTCCGACGGCGTGGGAGAAGCTCCGGGCGACAATTCTTGAAACGCCGTCCACGATGCGTCTTCTTCAACCGCCGCTGGTTGCGGCGCTGGCTGCGCCGCTGGTTGCACCGCCGGTTGCGGCGCCGGCTGTGGCGCTGGTTGCGGCGCTGGTTGCACCGCCGGTTGCGGCGCCGGCTGTGGCGTTGGTTGCACCGCCGGTTGCGGCGCTGGTTGCGGCGCTGGTTGCGCCGCCGCCAGTTGCTGAGATGCAGCCTCATTCGGCGTCACTCCATGCCCCCAAGGGGGTAAGCTGTCCTCACCGCTCCCTTGCGCCTCCTCTTGCTCTTCCTGCGAACGACGCGCGCGCCGTTTGCGAGGCGACGGAGGATCCTCTCTGTACTGCACAAAGTCACCGGATGGCGCTTGTCCCGGACGTCTGGAAAAGATGTCGTTGCCGTCAATGTCGGAAGGCGAGACATCATACATCGCGCTGCGGAGAGTTCCTCCCCCTTTCGGGTCCAGCGAGTTGATCATTCGCTCCAAGTTATCATTTTCCCGCACTGTCTGCGTCTCACTCGACACCTGTTTCGATTTGTGATAGGCGCCGGTGCTCGCGACGGCGTTTGCCGCTGCCTTCGTTTCAAACAGCGCCGACTCGTACTGGGTCAGCGGTTTGCGTGGCTGCGTCGATCGGCCGCTCGTCGGCGATCCCGAAGCCGTGTTTGCTTCCTGGCTGCCCGTTATCGTGGGTCGATCTTCCAACGGTAACATTTCTCTGAATTCACTCTCCGCCGCCGGCGCCGCCGGCGAAGCCGGCGCCCCGTTCGCCATGAGCGTCTTTATCGCTGATTCCAGCTGATCGACGGTATCGGGTTTGCCGCTCGGAAACAACGCCGCCGCCTGCGGAACGATCGCGACGAACCGACTAGACAATAAATTCAAAGTCTCCGAACTGATCCCACCGGGACTGAACATGGCTGTTCGAACTTGCAGACGAAGCGCCTTGAGCGCCGTCAACTGCGAAGGCGTCGGCGTCACCCCCGTGAACGACAGTCCCAAGGACGCCATCCTCTCGCCAGTTTTCGACCAACGCGTGATCATGGATCGATCATCTCTTCCAGCGACCAATTCCGCGCCCGGTACCGGGCGCCACGCCTCTTGCAACGTCTTACTCTTGTGCGTCCACACGCCGATCGCGGCCGCGGCGGCGATCGTCGCCACCGTACACACCACCGACATTCTCGTCGACGACGCCGAACGAGAGGACACTCGACGCGCCTGTTCCATCGATTCAACCGCGTCGTCATCGCTCGACGACAGCAGCGCCGTCGTCTCACCGCGCACCGCGTCCCTCATCGCGCCGGGCGAGATGGGTGTTGGCGAATCCAACACCCGCACTCGACGCCGTCGTCGTCGCGCGCGCCCCCGCTCGAGCGCGACGAATCGACCCGACGCGCGTCCTTTGAGGTCGTTCCCGGCGTTTCCGAGCGTTCGGCTCCCCGGCGCTCGCCACGACGGCCGTCGTCGCGGTCTGCGGACGATCGTCCCACCCGCGAGCGCCCCGAACGAGAGGCACGTGTATGGGCAAACAGTGAGACGCACAATTTCGCACGACGCCGCCGCGCCCGTTCGAACGACGCGGGCGACAGACGCGGACGCGCGACGACGGCGGTGCGTCGAACGCGCGCGCGCGGCGAGCGAGCGAACGCGCGCGCGCGGCGAACGCTCCGAATCGTCGCCATGGAGTCCACGCGCGCGAGTCGACGCGATGCGACCGACGACGCGGGGGACGACGATGATGAAAACGCGGCACCGTCCGTCTCGACGAACGCGACGACGCGCGAGGCGACGGACGATCGCGCGCGCGCGGCGGTGAAACCGGTGAAAGGGGCGATATCGCGCGCGTTCGTGAATCCCATGGCGGCGAGACGACCGTTCGTGAGTCCGATGGTACGGAAACCGACGGCGGCGACGGCGGCGAAACGGTCGAGACCGACGCCGACGGCGGCGACGGCGAGATCGGCGATAGTGACGGCGAGATCGACGACGGTGACGGGTGAAGAGAAAAAGGCGTTCGTGTGTTTGTACGCCAAGCGCAAGGCGGGGGCGTCGTCGGGGAAACAGAGACAGGCGAAGACGTTTTTGGACGGTGTCGTCGTCGCCGACGTCGTCTCGAAGACGGCCGAGTTGTATTCGATTCAAGGAACTCGCGTGGCGAAAGGCGCGGCCGGAACGCTGGTCGAGGGCACGACGACGACGTGTGGGGCGTACGAAGTGGAGGTGATGGAACCGGTGTCCACGACGGACGTGCTCTCCGGTGCGGTGTTTTCTCGCGGAGGCGGGAGCGCGCCGACGGCGGAACAAAGAGAGTTGGTGTCCGAGCAAAGACGACCCAAGGCGTTCGTGGCGCCGGTTCGCGGCGCGATGAAACCGTCCTCGACCGTGGGCACCTATCTGTCGACGTCATCGAAGCCGTTCGCGACGGAGGCGCCGCTACACAGCGCGGACGTCGAGAACGCGTTGGTGCTGTCGACGCTCGACACCAACTTTTACCGCCGCGACGCCCGCACGGCGTGCGCGGTGGTGTGCGATCCGTACATCTCTCGACACCTTCGTCCGCATCAACGCGACGGCGTGAAATTCATGTACGAGTGCGTCATGGGTCTTCGAACGTCGGTGCACACGAGCAAGGCGCACACCGGCTGTTTGCTCGCGCACGAAATGGGATTGGGGAAAACGCTGCAAGTCATCGCATTGGTTTGGACGCTGCTCAAACAGTCGCCGTTCAAGCGCGGCCAACCGACGTGTCGACGCGTCGTCATCTGCGTACCCGCGTCGCTCGTCGGGAACTGGGGCGCCGAGTTTCAGAAATGGCTCGGATCAGAGCGATGCGAACCGATGGTCGTCGAGGGCGGCGATAAGGAGGCGAAGTCGAATCTGCAAGATTTCGCACGACCGTCGCAGAGACGATACCAAGTGTTGATCACGTCATACGAAACGTTGCGCGCGCAGGCGGACATCGTCGCCGGTGCGAACATCGATTTACTCGTGTGCGACGAAGCGCATCGATTGAAAAACGCGACACAATCGACAAAGGGCGCGATGGCGCTCGAATCTCTGCGATGCCTTCGTCGCGTCTTGCTCACGGGGACGCCGATTCAAAACGATCTGGACGAATTATGGAGCGTCATGGATTTCGCGTGTCCTGGACTGATGGGTGATTTAGCGTCGTTTCGACAAATTTACTCGATACCGATCGAACGCGCGAGAGAGCGCGGCGCCAAGGAGGAGGCGATTCGAATCGGCGACGCGCGACGCGAACAGGTTGGAGTTTTGATAGATCCGTTCATTCACTCGAGAAAAGCGGACGAGATCAACGCGCGATTGTTACCGCCGAAGACGGAGTACGTCGTATTCGTGCGTCTGACGTCGAGACAAGAGAAGCTGTACCTGGATCAATTAAAGAAAAAGTCGTTGCAAAGCATGTTGGGGAGAATCGGCAAGTCGGACGACGTCGAGCCGATTTCGCCTCTCGCCGCCATTCAGACATTGCAAAAGCTGTGTAACGCCGCGGTTTTGGCGTCGGAAACGAATGAAAACGACTTCGTGGAGACGTCGAGTAAATTGGTCGTGTTGCGCGCCTTTTTCCGCGCGCTTCCATCCGACGAACGAATCGTCGTCGTTTCCGGTTTCACGACGACGCTCGATCTCGTCGCGCGACTGTGCGAAAGCGAAAACATGAAGTACGCTCGTCTACAGGGATCGACACCACCAAAAGAGCGCACGTCCATCGTGCGCGTCTTCAACAATTCCGGTAAGATTTTACTTCTCAGCACGAAAGCCGGCGGCGTCGGTCTGAATCTCGTCGGCGCGAATCGATTAGTCTTGGTGGATTCGAGTTGGAATCCCGCGCACGATTTGCAAGCGCAGGCGCGGATTTGGAGAGACGGTCAGACGAAATCGTGTTACATTTACCGACTGTTGTCGACGGGTACGATCGAAGAGCGCATGTTCCAGCGACAAGAACTCAAAGGCGCGCTCGCGAGAACGCTCGGTTTCAGATCCACCAGCGCCGCGACGAGCAACGCGAGCGCGGGGAACACGACGTTTACGCAAGCCGAGCTGCGCGACTTGTTTTCGTACGTCAAGGATACGCGGTGTGATACCGCCGATCGAATCGACGCCATGTCGGGCGAAACGCCCGAACACTGGCGACGAGACGTCTCCTGCACGTCGGATGATCCGTTGCTGACGAGCGCCGCGCGAGAGGACGAGCGAATATCCTTCGTGAGCGAGCTCCCGAACGCGGCTACGCAAAACGCTGACGTCGACGAAGTCAGTGTTGATGACATTGACGACGAATGACGATGCGTGTGAATGAGTGTGCCCTCAACTCGCTCGCGCGTGTAAATCTGTAGTATGTGTACGAGTATGAAATGTGTAATGAAATTGATATTGATTCTTTCTCCATCACGAGCTGCTTATGAAGTTTTTGAGCTCTTCGGAGAGTCTGCGCACGCCCTCCTCGTCGCCGAGCGAAAACTTTCCCATGAGCTTTTCCAACGCGGGCGAGAGCTTCAAACCATCGGTGCTAAAGTACACGGGTGTCAAGTGATTCCCGAAATCTAATTCTCGGGAATCCACCTTTCCGGGATATACCTCGAATCGCTTCTGTAACGCCTCCATGAGCTCGGCGTTTTGATCCAAATCGTCATCTTTCAATTTCACCAGGCGCGTCCGCGGAGACGAGTATTTCCGTCGCGCGCGCGCCAGCGTTTCCTCGGGATTCGGTGTAAACTCCAACCCCGCCGCTTTCGCCGCGCGCTCCGCGAACGCCGCGATCGAGGGTAACGTTTTAAAGAAATCGGCGTTCGTCCCGCTCGCGCCCGCGCGCTTCTTCAACAACTCCTTCGCAAACTTTTCAATCAACTTGGCGCTCTCCGCCGCGTCCGCGTTGTTAAACCCAATCATGAAACTCCCCGCACACATCACCGAATCTTCGCGCGTCGTCGACGTCGCGATCGCCGTTCCGCTCGTCGCGTCCATCTCAATCGTTCCGTCGTCTCGCTCGTCCTCCTCGCACGCCAACAGCGTCGCCAGTTTACACCCGAGCGAATGTCCGACGCGAAACGTCGGCGTCGCGCGCGACGTCAACCCCTCTCGATCGATAATCTCCATCCTGGCCCTCGAGAACGTCTTCCCACACGCTCTCGCGCACGCGTCGTGGTCCAAATCTAACTCGTACGGCGTCGCCACAACGCACAGCCCCAGTTCGTCGGCGCAGCGTCTGAGAAGTGCGTCGTACGCCACGTCCGGGAAGCTCCCGAGCACCGCCCCTCCCATGAAGTGCACGAATCCCCACGGTCGCGTTCTCGTCGGCGAGAGCACTCGCGCGCCGCACACGTCGGTCCATCCCGCGGCGCCGGACGTTTGCTCGCGCGCGTCTCGAACTTTTTCCAACGCCCCGCGCAGGGACACGAGCGCGGTGACGTCGTCGTCCCCCGCGGCGCGTCTCGCGACGACGGTGCGCGTCGAACGGTGTCGTCTCGACGTCGTCGGCGCCTCTCGAGCGCGCGCGGGGGCTATCAGCGTCGACGTCGACGCCATGACGAGGCGTAATCTAACGACCGTCAGTCGTCAATCCGCGACTCGCGTCATGCCGCTCGGCGCGCGCGACGATCTCGGCGACGCGCGATTCGTCGGCTGCGAACTCACCGCCGACGCCCTCGAGCGCGCGTCACCGCGCGACGCTCTCGAGCGCGCGACGCGAGGTGGTTTTGATTTCATCGTTCACCCAGCCGCCGTCGTCGACGACGTCGACGATGACTCGACGACGCCGTGGGCGCACTCGGACGAGGAGCTCACATCGACCGATTGGTCCACGCGCGTCGTCTTGCGAACGTCCCGAGGCGTCGAGCGCGCCGCGCATCGGAGCGCAGAGGCGAGAAGGAGGTTGGAGAGAGAAGTGCGGTGGGCGGGACACGTCGGCGCGCACGCGGTGTGCGCGCGTTTGACGCCCGATGACGACGGTGACGTCTCGCGCGTGGCGCAACTGGTGATGGCGAACCTGGACGCGTTGGTGCACACGAAAGTGTGGCTCCGGACGCGCGTTACGGGGGATTCAAAGATTGACGACGACGCGTATCGAGCGTGGGCGGAGACGAGCGCGGCGTGCGAACATCGCGCCAACGTGTACGTCGCGTTGCACGTCACGGGCGCGCCGAAAACGCGAACCGAGTTGATGCGGTGGATGGGCGAACGTGTGGGTGTCGTATTTTTGAGCGTGGACGCGTTCGTGAAGAATTCGAGAGGGTTTCCGGTGTTGCCGAGAGAGTTGCAAGCGTTTGCACGCGAAGTGTTTTCGAGAGGGACGCAAGTGGTGTTGACGGATCGACTCGACGACGGCGACGACGTCTCGTCGACTTCGTCGACCATCATCAGACCGGGCGACGTACCTGGTGACGAGGGACGGGTCGAGGCCGAATCGGCGCACCCGATGCGTCTGTATTGGGAATATCTCGTCTATCTCTTCCGAGGCGT
>Ga0181584_10004528_pt1 | contig 10554 bp, 7 predicted proteins | sample 071ome_30_FD_132462 | JGI IMG/M metagenome (GOLD analysis project Ga0181584, IMG submission 132462) | Coastal salt marsh microbial communities from the Groves Creek Marsh, Skidaway Island, Georgia - 071406AT metaG (megahit assembly) | ecosystem: Environmental > Aquatic > Marine > Intertidal zone... | reverse complement strand
CGTTCCGTCGCCCTCAACGATCACCACGCCTCGGTTGGCGACGGTGTAGCCGTCGATGACGAAGTTCTCGAAGGTCATTCCGTAGGCCGTGATCATATCGCGGTGAACGTCGGAAAGCAGCATGAATTCAAGGCCGTTCTCTTTCGCAAAAACCCCGTTGGCGAAGGGCGAATCGACCGACACGCCGAACACGGTGGCGCCAATATCGTTCAATTGGGCCATCGAATCTTGGAAGGTGCACATTTCGGTGGTGCACACGCCGGTAAAGGCTGCGGGGTAGAACGCAAGGACGACTCGACCACCTGCGTGATCGCTTAGGCTGACCTTGCTCTTGTCGGTGGCGGTGAGGGTGAAGGCGGGTGCGATGTCTCCTACGGTGACCATGATTGCGGCTGCCGGCTGCACCCCTTAACCTTCTCGCACGGGAGCTTTGCACCGTGATTCGGTTCGGTTAAACCAGGTGTTTCCGGGATCGGTGTGCCAAATGGCGCCTTCAATCTCCATGTCGTTGAGCGCCTGTTGAAGCTGCCCGTTTCGAATGAAATCGCGAATCTGGGTGCCGCTGTTGAAACCGTGACAGAACTGGACCGTCTGGTCCTTTCCGGCGTATTTGCACTCTTCTTTGATGCGTTTTTCGCTTGGTGCAACCCGTGGTTGTGAAGGTCCACCTTGTTGATGTCGGAACGCTTGACGTGGTGCTGGTTCATGGTTTGAACGGGGACAGCATGTCGCTGCTGATTCGATTTGGAGCCTTTCGTTTTCCAACCCTTTCCGTTGCCGTGCATGAAGCGGCGCATCTTCCGTTCCTGTTGATTGGACATGGTTGATTTCGGACTGCGAGACGGTATAAAGGCTCTTCCAGAATTGGAAAAACGCTTTGCTGCAAGCCTAGAATGCTAGTGCCGGGATTCGAACCCGGGTCGACGGGATGAAAACCCGTAATGATGGACCTGACTACACCACACCAGCGGTAATGTGCCCATCCGTGGCCCGTTGATAACCGTTCCCGTTTCAGCGGCTCAGGCGGGGTTCTCATTGTGATGACCCAACTTGGCCCACCACTGCCACATCACGAACACGACGGCGCCGGAGGCGAGAAGGCCAACGCCAAGAAGAATCTCGTTGTCCAAGAACCACGCCATGGCGTCAAGCGCTTGCTGGCCGTACAGGCCGATCAGCAACGCTTCAAGCCCGAAACGCAAGCCTCGCCCGAACAAGCCGGCCACAATGAAGGGTTTCTTGGCCATGTGGCCCATGCCAGCCATCCAACCGAGCAACTTGTAGGGGATGGGTGAGAAGGCGGCGATGAAAATGCCCCACGAACCAAAGCGTTGGGTCAACGTCTCCAATTTGACCAACTGCCGTTCCTGACCAAACCGATGCATCAACGATGTCCCCCATCGCTCCCCGATGGCGTAGCCGACCAGCGAACCCAACACCGAGGCCACCGTCACCACCAGCCAGAGCCATAGCACCAGCGGGACATCACCCATGGCGTTGGCGAGCATCGGGATGTACATGAGGTCGGGTGGAATGGGTTGAACAATCGCTTCGGTGAACGACAAGAGAAACAGGCTGGCGGGACCGAAGACCTCGAAGGCTTCGAGCACGGTCTCCTTCCAACTCATGGCCTCGGGTCGCCTTGGCCTTTCATGAAGATAGGGGTGGGCGGTGCCTTCTTGATGAGGGTTCTGCTGTCAACGGCATGGAGCGGGTCCTCGACACGGCGGCGTTGCTTCACTGGCCGGTCGAACGCCTTGGCGGCGGCGTCTGTGCCCTCTCTCAACAGGAGGAGCTTCGCAACCTGAACGAATCGCGTTCCTTGCTCATGGAAACCGTAGCCTTGGATTGGCGGATTGTGCCTCCAGAATGGCGTGTGCTCGCCACCCAACGGGCGAGCGAGACAGGCGATTTACCCCGTTTGTCCGATGTCGATCTTGACGTGTTAGCGCTCGCTTTGGGTTTGCAGGCGAACCTGGTCACCGATGACTATCGGCTGCAAAACACATACAAACACGCCGGAGGAACCGTGGAGCCCGTTGCGAACAAGGTCTCCAAAGCGGTTTGGTTGTGGGAATTACGTTGCACGGGTTGTCGCGACGTCGCTGCCGTCCCGCCCGATGTTAAGCGCTCAAAGGACGAACCTGCCGGAGAATGCTCACGATGCGGCTCGCCCATGGTTGTGAAGCGGCGCCGAGGATAGGTTCATTCCGACGCTTCGGGATTCTTGAGGGCTTCAAGGGCGTCGACTTTGGATTGAAGTTCATCGACGTCCATGCCTACCGGGTCAAGACCAACCGATTTCGCACGCTCCATGAGTTGCTGGTCCGGCGTTCGGCCACCGGCTTCGAGGTCGGCAACGGTGCTGGCCACTTTGGCTGCGGAGGTGGCTTCGCTCAAGCCTTTCTGAAACTCGCCCTTTGAACGGCCGAGAGCGTTCGCCAATTCGGGCAAGCGTTGCGCTCCGAACAACACGAAAAACAGGCCAAGCAAGATCGTGAGTTCAAGCGGGCCGATTCCACCGATCATGGTCCTTCCTCATCCCCCGGTGGCGTTCCCCGTTGTTCAAGCCTTTCCTTTCCAAAGGTCCATCACGCCCAATCATCCGCCGCTTACGGGGGGGAGCAACGCCAATTCAACATCGCTGCTGAGCGGCGTGTCAAGGTCACATCGGCTGCCGTTCACGGCCACGGAAAGCCCAAATTGAATCCAGGATTCAAGGCCGAGGGTCATCACGAAGTCGCGTATGGTCGTGCCGTCCTCCACCTCGTGTTCGTGGTGGCGTCCTCCGAGTTGCTCGCCGACTTGGCCAAAGGCCAACACACGGACGGTGTGATTGGAGGTCGTGGAGTCCATGAGGGGCGCTTGGTGCAGGGATTTATCAATGCAATTCCCTTTCGTGAGGTCATGGTCCCCGCTCTGCAGGCCTCCGGCCTTTGGAAACTCTACCAGGCAGGCGACTCGACGGTTGAGGCCGTTCGCGGGGTTGACTTAACCATCACTGCGGGGGACATGGTTGCTGTGATGGGTCCGTCAGGGTGCGGGAAGACCACCTTGCTCAACATCCTTTCCGGGATTGACGAGCCCACCTCCGGAGCGGTTCTCGTTAACGGCGAGGCCCTGTACGGCATCTCCGACAACGCACGCACCGACCTTCGAGGAAGAGCGTTTGGCTTTATTTTCCAAGATTTCAACCTGCTCCCGGTCCTCTCGGCAGTGGAAAATGTCGAACTCCCATTGTTGCTTTTGGGCAGTTCGGCCAACCATGCACGTCAAGAAGCGCTCGAAGCGTTGGGGCGCGTTGGGCTTTCTGACCGAGCCGACCATCGCCCCAGCGAACTTTCCGGAGGTCAACAACAGCGTGTGGCCGTCGCTCGGTCCATTGTTCATCGCCCTTCCATCATCCTGTGCGATGAACCGACGGGAAACCTCGATACGGGTACCTCTCGCAACGTTATGGATTTGCTTCGAAGCATGAACGAAACTGAGGGCACCACGTTCCTCATCGTGACGCACGACGAGGCGATTGCCGCACAATGTCAGCGCACCATCGTCATGAACGACGGCTTGGTCGTCAAAGAGCAGTTGGCTGAAATGAACGAGGAGGAATGATTCTGTTTTCCCTCCTCGTCGTTCTTGGCGGGGTCCTGTTGACCTTGGGCGTGGGCGCCCTGCTTCTCTCCAACCATGCATGGGGCTTGCAACGGTCGCATCAGTTCTTGCTTGTCGTGGCAGGACCGGTTGACGGCGTGTTGTCGGCCTTGCTTCTCGACCTGCTGGGCGTTTCCGCCACAACCGCCGTCGTAGGGGGTTTCGTTGGAGGGGTGCTTTCGATGCTGTTCATGCAGCCGATGTTCATGCCTCAACGGCTCATGGTGTGGCGTTTGGCTCGAGAAAACCTTCGGCGTCGCAAACGCCAAACGGCGCTTCTCATCGCCGGGTTGGTGATCGCATCGGCCATCATCACTTCTTCGTTGGTGGTGGGCGATTCCCTGGACGCCACCGTGGCGTCCGAGGTCGAAGCAGCATGGGGAGAAACCGATGTTTCCATTTCGGGTCTCGACCCGATGACCGGGTCGATGGTTCGGTTTGAAGAGGGTTTAGCCGAGCGAGTTTGGCGTTCCGCTCTGATTGATGATGCATTGGGTTCTGCGCTTGAAGGTCGACAATACGGTATTACGGCCACCGTGAGTCTGACCGCACCCAGCGGGCTTGCCGAACCCTCTGTTGGGTTCTTTGCTCGCAACGCTTCGGTCGATCAGGAGGGCGTTTGGGCACCCCTTGACCTCAACGACGGCTATCGGTTCTCAACACTGGCGGCACTGAACGGCGTGGAGGGGACACCATCGCTGGCCATTAACGAAGTTGCAGCGGAGCAACTCGAACTTCGTACCGGAGAGAAGGTTGAACTCGGGTTCTTCGTTCCAAGAGATGGAGGGATGGTACGGACGTCAGCGTCCTTCATCGTCGACCGCATCACGCCCAACACCGGCCAGGGCGCGATGGCGGGTTCCCTCTCACCCGCCGTTTTTCTTGACCTTGGCACCGCGCAGAGCATCATGGAAATGGAGGGCGAAATCAACTCGCTTTCCTTCGCTTTTGCGTCAGGAATCGATGACGATGAACTTCGCTCGTTGGTGGGCCGGGTGGACGCGCTGCTCAACACTTCCATGACGGCCGAAGATGCCGGCATGCTCTTTACCGCCGAACCCTCAACATCCTCGTTATCCATCTCTTCGCAAAGAGGCCTCCAACGCATCGCAGGAGATGATGTGGTTGCCCTGCGGGAGAACCTCAGCGACCTTGCTCCGGGTCTCGCCATGCTGGAGGTGATGCAAGCTCCCCTGGTCGATGTGAACCTTGGGAACGAGTCCTTGCTGACCCTTGCCGACGCCGAGGTCCGAATGCTCCGCGTGGGGGAAGCCGCTTTGTGGCATGTCGCTCCAAGCGGATTTGGCTTTGAACCACTTGAAGGAGGGGATGAATGGCTCTGGCAGGCCCAAGAAGGTGACCTTGTGAGGGATGTTGCATGGACCGCTTCGGGCTTCTCTGCACTCGTTGCCCATCGTGACGGGCTTCTGCTCGTGGATGAAGCCCTCGACGGCACGGAGGTTCGGGAAGTGCACGAAACGGGCTTTCCGACGGTTGCTGTCACCTCAACTCCAGGGGGTTGGCTGGCGCTGGAAGAGGGTGATGGCGCGCTGCACCTCCACCGATTTGACGCCACTCTCAGCCTTCTGAGCACCGTCGAAGTTGACCTTCAACGTCCTTCGACCGTCCTCGGTTACGAATTGGCTTTTGACGGCGAGGTGCACCTTTCCATCGAAGGTTTGCTCTCCACCACGTACCATGTCGCACCGCTTGACTCCGGTGCATTCGCTGCAGCCGATTTCACGCAATGGCCGACGGCGCAGGATGACCATGATGGCTCTGCAACCGACACCTTGGCTTCGTCGCTGTGCAACGGCGTCGCTGCGGTGAACGTTCTTGGCGGCCAATGGTGCACAACGACGGGAGGTCTCGCTCGCATCAATTTGAGCAACGGTGAGGTAGAAAGCCTCCGTTTGCCGGTGCTCTCAGATGCAGAAGGATTCGGAAGATTTCCTCAGATGGTGCTCGCTTTTGGCGGAGAGAACGCGAGCTTGTCGGTGGCTCCTGGGGAGATGTTAACCTCGCAACGGCTGGCTCCGCTGGAAGTTGACGGAATCCTCCCGCCGCTGGAGGCGACGGGTGCGCTGCCCTATGCTTACGGAAACGCCTCATCGCTGCCGTTGATACCTTCCGGACGGTACACCTCGCTCGCCGGTTTTGAACAACTTGCGGATTTGGACGCCGTGGTGCTCGGGTTGGTGAGCCTTGAGGATGCTGAGGTGCTCGCTCTCGCCGGCGAGGACGACCGTTCGCTGCTGATGTTCTCAGGTCCGGGCTTGAACGGAACGGAAACCGCTTCACTTGATGCGTTGAAGGCATGGTTTGACGAGCGAAGCACCGGTGACGACATCCACCTTGAAGTCCGGGCCGTCAAACTTGATGCAAAAGAGCAGGCTGAAGCCTCTTCAGGCGTGCTATCGGCCATGTTCTTGGTCTTTGGGACGTTCACCATCGCAGCCGGTGTGTTGCTCTCGCTCACCATCATCATGCTCTTGGCCGACGTCCGTCGAAGTGAATTGGCCACGGCCCGGGCGCTCGGTTTACGACGAAGCGACGCTCGGGCCATGTTCGTTTACGAGGGTGCTCTTGCTGCCGTCGTTGCCGGTGGCCTTGGCTCCATCCTGGGCTTGGTGTTGGCGTGGCTGATCTCCGTCGGCTTTTCCTCCATTTTCCAAAGCGTTGGAGCCCAACGATTCAGCTTTTCATGGACGTTGGACTCCTTCGTGGCAGGCTGGGTTTGGGGCGCTCTTCTCTCGTTGCTGCTGTTGCTTGGTGCTGCTGCTTACAACGCTCAACTCAACATCGTCCGGGCGCTGAAAGGTGGCCGAACACCCGTCCCAGTTGGTGTTCCTTGGGGCCTTTTCATCGTGCAAATTGTTGGCTTCGGGGGTGCATTTGTTTGTGGAGCAGGGCTGTTCTTGTTCGGCTTTGAAAGCGCCCTTGCTTATTCGGCCTACATCGGCGCCGGTGTTGGGCTTCTCCTCACCTTTGTTCCCTTGTTCACATGGGAGGTTCCCGTATGGATGGCCCGTGGGATTCGAACCTCCGCCGTACGCCACGCAGCACGCAACACCCTCGGAGCGCTTGGGGTCCTGTTCTTGCTTTGGACCTCGGTGCTTGATTCGGTGGATCCGTTTCGGGCAAGCATGGAAGCCAACGAGTTAGCGTTCATCGCCATCGGATTGCTTCAGGTGCTGGCTGGCGTGATGGTGTTGACGAGCTGGGCGCCCATGCTCGTTCAATTTGTGAGCAAACGGGCCATGTTTGGCGGCGGCCCCGTTCGTGCCGTCGCCCTTGCACATCCCTTGGCGCATCCCGTACGCACCGCCGTGGTGATGGGCATGTTCTCCATCACGATGTTCTCCGTGGTGGTTCTTGCCGGTTATACCGAACAATTCGACACCTATTCCGCTGACTTTGTTGAAGAGGCGGAGGGCGAGTTTGAATTGTTGCTCACCTCAAGTCGTTCTCGTCCCATCACCTTGGGCGAAGACCCCGATGAATGGGGGGTGAATGCATCCATCATGGCGTCCATCGACGCTGTGGGAGCGGTTCACCGGGCGCCGGTTCATTTGGAGGATAAGGATGGGGAACGGATGCCGTACATCTTACGTGGCGTCGATGAGGGCTTCATCGCTCACGGCGGGTTGCCCCTCCATCTTTGGGACGAATCGTTGGGCCCGACCTCTCAAGAGGCGTGGCAGTCTCTGGGGCGCTTCGATGATGTGGTCTTCCTTGACGCCTCGTTTGGCTTGGAATCTGCAGCTGATGGCACGACGCTTGTCCCCCTTCAATTTTCAATTGGAGATTCGATTTTACTTATTGATTTCTCAAACCCTCAAAACACCAAATCGGTCAAGGTTGGCGGGTTCCTCAAACAGTCCTCATACATCTTTTCTCCTGGGGTTTGGATGGGGGGTGAAGTGGTTGAGCATCGCTTCGGCGGCGAGGTCACGAGAATGTACGTGAGCGTGGCTCCAACCGCCCAAGCCACCGACCCCACGTTCCTTGAAATGGACCTCTCTGCTCAGGGCAAAACGGTCCAGGAACGACAGGCTGCTGCTGAACTTGAGGAGGTACTCGCCCGTGAACTTGCCCGAAGCAACGTTAACGTCCAAACGGTCGCCGATGAGATCCTCGTCATCCAATCCCTTGTTCTGGCTATTCTTTCGCTCTTTGAGGGCTATTTGGCCTTGGGCCTCATTGTTGGCGTCGCCGGGATTGGTGTGGTCACGGTTCGCAACGTGAGCGAACGGCGACGCACGGTTGGCATGTTGAGGGCCATCGGCTTCCGGCAAAGCCATGTTCACCGCATGTTTTCCACAGAGGTCTCTTGGGTGGCGGTCTTGGGTATGCTCAACGGTTTGCTCGTAGGGTACGGCTTTCACATGATGTTGTACAACGCTCTGTGGGCGGGAGAGGGTGTTGCTTTTTCTTTCCCGTGGCGTTCAACCATCGGGGTGTTTGTCTTCGGGTGGTTGGTCGTTCTCGCGACTACCGCCGCACCCGTGCGCCAGGCTGCGAAGATTCCTCCATCCGCTGCTCTTCGAACTCGATAAACGCCCTTTTCACTTTCCGCCTGTTTTGATGTCGGGTTTTCCTCTCTCTCTCTCTCTCTTCGCGCTCAAAAGTGAGGAATTAGGCGCCGAATGTGCCGAAAAACTTCCATTTGGCCTTTTTTTGGGGGTTTTTCAGAGGATGAATCAACCTTCCTATAGTATAAATACCACGCATGCGGTGGGGAGGGATACCGAACAATCGGGGGTAGACGCATGAATAAAATGACACCTGTACTTCTCGGAATGCTCTTGCTGACCAGTTACTTTGCCGGCATGAACTTTACCGAACTCGAAAGCCAAGGAACGATTGAAGAGACGGGTGCCCGCGCTGGCGCTGACCCGTCGCTGGTGGCCATCACCTCGCCAAAGGAAACCTCTTGCGACAACCAGAACGGCTGCCGCAACACCATTCAAGTGGGACAAGCAACCACGTTTTCGGCCTTCATCGCGAACAGCGGAGATGCCGACATTACCGAACTCACCTACTCCGTGACGGTTTACCTTGCTGACTCGAACGGCAACCCCGGAAACATCGCCAAGGACAGCTCTGGCAACGACCTTTCGTGGGCCAACAACGATGCCATGTGCGACGACGGAGCCGTTTGCGACTACGATTCCTCGGTTACGCCTCTTGCCCAAGGAGCCTACCTCGGTGGCGGCAAAATCACGCTCCAACTCCAAGGCGGTGCCGGCGACATCACGTGGACGCCAACCCAAGGAGACTACGTGGTCGAAGTTGAAGTCGGCGGCCCCGAAGATGCCGACGTGTCCAACAACAACAAACTCATCTACGTGGTTGTTGAAGACTGGTATGACATCGAGGTCGACCTGTCATGGACCAACGACCCGAACGGAAACGAGGATTCCATCAACATGGCCAACCTCCAATCCGGTGAGTTCACGCTCAGCGTGACGGCCAACGGATCGTCAACCTTCTCGCCTCGAGAAGTTGAGGTCCTCATCATCGTTTCCGGCGATTACGATTCAGCCACCCTTGACGGTGTCGACCTCCTGCTGGACGGCCAAGGAAACCCCACCGACCGATCCACGATCACGGTCGGAACGGATGCAACGGTGCGTACGTTCGAGCACCAAGACGACCCCACCAACTTCACGGAAGAGACCCGATCGGTGCTGACCTACCAGAACACCGAGGTCCTCAACGGGGAATTCGTGCCGAACAGCAACAGCAATGCCCGCTTCCAAATCACGGCAGAGATCATCGGTTACACGAACTACGGCCAATTCACTGATTGTGAGGAGATTATCGACGGTGGAGAAGGCAACGAGACCAACTCGACCACGCTCCGCCACTTCTGTGAGGTTTCGGCTTCTTCCGACGACCGCCCCAAGACCGATTTCGACGAACTCACGGGCAGCTCGTCAGTTTTCGACGACATCCGTATCTCTCGGATGGGCGTTTACCAAGGCTACAACTACGACGAAGAGTGTAGCGGCCTTCCCGCCAGTTTCGCTCAGGAAGGTACGGGCGCTGACTTGAGCGTCGGTTGTGCCCTCGTCTATGCAGACGTTGAACACCGCGGTAGCAACCTCCAGAAGAACTACAATTGGTGGGTCAATTACACGATTTCCCACGAGGACGCTGAAATCCCAACCGTAACGGGCACCATCAACGAGTGCACCACCGGCTTGGAGACGCCCTATTCCTTCGCACCGCTCGGTGGTAGAATGGGGGCCTCTTTGGTCGGTATGGCGTGCACCTTCGTCAAACTCGTTCCCGGAGAATACACCTTCACCTTTGAGCTCGTGATGGACACCAAGGGCAACGCTACGGCCCCTGTTCCATGGGAGGGTGCTGTGGACGGAGACGCACGACCCAGCAACAACGACGTGACCATGGTCGCTGATGTCTTGAACAACCTCCCAATTGTGACGGCTTTCGAGCTCGTGACTGAAGGCGACATCGTCCTGAACCAGAACGAATTACTGCAACTCTCGGTGAACGCCTTCGATGTTGATGACCCGTCCGGCGCTGGTCTGAATTTCACCTATAACTACCAAGGCGGCTCGCTTCTCAACTGCGGCGGCACCCAAGCCGAAGGCGGCACGAGTTGTGTAACGCCGTTGCTCCAAAGTTACATCGGCAACCTCGTGGTGACCGTCATCGTCACAGACGCCCACGGCGGCGAGGTTTCGCAAGAAATGAGCATCGATGTGTGGAACGACGCCACGGCGTCGGCCTCGACGGCCACCGGTGTCTCGATCGAATACCCGCTTCAATATTTCGCTTTAAGCAACTTTACCATCGCCACCTTCGAAGACTTGGACGTCTCGGCCTACAGCGGCCAGCAACTCGAGGGCTTCTCCGGTACATACGACGCTG
>Ga0181584_10004521_pt1 | contig 10561 bp, 10 predicted proteins | sample 071ome_30_FD_132462 | JGI IMG/M metagenome (GOLD analysis project Ga0181584, IMG submission 132462) | Coastal salt marsh microbial communities from the Groves Creek Marsh, Skidaway Island, Georgia - 071406AT metaG (megahit assembly) | ecosystem: Environmental > Aquatic > Marine > Intertidal... | reverse complement strand
GCCTTTGCGGCGACAACCCGACAGGTAGAGGAACATCACTTTGCCGCCCTTTTTGAGGCCTATATCGAAGATGAAAATGTGCGGGAATTTCTGGAAGGGGCCAACGATGCCGCGTATGCTGAGATGCTGGCACGGTTTGCCGAGGCGATTGAGCGCGGGCTGTGGACGCCACGACGCAACAGCGTGCAGACAATGCTGGATCAGTTTCAGCAGAAAAACAGGGAGAGCGCATGATGAATGATGAGAATATTCCGTCGGCCACGCCGCAAAGTGATGTGGAGCGTCACAACAGTAAGATGGCGAAGAAAAAGGCGGCGCGTGACAAGATCATGGCCACCAAGACCGACGAAAAAGGGTTGATCATCGTCAATACGGGCAAGGGCAAGGGCAAATCATCAGCCGCATTTGGCATGATTTTCCGCTGTATTGCCCATGACATGCAATGCGCGGTGGTGCAATTCATCAAGGGGGGCATGGATACTGGCGAGCGGAACCTGATCACCGCACATTTTGGTGATTTATGCTCATTTCACACAATGGGCGAGGGCTTCACCTGGGAAACGCAGGACAAGGAACGTGACATCGCCGCGGCGACTGCCGCCTGGCAAAAGGCCAAATCACTTATTCTCGATCCGGAAAACCGTATGGTTTTACTCGATGAAATAAATATTGCGCTTCGATATGGCTATATTTCCTTGGATGAGGTTCTGGCATTTCTGAAAGAGCATAAACCGCCGATGACGCATGTTGTTTTGACCGGACGGAATGCCGATGACGCGTTGATAGAGATTGCCGATTTGGTGACCGATATGACCTTGGTCAAACACCCGTTCCGTTCCGGTATCAAGGCGCAAATCGGCGTGGAGTTCTGATGCCCGCTTGCTTTATGGTTCAGGGCGCCGGATCGAATGTCGGCAAGTCTGTGCTTGTTGCCGGGCTTTGCAGGTATTTTGCCAATCAGGGGTTACGCGTTCGCCCGTTCAAACCGCAAAATATGTCGAATAATGCTGCTGTCACCGCTGACGGAGGTGAAATTGGCCGGGCGCAGGCCATGCAGGCACTGGCGTGCCGGGTTCCTGCAAGCATTCACATGAACCCGGTTCTATTGAAGCCGGAGACCGAAACAGGAGCCCAGATCATCGTTCAGGGACAGCGTTTTGGCAGCATGCGCGCGCGCGAATATGGCACTCACAAAGCCAGCTTGATGCCCCCTGTGCTCGATAGTTTCGCTAAAATTGGCGAAGACGCCGATCTGGTGATCGTTGAAGGGGCGGGCAGTCCGGCTGAAGTTAATTTGCGTGAGGGCGACATTGCCAATATGGGGTTTGCCACTGCCGCCAACGTGCCGGTTGTTATGGTCGGTGACATAGATCGTGGCGGTGTCATCGCCAGCCTTGTGGGCACATCTGCCGTTCTTGACCCTCAAGACAGAGATTTAATTAAATCATTTATTATCAATAAATTCAGAGGTGATACGAATCTGTTTTCTGAAGGAATGACAATCATTTCTGATGCTACGGGATGGCAGGGTCTGGGTATTTTGCCTTGGTTTGCAGACGCTAAATTCCTTCCGGCTGAGGATATATTGGATCTTTCGGGCAAGGGCGAGGCTGTTCGCGATGCGGGTGGTGACAGTCGGCTACATATTGCCGTACCGGTTTTGCGCCGGATCGCCAATTTTGACGATCTGGACCCGCTTGCGGCGGAAGCCGATGTCCGCCTGACGCTGGTGCAGGCAGGCGAGGTCATTCCGTGTGATGCTGATCTTGTGTTGATCCCCGGCTCCAAGGCGACAATTGATGATCTGACGTTTTTGCGTGAGCAGGGCTGGGACATTGATATTGCGGCGCATCATCGCCGCGGTGGTCTCATACTTGGCTTATGCGGCGGCTATCAAATCCTTGGTCGTAAAGTCCATGATCCGCATGGGATTGAAGGACCTGCGCGCAGTGCCGATGGGCTTGGTTTGCTGAATGTTGAAACAACGTTGAATGCGGCTAAGACACTGCGCCTTGTTGCGGCGGAGGCTATTCAGTTCAAAACGAGTGTGAACGGATATGAAATCCATATTGGCGAAACATCTGGACCGGATTGTGAACGCGCCTTGCTACGTATTGAGGATCGGCTTGACGGTGCAATTTCCGCCGATGGCCGGGTCATCGGAAGCTATGTTCATGGCATTTTTTCCGATAATGGATTTCGCAGGCGCTTTCTTGAGGATCTGGCGGTACGGCGGGGCAGAAAGATTTCTCTTGCCGACTTTGATTTTGCCAAAAATGTCGATGACACACTCGACCGTCTGGCGGCGCATTTGGCGGCGCATCTTGATATGGACGCAATTGCTAAGATCGCCGGGCTCTAGATCAGCGCATCCGGTGCAATCATCAGTGCCAACAGCAAGGCCGTTAGAGCAAACAGGATTTGTGCAATCGCAAGTATCTTTAGCGAGGTTAAAATCCTATTTCGGTCGGCGATGTCTCCGGAAACGTTCATCCGAGCCGCATCGCGTATACGGTTGCCATAACGCCTTGGACCAGCAAGCCAAATATCCATGGCGCCGGCCATTGCCGCCTCGGGCCAACCGGCATTTGGCGATTGATGGCTTCCCGCATCAGCGCGCATCACTGCAAAAGCCCGCGCGATTTGTCCGCCAACAGGCATTGCCGCAATGCAGATCAGAACACCGCTGATCCGGGCGGGGAGATAATTCAAAATATCATCAAGCTTTGCCGCGCCCCAGCCAAAGGCCAGAAACCGCGCGTTCTTGTAGCCGATCATGCTGTCCGCGGTATTGACCATCTTGTAGATCAACAATCCGGGCAATCCCAGAATCAGGAACCAGAACGCCGGTGCAATAACCCCGTCAGACAGGTTTTCTGCACCGGTCTCAATAGCGGCGCGGGCGATCTCGTCCTCCCCCAATGACGACGTGTCGCGCCCGACAATCATACCAAGAGCGCGGCGGGCGTCAGTTAATCCTGTGGAGAGAGCTGTTGCAACGTCGCGGATATGCTCATCAAGGGATTTGCCGGCCAGCATAATGGCCAGTACCAGCAATTCGGCAAAGCCGCCTCCAAAGGACAGCAAATACCCGACCCCTCCTGCCACAGCAACAAGTGCGCCAATGGCGATGATGCCGCGCGTACGGCGTTGACGCCCGGTTGTCCCTTTGCGGCGATTTCCTGTCTTTGTGGCAAAATTTATGGCGCGACCAAACAGAACCACCGGATGCGGCACCCGCCGCCACAGAATATCCGGCTCGCCAAACAGCCAGTCCAGCATCAAGGCGCCTGCCAATAGAGCAAGCCGCAAAGCCATGTCATCGGCTGATTGAGGTATGAAAGCTGACATCGTTTTCTCAAAATTGCGCGATTGGGTGGTCTGGCCGTCAAATGGCCCGATACTGTTTTAAAGATGGATAATAGGGCGGGAAAATTCAACTTTGGTCGTATTGATGCAATTGTTTTAGACCCTTTGATCTAGTATACATCGCAATCGGTCAGTGGACTTGTGAACAAGATGAAAACGATCCCGGTGCGGTGGACCTAAACAAGGAACCTAATCCGGGCCTCAGACCAGGCAGCTATAGCCAAGCAAGAGCAGATTTTGCTCGGCTGTGCTTTTCGTTTCATTCTGTCCTACCGCTGCATAATTGCTAGAAACCCGCCAACAGGTTGGGGTCAGGACAGACATGAAGAATCACTCACATTTTTTCCCGGTGATGTATGGATCGACTGCATTCACGGGGTTTTTGCTTGCCTCAACATCCTCGGCCAATGCGCATTTGGGGCATGTTGGTGAGCTGGCGGGGCATGGTCATCTTGTTGGCATTGGTCTTGTCGGTACGGCTGTTATGCTTGGCGGCATTTTGGCCGCTGCCAGCCGTCAGGCCAAGGGTGATCAGGGTGAAGCATCTGTGGGTGATGATGCGGATGAGCAGGTGAATGGCACCGAAGATGAGTCCCAGAATGTTGCAGGAGAGAAAGTCAATGTCTGATGCCGCAGAAAAGAAATATGGTGTTATGATCTGCGGCCATGGTTCGCGGTCCAAATCGGCGGTCACCGAATTTGCCGTGCTGGCGGAAAAACTGGCGCCGATGTTCCCAGACTGGCCGGTTGAATATGGCTATCTCGAATTTGCTACGCCGGTAATCAAAACCGGTCTCGACAAATTGCGCGAGCAGGGTGTCAACCATGTACTTGCGGTTCCGGGGATGCTTTTTGCCGCTGGACACGCGAAAAATGACATTCCGTCAGTGTTGAACACATATGCCGCCGAACATGGCATCACCATTCAATATGGCCGCGAACTGGCAATTGATTTGCAGATGTTGCAGGCCGCCAATGACCGCATTACAGAAGCGTTGGCCACCGCCAATGATGCGCATGGAGAGGTTGACATCGCCGAGACATGTCTTGTTGTCATTGGCCGGGGTGCGTCTGACCCGGATGCCAATTCGAATGTGTCAAAGATTGCCCGTATGCTCTGGGAGGGGATCGGCTTTGGTTGGGCAGAAGTCGGTTATTCCGGTGTCACGTTTCCGTTGGTGCAGCCTTGTCTGGAACATGTCGCAAAGCTCGGCTATCGCCGCGTTGTGGTGTTTCCGTATTTTCTCTTCTCTGGCATTCTGATTGACCGGATCTATGGATTTACCGATGAAGTTGCCGCCGCGTACCCCGAAATCGAATTCGTCAAGGCGGGCTATTTGAATGATCACCCAAAGGTGATTGCGACTTTTGCTGATCGGGTGCGTGAAATTCTGCAAGGCAATAACAACATGAATTGCGCCTTGTGCAAATATCGCGCGCAGGTTTTAGGCTTTGAGGATGAGGTTGGTGCGGCTCAGGAAAGCCATCACCATCATGTTGAAGGTCAGGGCGTTTCTGCGCCGGGAAGCAACGTCGAAGATTGCACACTCTGTGACAGTTTTTGCACCGGCGCTTGCCGATTGGATATGGATCATCACCATCATCACCATGATCATGATCATTCACACGATCATGACCATAGCCATAGCCATTCCCATTCGCATAGCCACGACCATGGTCATCACCATCATCCATATCCCCACGCCAAACACCCGCATGGGCCGGAATCTGTGCGTGGTCGTAAACGGGCGGCTGAGCAAAAGGATAGCTGAAAACTGTGATTGTGCCTGACTACATCAAGGACCCGCAGGCCATTTATGACGCTTCATTCGCGACAGTGCGTGATCGTGTCGACTTCACATCGATACCGGCTGACATGCATGATGTTGTCATCCGTTTGGTGCATGCCTGCGGTATGCCAGATATCCTTGATGACCTTGAGTTCAGCGCCGATCTTGTGGCCCGCGCGCATGCCGCCTTGCTTGATGGCTGCCCGATTTTTGCCGATTGTGAAATGGTGGCGTCAGGTATCACAAGACGCTTTTTGCCAAAGAATAACGACATTGTCGTGACACTGAACGATAGCCGTACGGCACCAATGGCGACCAAACAATCGACAACGCGTTCAGCCGCTGCAACAGATTTATGGTTGGATCGGATCGACAACGCCATTCTGGTTTTTGGTAACGCCCCAACAGCTTTGTTTCGGGTTTTGGAACATGTTGCCGGCGGACGTCGTCCTGCCGCCATCCTTGGTTTCCCGGTTGGCTTTATCGGGGCCGCAGAAAGCAAACAGACGCTGGCAGAATTCTCGCCCAGAGTTCCTTTTGTAACGGTGCATGGCACACGCGGAGGATCGGCCATGGCATCGGCGGCGATCAATGCATTGGCACTTGGTGCCAGGGAAGGCATGTGATGGCTGTATTGATTGTCGGTGTGCCGGAGACCGGTGTTTCCAATTTACCACCAAGTCTTCAGGACCGGATCGCCGCGGCGGATCATGTCATTGCCGCACCACGATTTCACAAAGCTCTGCCCGATGGCCCGAAGGTCGAAGCATGGCCAACACCATTCAGTGACGTCTTTGATCGCATAGAGGCGCTGCGTGACAAACAGCTTGTGATTGTGGCGACTGGTGATCCCATGTGGTACGGCGCTGGTGTGACGATTCAACGACGCCTTGGGGCAGGGGCGTGTGAGGTCATTCCGGCTGTATCAGGCTTTCAGATGGCGGCAACGCGGATGGGCTGGCCACTTGCCGGTTGTGAAACGCTGTCGATCCATGGTCGTCCAGCCGCATCAATATTGCCGCGCCTTTATCCACGGGCAAAATTACTGTTGCTTGCAGAAAACAGCCGTTCAGCAGGTGAAATCGCAACTTTGCTGACCGATGCCGGTTATGGTGCGGCGCGGTTGTCGGTGCTTGCCCATATTGGTGGCGATGAAGAGGCGCGGTTTGACGGTGTGGTTTCCTCCTGGAATTATGCGGATATTCCCGACTTTCATATTCTGGCAGTGGATTGTGCAGACTGTCACAATCCGGCAGTTGGGTTTGCATTGCCCGACAACGCCTTTGTTTCCAGTGGCAAAATGACCAAGCGTGATGCCCGTGCCAGCGCGTTGGCCAAGCTTGCGCCGTTTCCGGGGGCTGTATTCTGGGATGTCGGGTGTGGGTCCGGTGCCGTAGCGGTCGATTTTCTGCGTCACGCCCCACGCGGAACGGCCTTTGCGATAGACCGTGACGCCAATCAGATCGATATGGCAAAGCAGAATGCGGTGACGCTTGGTGTGCCGCATTTGCAGGCAATTCATGGCGATTTGCCCGATGCACTTGCCAGCTTGCCGCAGCCCGACGCGGTCTTTATCGGTGGCGGCTTATCGGCTGATCTGGTTGCCGGTATTTATGAGGCGCTGCGGCCGGGCGGTGTCATGGTTGCGCATTGTGTCACCATTGAGAGCGAGACGTTGTTGACCAGTATGTGGCAGCACTATGGGGGCAGTTTGGTGCGTCTTTCTGTGCATCATGCAGATCCGGTTGGCGGCTTTCACGGGTGGCGTCCGTTAATGCCGGTCACGCAGTGGCATTTGGTGAAGTCATTAGGGGGCGAAAGATGACGGCTGGAATCCTTTACGGGATTGGCACTGGCCCCGGCGACCCTGAATTGATCACGCGCAAGGCATGGCGCCTGATTGAGGCTGCTCGGGTGATTGCCTATCCGGCACCTGATACAGGTGAGAGCTTTGCCAGATCAATTGCCGCCGCGGCGATTTCGCCGGATGCAGTTGAGATTCCGATGATTGTGCCAATGCGCACCGGACGAGATCCGGCGCAAACGATCTATGATACAGCCGCCAAAAAAATCGCTGCACATCTAGACGCCGGAGAGGATGTGGTCGTGTTGTGCGAAGGAGATCCGCTTTTCTATGGGTCTTTTATGTATTTGCTGGCGCGTTTGAAGGATGATTATGAAACCCGGATCGTTCCCGGCGTGACAAGTCTGACGGCCTGCGCGGCGGCGCATGCCCGCCCGCTTGCGGCCCGCAATGACATCATGACAATCTTGCCCGGACCATTGGCAGATGATGATTTGACAGCCCAGATAGAGAGGGCCGATGCCGTCGCAATCATGAAGGTGGGGCGGCATATGCCACGCCTGAAGGCCCTGTTTGCACGGCTTGGGCATCTTGATGCGGCGCTTTATGTCGGGCATGCCTCGCTTGCCCATCAGCTGCAGGTTCCGCTGGCAGAGGCGCCGGATGATGCGCCATATTTCTCGATGATACTGCTCTACAAAGGGGACGATCCGTGGATCAGATAGCGCCGTCAAATGGCAAGAAGCCGGTTATAGTCACCCTTTCAGCCGTCGGGTTCAGCCTTGCCCGGAAGATTGCTGATGATCTTGGTGCCGAAATTCACGGTCACGCCACGCGCTGTCCGAAAGCCGATGTTACCTTCATCAAGGCTCGCCCACATATTGGCGAATTGTTTGCCGCCGGACGTCCGATCATTGGTGTTTGCGCTGCCGGCATTCTGATCCGTTCTGTTGCGCCGTATCTACAGCATAAAAGCCGGGATGCGGCGGTTCTGGCGGTGGCAGAAAATGGCGCCGATGTTGTGCCGTTGATCGGCGGGCACCATGGAGCCATCACATTGGCGAGTCGGGTTGCCAGAACTCTTGGCGCGAACCTGGCAGTGACAACGGCTGGTAATTTACAATGGAACATATCGCTGGATGAACCGCCTGCGGGATGGCGCCTTGTAAATCCGGCAGCTGCCGGTCGGATCATGCCGCGACTACTGGCCGGCGATGGGGCGTTTATTGACGGTGAGTGCGCCCCCATGCTGCAGGATTGGTTGATTGATGTGCCGCGCGGTGATGCGGTAACGCTGACCGTCACACGGCAATCGGTCGTGCCAGATGAAAATCAGCTGGTCTATTGCCCGCAGGATATGATTTTGGGACTTGGCTGTGCGCGTGGATGTTCAGCTGACGAGATGATGGATCTGGTGATGAGTAATCTGACCAGCGCCAACATAAATGCCGCCAGTGTCGCCGGTGTGTTTTCAGTCGATATCAAGGCGGATGAGCCAGCCATACAGGCGGTCGCCGACATGCTTGATGTGCCTTTTCGCGTCTTTGACGTTGCCACTTTGGAGGCCGAGACACCGCGCCTTGCCAACCCTTCGCAAATTGTATTCGATGAAATCGGTTGTCATGGGGTGAGTGAGGCGGCCGCGCTGGCCGCCGCCGGTGCTGATGGCACGCTGGAAATCACCAAGAAGAAATCAGCCAATGCCACAATGGCGCTGGCGAAAATGCCATTTGCGCCAGGTTCAGCATTGGCGGGGCGTAAACCGGGCCGCGTAATGCTGATTGGCATCGGGCCCGGACAAAGTGACTGGCGCACCCCCGAGGCATCACGGCTTGTACAAAGCGCAGATGAGCTTGTTGGTTATGGCCTCTACATCGATATTCTTGGCCCGATGGCAGCGCATATTCCCCGGAAAGATTTTGCCCTTGGTGAAGAAGAGGCGCGGTGTCGCTATGCGCTTGAGACAGCGGCTACGGGAAAGGATGTGGCGATCATCTGTTCAGGTGATGCCGGTATCTATGCGATGGGTGCGCTGGTCTTTGAATTGCTGGATCGGGATCAGGACACGGGCGGGGTATCCCCTGCGGCCCGCCGTGTTGATGTGATGACAACCCCGGGTATTTCGGCCCTGCAAGCCGCTGCTGCCCGTTCCGGTGCTTTGCTAGGTCATGATTTTTGCACGATTTCACTGTCAGATCTGTTGACCCCGTGGCAATCGATCGAACGCCGCATCCATGCCGCCGGCGCGGGTGATTTTGTCATTGCCTTTTATAATCCGGTATCAAAGCGCCGCCGAACACAATTGGCAAATGCGCGCGATATTCTGTTGACCTATCGCGGCGGCGAGACACCGGTGCTTCTTGCCAGTAATCTGGGGCGTCCGGAGGAAAACCTGCGATTTCGCACGCTGGCTACATTGGACATTGACGAGGTCGATATGTTGACCGTGGTCATGGTGGGGGCCAGCACATCAAGGCAAATTGAACTTGGACGTGGGTCGGTCATTTATACGCCGCGCGGTTATGCAAAACATCTGGATCATGCTGCCGACACGCCACTCCACTCCAAACAGAAAGAGGCTGGATCATGACGGTTTATTTTATCGGTGCCGGACCGGGTGATCCGGAATTGATTACTGTACGGGGTTTGCGTCTGATCGAAAGGTGCAAGCTTTGCCTCTACGCGGGGTCTTTGGTGCCTGAGGCCGTTGTTGCCGCCGCGCCATCAGATGCGCGCCGGATAGATACCGCATCAATGACACTTGATGACATCATGGTGGAGATTGAAGCGGCGCATGCCGAGGGGCTCGATGTGGCGCGGGTGCATTCGGGCGATCCATCACTCTATGGTGCGATTGCTGAACAGATCAGACGGCTTCAGGCAAAGCAGATTGATTACCAGATTGTACCGGGCGTGTCAGCCTATGCGGCGGCGGCGGCCGGACTTGGCATTGAACTGACCGTTCCGGAGGTGACACAGACGTTGATCCTGACGCGGACAGCAATGAAATCATCGGCCATGCCTCCGGGTGAGGACCTTGAAACGCTAGGCCGGACAGGGGCAACGCTTGCGATCCATCTCTCGATCCGCAATTTGCGGCAGATTGAGCGTGATCTGACGCCGCATTACGGCGCTGATTGTCCGGTTATTGTGGCGTATCGGGTCGGCTGGCCTGACGAGCAATATATCCACGCCACCCTTGCCACTGTTCGTAAGATTGTTCAGCAGGAAAAGATTACCCGCACAGCGTTGATTTTCGTTGGGCGCGGTCTTGGTCATCAAGGCAATTTTCGCGACAGCGCCCTTTATGACTCTGCGCATGTCCATGTCTTGCGACCCAGGCGAGGCAATGCAGATGAGCGTGAAGCCGATACGGCCTAGCAAATGATATGCGCGTAAGACCCGGCGACTGAATTTTTTACAAGACCCATTTTGCCGAGTGCATTCCCTGCCATATCACTGGCAGAAAACAATGGGTCGCCGTTTTCGAATGTGGCTTGCGTATAGTGAAATTCATGGCCGGTAACGGGCTGGGCGCCGAGCCAGCTGAGGCGGGCTTCTGTTTGCAGTGTCCGGTAGCCAAGATGTAGCTTGCGCG
>Ga0181584_10004514_pt1 | contig 10575 bp, 10 predicted proteins | sample 071ome_30_FD_132462 | JGI IMG/M metagenome (GOLD analysis project Ga0181584, IMG submission 132462) | Coastal salt marsh microbial communities from the Groves Creek Marsh, Skidaway Island, Georgia - 071406AT metaG (megahit assembly) | ecosystem: Environmental > Aquatic > Marine > Intertidal... | reverse complement strand
TGACGCGCTTACGCGATGAGTCTCGCGAACGTTCGACGGACGGCGCGCTCGAGCGCGCGACGGTGGCGCGCGACGCGTCGAAAGGCGTGGATCTCCGTCGAGGGTCCGAGCCGCCGCGCGATCGACCCGTAAGGCGCGACTGAGGCGTCGAAGTCGAACGCTCGCGTCGCGAGGGACGAACGCGAATGGAGACGCGCGTGAGGACGCGTTCGCGGTCGAGTCGCGCGACGAGGACGTCGTCGGCGTGTGCGGGGACGACGGTGAATCATTCACGGTGTAATCGCATCTGGCGCTGCCGGTCGAGTCCCTCTATCGGTGAGTCATGACTCGTCAAGGTGGACGAAAAGTGCACCGTGGGACACAGCCATCATCGCTCGGGCGCTCGACCGACCGGGCCGTCGAAGACGGCGCCCGCGCGCGCGATGGCGTCGGTGGCGTCGCGTCGGTGGCGTCGGTGGCGTGCATCGCGTCCGTCGCGCGCGCGACGCGCGTCGAAACGACGTCATTCTTTCATTCATCATCGGGGCGCATTGGCGCGACGACGCGCCGTGCGCCACACGACGACGCGCGGTGATGCGCGCGACGATGCGCGCGACGATGCGCGCGACGCCGACGATGCGAGTCGCGCGATCGGTCTCGTCGGCGTCGCGCGCGAGACGGGGCGCGGGAGGGACGACGCGGAGGAACGCGCGCGCGGCCGTTGGTCGATTGGGAACGACGACGACGACGACGACGACGACGACGAGGACGACGCGCGACGCGCGCGCGAGAAGGCGCGTGGTGACGCGAGGCAAATCCGACGCCTCGGGCCTGCCGGACGGCGTGGACGAACTCATGCGTAAGTACGCGGGAGACGCTGCGAAATCGGTGGGGCGCGCGGCGGCGAACGCGGCGAAGACGACGACGAGCGCGCCGACGAGAATCGCGCGCGGGGCGCGCACGTCCTACGACGGCGTGTTCGCGCTGTTATTCTTAAACTTTGCGTTATTCGCGTGCGACCACTGGGCGCACATGAGCTTCGTGAAGACGCTGTATCTGAACCACGCGCGGCCGACGTGGTGGCAATTCGCGACGTCGACGTTTTGTCACGCCAATTGGGCGCACTTGTCGTCCAATATTTTCTTCTTGTACATTTTCGGCAAGCTCATCGAGGAGGAGGAGGGTACGTTCGGGGTGTGGATGTCGTATCTCGTCACCGGCATCGGGGCGAATCTCGCGTCGTGGTTTTTATTGCCCAAGAGCGTTGGCGGCGTCTTGGGCATCGGCGGCGCGGCGACGGTGAGTCTGGGCGCGAGCGGCGCCGTGTTCGGTCTCTTCGCCGTCTCTGTGCTCGTGAAATTGAGTTGGAACTGGCGCAGAATCTTAGAGGTGGTGATTTTAGGACAATTCGTCGTGGATAGGTTTTTGAGCGAGGCACAGATGATCGCCGCCGCGGGATCGGGCGTCGGCGCGGGAAACGTCAATCACGTCGCCCATCTCGGCGGCGCCATCGCGGGGGTGTTGCTCATAATCTTTCTACAGCGCATGGTGCCGAAATGAGTGACGCGCTCAGAGGGCGATGTGTGTGATGATGACTGCGTAGAGTTTTAAAACAGAACAAACAGACGCACAGACGGACGCGTTCGCGTTATTAATAGTTATTAATCATCGTACGCGATATCTACTAGAGGACGCAAAAAAAACCCGATTTTATCAAAAGACGCCGAGCGCGGTGAAGAGGGCAAAGGCGAGAAACAAACTCCCGCCGACGACGCCCACCGTGCGTTCGCTGATGCGTTTGGAGAGGAGAGACCCACCGACGACGGCGATGAGCGTGGCGATGAAATGTCCGAGCGTGGCGCCGAACGCGACGCCGACTGGGTTTTGCGCGGCGCCGAGGGCGATGGTGGCTAACATGCTTCGATCGCCCCACTCGGCGATGAAGATCAACGTAAAGGTTTCAATCAACGCCGCAATGCCCGGGGACCGGCTCTGCGCGCTCGCGGATTTACACACCACTTCGGTCGCCTCGGCGAGCTCGCCGTGCTCCTCGGGCGTCGCGCCGCTGGGATCCATGGCGAGCGCGTCCTTGAGCGTCTTGACGCCGAAAAACACCAACATGGCGACGGCGGCGTACTCTCCGACCGGGAGCGTCGGCGCCAGAGATGTCGGCAAATTTTGAAACGCTCTCCCGATGGCGACCGAGATGACCGTCATAGACGCCAACGCCGTCGTCGCACCGGCGAGCACGCGCAATCGACCCAGACGCATCGCCAACAACGCCGCGATAAAGAAGGTTTTATCCCCCAACTCGCTGACGAAGATGAGCGCAAACGCCGCCGTGAACCCGCTCTTGGCCAACGCGCTCACGATTCGACTCTTCGCATCCAACATGAACGTGCTCGATCCTAAATCAAACGCCACGTATAATATTATCGCCGCCACGACGCACGATCCGAAAATCGCCGCCTGCAGCGCGTATCCCGTCGTCGGTTTATCCGCGTCATCGCGCACCATTTTCATGAATTCCAAATCGCACGACGCCCCCGCGTCCGCGTCCCCCCCATCGCTCGCCGCCGCGCGCATCGCGCGTCCCGCACGCGCCGCCGAACCGCGCACATCGCGCACAGCTCTCACCGCGCGTCGCACCGTCGTCCCGCGCGCGCGCACACAGACGCCGTCCCGACACCGATCCGCCGTCCCAGACGACGACGAGGTTGACGAAGAAATTCTCACGCGACGCGCGCGCGTCTCGACCACCGACGACGCCGACGCCGACGCCGACGCGCGCGAACGCGAACGCGTCGCGGTCACCCCGACCGACGCGCGCGCGACGACCGACATGACGACGACTGACGACTGCATGAGGGAATGCATTCATGAAATTCAACACACAAACCTCTCGGCGGCGACGAGTCAGCGCGACGACTCTTTGGTCTACGACGACTTTTTAACTCTTCGTATGCATGACATCACCACTACAAACGGCGCGTCCGAATCCGAGTCCTACTACATATTAATACCGCTACACTATTCATTCGTTCCGCCGATGGGACGCGCGCTCGCGGCGCGAGGAGCGAGTTTTTTCGCGCGCGCGGCGACGCGCTTCTCCTTGGCGCGTCGCGCGTCAGATTTCGACTTTTTGGCGGCGGCGTCCTTGGCGGCGCGAAGGGCGGCTTTCGTGGCGGAGGCGCCGATGAGTTGCGGCGCGTCTTTGAGTCCGAACGCGGCGGCGACGTGGCCGAGATGGAGTCTCTTGACGTGGAAGATGTGTTTGAGCGCGCTCGGAAAGGTGGCGTAGGCGCGAACGTGGGCTCGAAACGCATCCTTGGCCAAGACGTCGTACGGTTTGTCGGCGGCGACTTTTGCGAGGAGCTTTTTCTGCATGCGTTGCGCGGCGGGATGGAGATGCGGCATGCTCTTAAACGTGGATTTATCCCGTTCAGTGGCGTCTTTCGCGTCGTCGAGGACGTTGAGCATGGCGACGGCGGACCCGACGGCGAAGGAGACGCCCTCGGCGGCGAGGACGTCGGCGTATTCGCGCTCCTTGGGTTGTAAAAAGAGCACGGCTTCGCCGTTCGAGCCGAGACGCGCGGTTCGACCGACTCTGTGCACGTACGTCGTGGCGTCGGCGGGTGGATCGACTTGAACTGTCGCGCCGACGCCGACGAAATCTAAACCTCTCGCGCCGACGTCGGTGCAGAGCAAGACGCCCGCCTTGGTCGTCGCAAAACCGCGAAAGACGTCGGCGCGTTCGGATTGACGCAACAAGCCGTGTAAACGAAAGATTTCGTACGGACCCTGCACGGCGTCGTCGTCGTCCTCCATCTTCCCCTTGGCGCCTTTGGCGAGCCATCGAAGGGTCTTGTAGTGATACTCAACGGATTCGCACGAGGAAAAAAAGACGATCACCTTGGAGATGGAGCCTCGCATCCATCCGGCGAGCACGCCGGCGAGCGCGGGGAGTCGCGCCTTCATGGACACCTCGACGACGGTGTGGTTGAGACCCTGCGGCATGTGCACGCGTTCGCCGCCGGTCATGATTTTTACCATACGTTTGAGGGCGTCGGCGTTCGCGTCGGCGTCGACGTCGGCGGCGTCGCCATGATCGTCGTCGTCGCCGACGATTTCCAAGTCGTCCCTCTCCGGCTCGACGACGACGGTGACGGGATCCGTCATGCGTTCGGCTAAACGCGCCGTGCCCGGCGTGAGCGTCGCGGAGAGAAGGGCGGTGCACAGACTCGCGCCCTCCGTTCGACGACCAATCTCGTTCAAGATAGCGTTCAAATCTTCCTCGAATCCTAAATCTAATAATCGATCGGCTTCGTCGAGGACGAGCCAACGCAAATTGTCCACGACGAACGACTCGGTCATTCGGAGATGATCCAACAGTCGACCCGGGGTGGCGATGAGCAGACACACCCCTTTGCGCAGACGCGCTTTTTCTTTCGCGCGATTTTCACCACCCATGATGGAGCTCGTCACCACCCAATGAAACGGTCTCCCCACGAGACGCGCCGTATCCTCCACCTGCGTCGCCAACTCGCGCGTCGGCACGAGCACCAACCCGCGCGTGCCCTCATTTCTCGTCACCCTCGGCACGATTCCTCCAATCTTACTAAACAACGGCGCGATGTAACTCAGCGTCTTCCCCGACCCGGTCTCCGCGCGCACTAAGACGTCTCGACCGGCTAACATTCGAGGAATGGTTTTCGCCTGCACCGCCGTCGGCGCTCCGAAACCGACGTTCTCCGTCAAGTGTTTCACCATGGACGCCGGAAGTCCACACTCCTCGAACGTCGTCGGTTCTCTCCCGAACACTCTCGCACGATCGCCTCCACGGTGCGCGTCCTCACCGTCACCGTGTTCACCACAGTTCTCGCCCGCGTCCTCGTCGTCTCGTCCCGAACCGCTCGCCGCCGCGCGTTTCATCAGACTCGCCCAGTCTCGAGGATTAAACGTCAACCCGTCGTCGTCCTTGTCGTCCCCATCGCCTCGAACGACCTCGAACGCATCGTCCTTCTCGTTCTCCTCCTCCTCCTCTCTCGACCTCATCGTCCCTCGTCCGTCGCGCGTCGGCGCGCCTCGCGTCGGCTTTTTCCCTCGCCGTCCGTCACCCTCCCGACGTGCGTCATCATCGCCTCTCGACGTCCCGCGCCCGCCTCGCGCGCGCGCGCCCCCCGCATCCTCGCGCGCGCGTTTCTTCTCGCCTCGTCGCGTCGGTCCTTTCGTCCCACCGTCGCGCGGGGCGTCCGACGCGCGCGTCGTCGTCGTCGTCGTCCCGCCGCCGCGCCAGCCCTTTTTCGACGTTCGCGCCACCGTCCTCGCGCGCGGGTTCCCTCGTCGCCCACCGCGAATCGGCGCGACGTCGTCCGCGATGTTCATCACGAGCGCGTCGTCGTCCGACATGGCGCGAACGCGCGCGACGCGACGCGGTGTCGCGCGAACGAGCGACCGGAGGGACTCGCGCGGCGAATCAGGTCGGTTCGAAGGCTCGAGGTCGAGAAATCGACCGAATGGGCGTCCGCGGTGCCTCGCGCGACGCGTCACTCGTCGCCGCGCGAGACGCGATGGATGCTATGAATTTTTCTCGACGCGTCGACGGAGACGCGCGCGATGAAGACGCGCGCGCGTCGACGGAGACGCGCGCGAACGATGGGGAGAAGACGGACCGGCACTCGGAGGCTCGAGAGGCGTCCGAGGAAGACGCGACGATGGACGACGCGATCGGGACGTGTCGCGTGTGTCTGGAGGACATCTCGCGCGAGGACGTCGAAAGTGGTCTCGCCGTCGCGCTCGGGTGCGCGTGCGCGTCGTCTGGGCACGTGCACGAGACGTTCGCGTGTCGCGGCGCGTACGCGGCGATGAAACGCCGCGCCGGAGAGACGACGTGCGAGATTTGTTTACATCCGCTCGCGGCGCACATCGCGTCGCTCGAACGCTCTAAACGCGCCTTCGTCATCGATATCGACGTCGACGATCGTCGAGGCGGCGAGAGAGAGAGAGACGAGGATGGACGCGCCGCTCGTGACGCGTCGCTCGACGCCGCCGAATCCAGAGTCGCGCTTCGCGACGCGAGCTGCGCGCCGTGCGCGTGCGTCTACGCGTGCGTCCGCGCCATTCTCGCGCGACGCACGGGCCTCTTCGCGTTCACGCTCGCGTTGCTCGGCGCGCTCGTCTTCACCGGCGTCGTTCGACCGATGTGAATCCGACGAAACGGAGGCGCGCGTCGGCGCGTCGATTTCGACGTCGTCAGAGGGGAACGAAACGGCGAGAGAGAGAAAATGATGATTTGCGACGTCGTCACTCGTCGACGACGACGACACGCGCGAGAGAACGCGATCGCGTGACGCGAAAACGCGTGCGGGACGCGTCGAGGCGCGCGGATCGGTGCGCGCGCGCGGCGACGACGAGAGGGACGTTCGAATTCGCGGGACGGTTGGTTTAAAAACATCGTCATCGTCGTCGCGTCATGACGGACGTGATGCGCACGCCCGTGTCCACGCCGACGAGCGCGACGTCTCGTGAATCGCCGTTTGCGTCTTCTCCGCCGACGTCGTCGACGACGAGCGATCGTGAGGCGGCGGAGAGATTGGCGGATGCGATTCGGGACGGGTTGCTCTTCGCCACGCCGGAGGCGACGACGCGACGCGTGATGGCGAGAACGCCGGGAAGCGGCGGTGCGAAGACGCCGACGTTTGCGTTCGGGGACGTGGATTGTGCGGTGTGTCAGAGTCCGCTCGATCGGTCGAGACCGGAGGCGAGCGATAATCCGGATAAGGTGGAGCTCGCCACCGGGTTGGCGTGTCGACACGTCTTTCATCGATGTTGTCTCGCGGAGTGTCGAACGCACGGTATACGGCGGTGTCCGACGTGTCAGGCGCCGTTGCCTCGAGGATTTACGCCGGAGAGCGTGCGAGAGGAGCGAGAGCGACACAGGATTCGAGATCGAATCATCGCGAGGAGTCGGAGGGCGACTGACGCGATTCGATTGGCGCGGGCGAGAGCCATCGCCAACGGAACGATACCGCCGCACGGCGCGAGTCCGACGACGAGCGATGGAAGTCAGACGCCGGGAACGCCTGTGATGGTGTCTTTGAGTCAAGACACGGGGATGGACGTGTACGGCGCCGCGGCGTTACCTCCGAGAGCGCCGAGGTCGTCGGCGCCGAAAAACGGTGGAAACAGAAACGAGCGGTGTCATCCGTACGCCTCGCCGTCGCCTTCTCGTTCGCCGTCCTCGGCGAGCGAAGACGGGGAAGACGACACATTCTTCATCTCCATGACGCAGTGAGCGATGGACGAGCACATCCCACGGTAGAGCCCGCGGCGTCCGGAACGACGCCGCCACGCGCCTTTAGTAGACAGTTAGTATTCATTACATCATCGCGCACCCTCGCGCATCTCAAAATCTAGGCATGCGATCGCCGGGATTCAACACCATGGGATCACCCTTCCAATCCGCCACCACCCTGCGTCCATCCGGAAGCGTCGTGCCCGGAATCAATAAACTCTCGTCGATTTCGTCGTCGTCCTGGTACGTCGTCCGCGCCGCCGAAACCGTCTCCGCCGTCTCCGCCGACGACGACGACGACGCTCCAACCACCCCAGATCCGTCACCACCGACACCATCCTCCACTCCACACACCTCCATGATCACCCACTCCGGCGTTCCGTCCACGATGTGTTCCCCGAACGCCTTCCCCCACTCGACGTGTTCGTCCCTCGGGACGCCTCTCAAAAACGTCTCCACCTCGCCCAATCCCCCGAACCCACCCACGCGCATCTCCAGCGCCGATTCGCGTCCACCGATGTACCCAGAACACACCTGAAACCTCTCGCTCGACACGCCCGCCTTGACACCGATCGTTCGCGCCCACAGACGCAACGCGTCCCGCGCCGCCGCCTTGCGCCCAAACCTCGCGGCGACGCGCCACCGCGCCACGAGCTCGCGTCGGTTTCGCGACGGCGACGCGTCGACGCGCGGTTCGGGTGATGGCGCGGTTTGACGCAAGCCCTCGAGCGCGGCGGCGTACGCATCTTCATCTCCGTCGTCGTCCCCGTCGTCGTCGTCGTCGTCGTCGTCGCGGCGTCCCGGCCGTAACCGCTCGAACGCGTCGTCGCCCGGGAGCACGAGTCCGAACGAGGACGACGCGCGCGCGACGACGCGTCGGCGCGGCGACGACGCGATGCGTCTCGGCGGCGTCGAGCGCGCGAGGCGAGGCGTCGCCAGGCGAGTCGTCCTCGTCGTCGTCGTCATCATCGAACGGCGCAAAATGAGGAGCTCTGGCGAACGAGCCCGCATCACACCGGGGACGCGAGCGCGAGAATCGACGTGCATACAATGAGGGTGTACGAAAGATATTCGGCTCAAAGGTCCACGAGATGCTCGATAAGTTTTCACGCGTTGACGACGCGTGTTCCGAGGCGGCTCGGCGGTCGCTCGCGGATGAGACGCGACAAAACTCACGGGCGCGTCTCGTTGTTAACTTTCGGCGGGGTACTGAAGCGCGTCGCCGGTGGTGAATGAGGGCGCCACTGAGAGACGACGACGAGGACGACCGACGGCGACGATGGACGCGCGCGGGGCGAGCGCGAGCGATTCTGAGGAATCCATGTGGTCGCTTCCGGTGCGCGCGACGCGACGAGACGCGCGAGGGGGAGCGAGCGCGCGTCGATTCGATTCGAATGACGAGACAGACTGACGAAAGATGACGACGCGACGCGACGATGACGCAGGACGCGCTCATGGTGGGCGGTCGCGACGACGAGGAGGATGTTTCAAAGCCGAGAACGCCGGCGTGGATCGCGGTGGCGCGTCCGAGACGATCGAGGGACGTGGATGAGAATCGAGACGAGGACGGCGTCGAGGCGACGACGACGACGGGAGAGGAGGAGATCGAGGCGCTGAGACGCGAGAACGCCGAGTTACGAGCGCGGTTGCGCGCGACGCAGAGCGAGTTCGACGCGCAGTGGCGAGCGGAGATGAAGAGCGTGCGAGAGGCGGTCGTCGAGAGAGACGCCGAGTGGTCGAAACGCGTCGATCGATACAGACGAGCGGCGAACGACGCGCGCGCGGAGAGGGACGCGGACAGGGCGGCGTGGGCGGTCGAGCGCGCATCTTTGCGCGACGACCGCGCGGTTCGCGCGAGTTCGGCTTCGATTGAGCGTTTACGACGAGACGTGCGCGCGTTGAAGCAGTCGTGTCGGGACCTTCGAAGCTCGGCCGAGTTGGCGAATAGACTCGTCGGTCCGGCGGTCGAGCGCGCGCTCGAGGGCGTTCGGCGCGCGTTCGGCGACGCGTGAGAGTCGCGCGCACGAGTGAGTCTTAGCGTAGCACGTTCGTGTACATACAGTAGATAGGTTACAACAACATCGGTAACGTGGTACATGGTGGGTAGTTTACGGGTACGGCGGTCGGCGCTGGTTTTTTCTCTTCATTCATTCGTTCGTTCGTTCATTCGTTCGTACGTTCATTCGTACGCGCGCGCGCGCGAGCTTCGCGGCGGTGGCTCGGTCACTCTCGATCGGTCGACGTTCTCGCGGATCGACGTCCGCACTCACGTCCACGTCTTCGACGCGTCGTCCTCCTCTCCAAAGTAATACCGGAGATCCGCCTTGATTCCGTCCTCGTACCACCCTCTCGGCACCCAAGACGCGTCCGTCGCGTCGTACCACGACAATCTCGGCTTCATCCTCGGTTTCCTCTCGTCGTGCACCAACACGCTTCGCACGTACGGCGAATCCCTCGCCATCCTCGCCGCGCACAAAAACGCCGGTATATCCGGGACGTACACCTCCGTCGCCTCCGTCGCCGCCGCCCCGCGCGCGCGTTCGCTCTTCGCCATCTCATCCACGAGCGGCGCGAACGCCTCCCCGATCGCTCTCGCGCACGTCCCCAGCGGCATCTCATCGCTTCGTCTCGCCTTCACGAATCCCATCACCGTCCACCGCTCGCCGTCGTCTCGCGCGTCCGCGCGCGCGCTCGCCCCAACAGAATGCTGACGAGGCACCGATGATGCCGACGCGCGCGCATCGTCCCCATCGGTCACCACCGCGGTCGTCGCGCGACGCACGCGCGCGCGCGACACCGCGCGATTCACGCGCGGGAATATTCTGTACATCTATCCCGAGACGTCTCTCCCACCGCCGTCGCGCGTCGTCGTGTGTCGTCGACGCGTTCGCGCATTCATTCATGCATCATCGACGCGACGCACGACCGGGGAAAATATCTCGATCGATCGATCGCTCGGTCCGTCGGTCTCGATCGGTCTCGATCGTGTGGAGTACGAAGCGATCGATCGCTTTGTGGGTGTCGTTCGTCGAGTGCACGCGCGCGTGGTGAACCGAGGGTGGTCGACGGTACGACAGATACTAGTACTACTTAGTACTATACTATAGTACCGTATACAGTATAGAGTGTCTACTGGAACCGATGATAAAGACGCGGATAGTATGTGCCACCCTCGCGGTGGGTGGTGGAGACGGTGCCGTGGACCGTGGTATGGAGTATATACTGTCATTATATGGAGTATATACTGTCAGTATAGTGTACTGGACGCGATGTCTGTATATTGGGGACTGGAAGTCTATCTA
>Ga0181584_10004512_pt1 | contig 10577 bp, 5 predicted proteins | sample 071ome_30_FD_132462 | JGI IMG/M metagenome (GOLD analysis project Ga0181584, IMG submission 132462) | Coastal salt marsh microbial communities from the Groves Creek Marsh, Skidaway Island, Georgia - 071406AT metaG (megahit assembly) | ecosystem: Environmental > Aquatic > Marine > Intertidal zone... | reverse complement strand
GTACGATGAATTTAAATACCTTTTTTGAACATCTCGATGAAGTGGATGACCTAACCTTCGTTCTCCCCAATGGCACCCATGTCCCTCCGCACTTTCACCTGACCGAAGTCGCATTGGTAACAAAAAAATATGTGGACTGCGGAGGTACGCAGCGAGATGAGCAGGTCATCAGCTTCCAGCTTTGGAGCGCGGATGATTACGACCACCGCCTCGCACCCTGCCGGGCCTACGGCATCGTGGAACGGGCCCAGGATGCTCTTGGTTTTGGCAACTTAGAGGTGGAAGTGGAATACCAGTCCGACACCATCGGCCGATACGGATTGGACTTTTCCCAGGGTCGCTTCCTGCTCACTGCTAAGCAGACCGATTGCCTGGCCAAAGATAAGTGTGGTATCCCCGGTGCCGAACCGGCATCGGTTTCAACTGTAGCTACCTCAGGGGCATGTTGTTCACCTGATACTGGATGTTGCTAGCGTACTGAAGAAAATCCGGATGCACCATCTCAGGCTGAGGCATAAGCAAAGTAAAGAAGTGCTAGCTGAAATGACTCAACAGTCGGTTGAATCGCTCGCCGGCAATTTGAATTCTTTGGAGGGTGGCGTTGTCGATACTGCTTTCTAGCATCTTAAGCTCTTTCGACTCCTTCATCTCCGCCTTGCCATAGGAAAGTTTTCCGGCGACACCACGCAATCGGGAGGAGAGAAAAAGACTGATAGCTTTATAAAACCTCGCCTCAAAGCTGGAAAACTCCTTAAAGCGATCATACATAAATTCATAATCTATGCAGATCACAGAGGAATCTTCCGATGCCTTAACATTCACGCTGGGCAGTTCTTCCTCGATAAAAGACATCTCCCCAAGAATTTCGCCGCTTTTGATCTTTGCTACTGCGGTCCCATCCGGGAGCTCGATGTTAAAACGCCCACCCAAAACGAAGTAAATTGAATTAAGTTGAACGCTTGTCTGAATAAGAAATTGTCCGGCTGAAATATTTTGTCTTCTCCCCACTTGGGTAATCCAGGCAATGTCCTCGTCATTAAAATAACCCAAAATATGAAGCACTTTTCTCATAATTTTTCCTTCTGTAATGTGTGAACTCTATTCGATTAGATCCAAAAGATATTTGTGCTTAATTACTGCAAGTCTAGCGTCCTCTAAGCTCATTTCCCGACGCAGCAGCTCTTCTTTTTCCTCTAGCATCCGAGATTTATCAAATATTCCATGACGAGAAACCGATCTCACATCTTCCAACCTTTTAATCTGAAGATTGAGAAGCTCGCTTTGGAACTCATAATTTTTCTCAGCCAATTCAAGTTTCAAAGTTTCGGATAGGAATTGATTCTCATGTTGGGTAATTAAGTGGTGCCTGTCCGCTTCAGATTTGTAAATTTCTTCACGAGCTTTTTCCAATTTACTACGGGTATGGAAATAATCAGTTATTGGCAAAGTGAGGTTTAACCCCACCGTAAGTTCCTGACCATTGGAATCGATCCCTATTTTATCACGACCTCGATAGCCAGCATTTCCAGTAAGTTCAAGTACCGGTGCCTGACCGGTCTTAACTTCATTATAGCGACTTTGGGCAATTTGAACCCCAGCGTCACCCAACTTACCATGGGTGGATTGATTGATGTTGAGATCTTTTTGAAAAACAAAATCAGGAGGAACAGAAAATTCATCATACTTTTCCCAAAACGATTCATCCGAGTTAAGGATGAAGCCAATTTCTGATTTGGATAACTCCAAATTCATTTTTCCATTCATCCTCTGGGATCTTACATCCTCAAGCTCACGTAAAATTTTGTTTTGTGTTAGCCGATCCAAAAAACCAGACTTTATCTGTTCGGAATAAACTGCCTTTCTGAGGTTGATAACCGCTTCGATTTGAGGGAGGAAAAAGACCTTACTTTGAGCCGAAAGTACGCTAAAGTAATGTTCAATCAAACTTCGAAGAACCTTTTGCTCTTCTAGAAGCAATGATAGTTTGGATTGATCTACTTCTAGCTTAGCGGTTTGAGTTTGAATTCTTGCCTTGTGACCATCGTAGAGCACCCACCTGCCCTCCACCCCATAATTCAATGAACTATATGGATCAGGATCCCATGTCTGAGAACTGGCTATTTTGGTGTAATTGGTAATACCCACTTTGGCCTTAAATGTTGGATATCGGGCAAACCTTAGTGCAGACATCCCTTTTTCACTTACCTGAATCTGTGCTCTTTTAACAAGCAACTCGGGTGCATTTTCAAGAGCCAATTCACGGAATATAAACAAGTCCCACTTATCCTGTCTTTGCTTAGAAATTTTGGGGGAATCTGCGTATTCATTGGATTTGATTTTTTTAAATTCTCGATGCTTTTTCGGGAAAGACGGTGAATCCAATTGTCTTAGCGGTTTTTTGACCTCTTGTGCTAAGCCTTCGTCTTTACGATCTGATGGAAGTGGTCTGGGCGGAAGAAAATCATCAACCGCTTCTTTTTCCTGAGAAGGCATCTGCTCAGCAGGAACTTTTTCCCCTAAAAAGGATTCATCCGACTGCTTGGGGCGACCATTTTCCATATTGGCAATTTTGAGAAGAAATTCATCTAATTTCTTTTCAAATTCCAGAGGAGAAGAATCGCTATCTATAGAATTCTTTTTCTCTGAATCTAAGGTTAGGGGAGTATATAGGGCAGGAGCTTTTTCACTTTCCTTACTAAGTGGAATCACCCTATTCTCATAAATTTGCAAATCTTGAAGAAAGGCATCTGTTTGCCGCTCGATTTCTAAAATCTTGGAGTCGTTTACAAGTTCGGGGAGGGAAACTATTGGAGCAGGGGTTACTTGAACCTCGCTCGTTTCTTTATCAAAGTCTTTCGTGCCGACTGGGTTTGCGCTCTCAAATGCCTCTCTCTTTAGTCCACCATTGTTTGGTTCGTTGAGTCTCTGCGGTACCCCTCCTCCACCTATTATACCCAAGTCTAAAAGTAGTTGATCTGCCTGGGACTCAAGTTCCTCAAGCCTGCCCCCTACCCCAAACAGATTTTCGTGGAAAAAAAGAAGGATAAGAATTGATATTAAAACTTTCATTTTACACATCACCCAAACGATCAAGATAGGGCTGCCCACATTTTGGCAAAGTGGCGGCCATTATTTAACAGTTCGTTAAAGGTACCTTTCTCGACACATTCCCCATTATCCAAGACAAAGATTTGATCTGCCCGTTGGGCAATCTTCAAACGGTGGGCAATAAAGATCACTGTACAATTCATCGATCGAACATTTTGAATGATCTGCTCCTGTAAATGATTGTCCAGTGCACTGGTCGCCTCATCCATAACCAATATTCTTGGCTTGCGCACTAAAGCACGAGCAATGGCAATTCGCTGAATCTGACCACCTGAAAAGGCTCCAAACTGAGTCCCGGTCAGTGTATGTAACTTCATAGGCAACTGATCAATTTCCTCCCAGATACAGGCTGCTTTGGATGCCGCAATCACATCTTCAAGAGTAGCATCGGTAGCACCTTTTATATTTTCAAACAGAGTGCCCTGAATGAGTCGAAAATCTTGTGGCACGACTGCAATGTTCGATTTCAAAACCACCGGATCCAAAGTATGGAGCTCGTAGTCGTCAATAAACACATGACCATGACTGGGGTGGTCAAGACCACTAATCAACTTACCGAGAGTGCTTTTCCCTGAACCTGAACCACCCGCTACAACCACAAACGAACCTTGGCGGATAAATAGACTGATTTGCTGCAAGGCAGCTGAGTTTTGCCCCGGATAATAATAGCTAATCCGGTCGATTTTCAAGTTCCCTTGAATCTTATCTGGGGTCATCAAGTCTGCTTTCAGTTCTGGCGAATTATCGAGAAGGGGCTTAATAAACTTAAACATCGGTATTTGAATACCAGACATAACAATGATGTTGCAGAGTGCTCCAAGGTTTCCGCTAAAAACCGCGAAGGCACCGAGAAATGCAATGAACATGGCAGGTTCCAGTTCGACATCGCTCAACTCCACAATCATCCAGTAGACAAGTGCGGTGGTTAGTGTAACCCAGGAAGTTTGGAAAGTGTTATGCAGGATACGAACCTTTTGACTGGCAACTAATTTCCGGCGCAACCTTCCATACCTCTCCGCCCATTGTTGCAAACATTCAGTTTCCACACCCGCAGCTTTGATTTTATGAATTCCTGAATAAATCTCTAGAATGTAACTATTCACGATCCCGAGAGATTTTTCGCCCGCCATGAAGGCACGAATTTGCCAGTAAGTAAATCCGATTGCAGCAAGAAACGAAAGTAAACCAAAGGCAAGGACTCCCATCCCGAGTTCAAAGCTAACCCAAAGAATCACACCCAGACTGGACCCGAGTTGAAAAATCATTGTCACCAATCTTTGTGAAATCGTTCTGAAAAATTCCTGCATCCCCAAGCAACTAGTCATACGCATCGCAATATCACCTGAAGCATGCTGGCTCAGAACTTTACTGGGGAAGTGTAAAATACGATGCCAGAGGGCTGCATTAGAGGCGAGAGAGAGACGATAATTAATTCTCGTCATGATCATGGTATCAAACCAGGTAAAGACAGTTTGAAATACCCCCACTACAATTAGCCCGCCACAGACAAGGGCCAAAAGCCCTGTCAAGGCACTGGGTAGCAACACATTGACAACATAGGCAGAGAGAACCGGCAAGGTTGCCACCAGCCCACTACTAATAGTGGCCAGAAAAATAACCATCACAATTTCAAATCGGACAGATTGAACCTCAAAGAAAACCAAATCGAACAGAGTAAGGGGTTGTGCGGGAAGTTGCTTGTAGAAATAGACCACTTGGGTAGAAAGCTGCTCTCGATGTTTGCTTTTCAAGCGGGAAACTTTGTCCGCTTCGGAATTCCAAAAGTAATACGACCCCCTACGGAAAAAGAGGACATGAGCCTTTTCTTCCCGGTCAAAGGCAATGAAAGAACCAGTGTCCTGTGTCCACCACTTTCCCTTAAGCCGGGATTCGCGCATAATTAAGCCTGAGCTGTCACAAATTCTTCCTAGCAACTCGAAGGCGTTTTCAGAATCAGTATTTTTAGGAATATTAGGGGCCCAACCGCATCGGTTGATAAGATAGAAAGCAGATCGCAGGGTATGGTTCGAAGTTTCTGGAAGATAAGATTTTGCTCCGCTAAGAAGGTTGAGTAGCCGCCCTTTTATCGATTGGGAATAAATATCATCCCTAGAGTCGTGGTCTTGTTGAAACTTCTGATTTTTTTCAAAATGACCCTTCCATCGAAGAAAAAGTTCATTCCACTGAAAATCGGCCTGCTCGGACAAATTGACCAACACCTGAGGTTGCTGAAAAAAAGCATCGTTGGTAAAGGATTGAATGGCTCTTGGGTCCTCCTGATCGTTGAGGAAACCCGCATCTGGATGAACAAACCAATAGTTGGGCAGCTTACTTTTTCCACCCCTAGGCTCAGGAAACAGGCTCAAGCCTTCTCCCTTTATCCAGAAACTTTTTTCCCCAGAAAGACCCATCCGAGCCTGGGGAAGTTTGAAATCCGAATTTGGTTCAAAAACAAACGGGCGGGACAGAGTGGCCTTAAGTATATCGTGCTCAAAATTGGCAAGGATGCGAAATGCATGACATATCTTGTTGGAGATCACCTTTAAAACGGGGTGGTTATTTACTGCCCGCAGCACATTGCTTATCTTCGCAATATGACAACTACCCTGCCCGTCCAATCTCGCATGGAGGTGCAAACCAGAGGGGAGGGATCTAGGCAGGACAAAAAATTCGCCAGGACTCAAGTTTGCGATCACCTTGCGCTGTAGATAAGTACCATTCTCATCATACAGCTCACCCTCAACATACCAGGGGGAGTCCAAGCTCCAGATGAACGAGATTTCATCCAAAGGCTCAAGAGGGAAGTATTTATTTCTGTTATCAATATCCACCCCGCCCGCTTCCATTAGGCAGGCCTTAAAAGAGGCAACTAAAGCTCTTTTATCCTCCACTACCCTCACTTGACCTCCAAGTTGAACAGCTTGGCATAAAACCCATCTTTTTCAGAGACGAGTTGATCATGACTACCCCTCTGGACGATACGGCCCGCGTCAAATACAATGATTTCATCGCAGATCTTAATAGGTTCAATACGATGGCTGATAATAATACCACCGGCACAATTCTGCCTAACCGAAGTCAATAATTCCCTTTCAGTCTCCGGGTCCAATCCGGCGGTCGCCTCATCCAAAACTAAAAGAGCAGGATCCACTGCCAGTGCTCGGGCAATTTCAAGTCGTGCTTTTTCTCCGCCGCTGATGTTGGATCCATCTTCGCTAATTTTATGGTCATAGCCCTTTGGGCGATTAATCACCCATTCGTGAATACAGGCAGTTTTAGCAGCCTTAGTAATCTGCTCAAAGGTGATTCCACTATTCCACATCGAAAGATTTTCCTGAATGGTCGCATTAAATAGCACAATTTTTTGATCCACAAAGGAGACAATTTCTGCAAATTCCTTACCGTCTATTTGATCAATGGGAATACCTCCCAATGTAATGGACCCTTCCCATGGTTGATATAATTTTGAAAGTAATCGGGTAACAGTTGATTTCCCCGAACCGGATGCACCGACGAAAGCAACCCATTTGCCGGGCCCAATAGAAAGGGAAAAGTTTTTTAAAAGAGGTTCCTCAAGCTTTTGATATCCAAATGTAATATCTTTTAATTCCAGAAGCGGATAGGTGATCTGATGCTTTTGAGGAAACTTACTTTGCTCTCCCTGATCGCTGCCTGGTTCGGACTGGGAAAATATATCATCTATACGGTCAATACTTCCCTGGGTTTGCTGAATATCAGCAAAATTACCAAGCATCTCCTGAATTGGAGTGAGGAATTGCATCATCAAACCCTGAAAAGCAACCAGTACCCCAAAGGTCATATTGCCAGCAATTACCTCATGTCCCCCAAAAAATAAAATTACCGCATAAGATCCTGAATTCAAAAAAGTGGGAAGAGATTCGATGATCGTTCTCTTGATGGTAAGCCTATTACTTTCATTTAACCATTTTGTTTTCCGACCAACTAGCTGCTTAAGAAGATTCTTCTCCAATCCACTCACCTTAACCTCTGGTAATAACTGCAAGGCCTGCAGTTGCTCACCAGTAAATAAGCTAGCCTCCCTGGTAATTCCTTGATTTAGCTCACGAACCCGTCGGATTTGCCAGGAGAAATAAACCAAATTAACACCGGCAATGGTTAGAACAATCAGGCTTAACAACTGATCAAAATAGAACATGACCAACCAGTAAACACAAGCAGTAAGCAAACCGATTATCGACTTACCCAGAGGACCAGCAATCAATGCAGCCAACTGGTCAACCAATTGCGTTCTACCTGCCACCTCACTGGCGGATCGCTGGGAAAAAAAGGCAAGGGAAAGCCTCATCGACTTACTCAATATCTTGCTATTGAGAGCAATGGATAGCTTGGTTTGAAAAACAAGGGTGATGGTCTGTTGCAAATAGTTCAACAGGAATTGTAACAATGCCAAAACACCAATTCCGCCCAAAAGAATCGGCAACCAATCCTTGAAACCCTGCACTAGGATGTAGTCGATAAAGACAATGGATAGAATGGGAAGCAGTGCCCCAGGAATCACCAAGGCTAAACCCAAGGCCATCGCCAAAAAAAGCCCTATCTTGATTTGACTGGCATAAGACAATAGAGACTTAACCCAGCTCGGTGCTTTCCCGGATGGTTGAAAATTTTCTGTAGGTTCAAAGGTTAAGGCCACCCCAGTAAAACAATCATCGACTTCCCGTTCATCCAATACCTGACGACCGGAAGCTGGGTCATTCACCCAGTATTTCTTGCCAACAATTTTTTCCAGAACAATGAAGTGATTAAATTTCCAATGAATAATCATCGGGAAAGAATCCACTTCCTTTAACTCTTCGACTTCTAAACTGTACCCATTGGACTGTAATCCAATTTCTCTTGCAAACTTGAGTAAGTTGAGGGCATTGCTGCCATCCCTGGAAACACCACAGGCTTCCCGCAAGTGTTCGATCGGCAACCATTTCCTGTAATAACCAAGAACCATCGCCAAGGAAACCACACCACACTCGGTATGCTCAACCTGGAGAAGAGAGGGCGTGCGTGTGCTTTTGAGTGTTCTTCGTAAAAGAGAAAACATGCCTCATTCTGTTTGAGGCAACATCAACCAAACAAGCCTCTCATACCGTGTAATCACACTCCCTTCCCCAACCATGCCAACCTGCAATTTTCGTTCAGTACTAGAAGCGGAACTCCAAAGAAGGCTGCCATCGGGATTTCTTAAAATATCAACTTTCACCATGAACGGGCTACCCGCCTGAGTAATTCTTTCAACCAATTGGTCGTTCCTGAGCTCTTTCATGAGTCCGGAAGAAGAAAGAGGCATCGGAGATACACTTTTAACCTCTGCCACCAACTTGCCGTACTTAGTTGGCGGGAAAGCAGACAATTCGAGCTCAGTACGCATACCTTCATGAACGGGCTTTACTTGCTCGCTGGAGATAAAAACCACAAAGGTCATTTCTTCCTCTTTAGAATCCGGTTGCACAAGCACAACCGGAGAACCCGGCGAGAGGAAGTCACCCACTGAAGATGTAATTTCAACTACCCGCCCGTTGATTCTACTAGTCAACTCCCCCTGATCCGCGAGCTGGCTTTGCAAAAGAGTTACTTCGCTGGATAGCTGATCTGCTTCAAGCTTTTTTTGAAGAAGCTCACGGTGATCGGAGGTTAGTTTGTTATTTTCTTCCTTTAATTCCCGAACCACATCCCGCTGGTCATTAATGATCGCACTTTCTGTATCTTCAATTTGATTTACAAAGGTATTGTACTGGTCGAAGAGAATAAAACCGTCCTCATGCAACTTCCTCAGTTCATTTTTGCGAAGTTGAAGGCGTTTCAGGCGAGCTTTATTGAGGAGGTCCGAGCTTTGCTGTATTTCTTCGATCGACTGCTGAAATTCTTTTCTTTTTTCTTTATCTCGGGCCTGAAGGTTTTCGATATCACCTATGTAAGTTTGAAGAACCTTCAATTTGTGCTGCGCTGAACTTAGCTGATCTTGTACGCGACTCTGATCCAAGAGTGCAATTACCTGCCCTACTTGCACACGGTCACCCACTTTAACTTTGATTGACGTTACACTACCTGGATCCTTGGCGGCGATTTGTAAAACCCCCACATCCGACCATAACACCGCAGGCCCAGAAACTTTAATCGGCACCTTGACAAAAATGGCACAGACCACCCCAATTCCAATCAGGATGACAAAGACGAATAAAAACAAAAACGACCTAAATCGAATCAAGGAAGACGCTTGGTCTAGATCGTCTGTTGATACTAAATTATCTAATGAATCTGAGCGAAAAGGCGGTGACACGAAAATGTACTACATAATGATGGTACTATCGTCAATTAGTCACCGAATAAAATGACATCAACGCAAAAAGTTAAAACAAAGGGCTTGTGTACACCGGATAACTAACAACTAATCACGCACATATTAAAGGTGAAACTGATGATCTAAACCTTAACACCTTCAAATAAAGAAACATTGTCTAGCAACTCGCCACCCCTGTCATTATCTCCCACGGAGCGAAATTCTAATTTACCAGCAAGATCTCCCAACTCAGACGGGTCACCAGCAGTGACTTGATAGGAATAAGTTGTCCAATTAACCCCACCGTCAGCTTGTTTTTCGATGGTATCGACCAATTTCCCTTCCCACCAAACCTCCATCTTATTGTCCCCCCCGTGGGCATCGCGGGTTCCAAAGTCAAATGCCAAATCGTAAGTCTTCCCAGCAACTGTCTCAACTGATTGGGCAATCCCAGATGAATTTATGCCGTCAAGTTCTACATAATTTCCGTCAAGATCGTTTGGATTAGACTCTTTACCATATTTATTTATATCCCCGTTTATAATCTCAACTCCTGAACCTTTGGTAAGTTCCCAACCTTCAGGAGCCATCGGTTTGGACCAAAGATTATTGTTATCTCTCATCGCTTTGTCATCCGACTCGCTATTAAAAGATGGGTTTGAAAGAAGGTTTACACGCTCACTAATTTCTTCCTCTCCAAAAGTAATGGATTCTAGGCTCTTAAATGTAATTTCTTCCCCATCAGGGCCAACAATCGTCCCGGAACCTTTGACGGCAGAAAGATCAACCGTTCCGTCCTTGGTATTTGCTGTAATATCAATGGCCTTGCCTTTCTTGTCTAAAATTTTCCAGTCATCGGAAAATTTAGAAGGAGACAAATCAGCAAGGTGAAGGGTGTCCTTTCCTTGCCCACCAATAATTTTGTCGTTCCCATCTCCTGTGCTGTAGACAAAGGTATCGTCGCCCTTGCCACCTTTGAGAAGGTCATCACCTTTGCCTCCTTCAAGGATATCGTCTCCCTTACCCCCAAAAAGCTTATCGTCTCCTTCACCTCCTCGCAGGGTATCATTACCAGCTCCTCCTTTGAGAATATCATCTCCTTTGCCTCCAGCTAGTACATCATCTCCCTTGCCGCCGAAAAGCTTATCGTTTCCTT
>Ga0181584_10004511_pt1 | contig 10578 bp, 9 predicted proteins | sample 071ome_30_FD_132462 | JGI IMG/M metagenome (GOLD analysis project Ga0181584, IMG submission 132462) | Coastal salt marsh microbial communities from the Groves Creek Marsh, Skidaway Island, Georgia - 071406AT metaG (megahit assembly) | ecosystem: Environmental > Aquatic > Marine > Intertidal zone... | reverse complement strand
GTCGCAGTCGCAGTCGCAGTCGCAGTCGCGCTTCCCACCATCGCCGACCGCTTTCCCACCGTCACAGACCCGGGACTCCCCGGCGTCTCGTGCCTCAACGACTCTCGACCCTTCTGACTGGCTCGTCTCTGCTGCTCCCGCTTCTGCTTCTGTTTCCTGGCCTCCCGCCCGTCGCCTCTGACGCGTCCATCCCGGCCATCCCGGCCATCTCGGCCACCCCGGTCACCCTGTCGCTCTTTCTTTCCTCTTGCCGCTTGATCCATATCGAGCCTCGTCCGCACCGGCTCTAGACCCCCAACGGCCGGACTCGTGGCGTGCCCGCTCGACGTCGACAGCCCCCGGTCCAACAGACCCCGCTGCGGCGTCGCGTTCGACACGTCCGACCCGTTTGCATCCTCCTTGTTCCCTCCTCCAGACTTGTTCCGCAGGCGGGAGAAGAAGGACTTCATCGGGCCTCGGGAGTCCCAGCGACGCGGGAGATGACGCTGGCGACGACTGTCGTGGCCACAGGGACACACAAGAGTATGTCTTCTTGAAGGGAGCGGGGTTATGAGAGAATTATTGAGTGCATACGACGAAGACGAATCTGGTTCGTTCAACGAAGGAACGGTTCCTGGCAAAAGAAGAGGGGCGACGAAACAGTCGAGAGACAAGCGGTGCCTTCCACTCGCCACGCGCGTCCATGCGGACGTTGACCACTTCGAAGAGGGGCCACGAGACGCTCCCAACCGCTCAGCTGAGGACCGCAACCCGACGCCAGGGCGGTCCGGCCGGCTGTCGAGGCCCGAGCCCCGCGCTCGGGGTCTCCATCTCGACCCAAAGGGGAAGCCAAGTTTCTTCGCCGGAGACGTAGGGAGTGGATAGAAACCGGACAGCCTGTCCGATCTGGCTCTTGCAGAACCCGGCCTGCTCCTCGTGCTTGCTGCCTCGCTGACAGGGCCGCCTTGAGAGAGGAGCCCTTCTCTCCCCTCTTCAGACTTCAAACTTGTTCTCAGCTCTGCTGATAGCATACCTCAGAGCCTAGCCCTGAGTATACCTCAGAGCCTCCGCGGCGAAAACTCCCGTTTTCGACGGCCGAATTTTGAAAACGGCTTCTCGGCGGATGCATTGCTGACGCTTCTCCGTTCTCACAGAAGAAGAACCATCGCGACGTACGTCCGAGTCAAAATGAAGGTTCAGCTCCGTGTCCAGTCGGCCACGACGCGCGCGGCGACGGGACTGAGGAGGAATGCCCGTCGCGTTTCTCGGACGGGGAGCGCGACCGTGTGCCTCGGCGCTCGCGACGTGGCGTCTGCCGGCGATTCTCGTCCGGTGCTCTCGAGTAATAACTCGTGGGAGCAGACGCTGCGGGCGGCGACCCCTGCGTTCCTACCGTCGTCTGTGAACAAGGAGAAGCTCCGGGTGTTCTCGGGGACGTCAAACACGGCGCTTTCGGAGGAGATTGCGATGTACTTGGGCCTCGATCTGTCGCCGATTAAAATCAAGCGGTTTGCGGATGGAGAGATTTACACGCAGGTGGGGGAGAGTATCCGTGGTTGCGACGTGTTTCTTTGCCAGCCGACCTGCCCGCCGGTGAACGATAATCTGATGGAGCTGCTGGTGATGGTGGACGCGTGTCGCCGCGCGAGTGCGAAGACTATCACTGCAGTGATCCCATATTACGGGTACGCGCGTTCGGACAGGAAGACGCAGGGGAGGGAGAGTATTGCGGCGAAGCTTTCAGCCAACCTCATCACCGAGGCCGGGGTGGACAGGGTGCTCGCCATGGACCTGCACAGCGGGCAGTGCGTGGGGTACTTTGATATTCCGGTGGATCATGTGTATGGTGATGCGGTGATTTTGGATTACCTGGCGTCGAAGCGGATCCCGACGGATCAGCTGGTGGTGGTGAGTCCGGACGTGGGCGGGGTGGCGAGGGCGAGGGCGTTTGCGAAGAAGCTGAACGATGCGCCGCTGGCGATTGTGGACAAGAGAAGGAGCGCTCATAATGTCAGCGAGGTGATGAATGTGATTGGAGACGTGGAGGGGAAGGTGGCCGTGCTGGTGGACGATATGATCGACACGGCCGGGACGATTACCAACGCGGCCAAGGTGTTGAAGGACCAGGGCGCGAAGGAGGTGTACGCGTGCGCAAGTCACGCAGTGTTCTCGCCCCCGGCGGTTGAGCGATTGAGCTGCGGTGTGTTCGAGGAGGTGATTGTTTCGAACTCGATTCCGATCAGCCCGGAGAACCAGTTCCCGCAGTTGACCGTGGTGAGCGTGGCCAACCTCCTCGGGGAGGCCATTTGGAGGGTTTACAACTCGAGCTCGGTGCAGAGCATCAGGGACCCGTAACTAACTAACTAACGAACGAACAGTCAGTCGGACTGTCGTGGGCCGGCATGTGTCGGCATGTTAATGCGTTCATAACGCGTTTATGAGAATGTAGAGAATGAGAATGTTGAGACATTCAATTTAACGACACCCTCTTCTCTTTCGTCACAGACGAAAGTCCCACGCGATGTCGACCATCCCGCGGCCGGGCACGTAGGCGTTTTGCTCGCCGACGCGCAGCTTGAGCCCCTCGAGGATGGGGAGGAGGTCGTTCGCGTTGGCCAGCAGCTTTTGACATGCGGCCTTGTACCGAAAGTCTGCGAGTGCCGGGTCCGAGCAGAGCAACCGAAGCCGCAACGTTCGCTCCACCTGCGTGACGAGCGCCTTGCGCTGTGCGGCCTCGTGACGACGACGGCGCAGGTGGTCCTCGGCGCAGGCACCGTATTTCTTGAGCGTATTGAGGACGGAGGTGGGGTCATCCGTCGCGGCCACGCGCAGGACGCCGGACTGGATGTCCTTCTCCGGGTGCAGCCCTTCGTCCGAGACGACGGCCAGCGCAACGCCGTCGTATCTCGCCGGTTTGTCCGGTGGAGTCCACCGGAGGACTGAGAGCAGGAACGATTCATACGCGTCTGACGACGAGGACGACGAGGACAATGTAGAATCTCCACAGTCGTAGATGGCCGCGACCCCGAGCACGTCCGCCGCTTGCGTGGCCAGCTGCCGTACGGCCGCTTTCATCTCCAGACCTTCATGCAGCAGTTTCAGGTCGATACTTTCGATGAACTTGGCCCACGATTCGGGAGATGCGCTGGCGTCGAGCCAGACGGCCCCTTCGCTGACGTGTGTGGTGAAGGCGTTGCCAAAGCCGACAGTCAGCCCGTTGATCTCCGCAGGACACGAATTCTCGACAATATCGACCAAGTCAGTCAGCATCTGGACCTTGCCGAGCGTGCTCTGCGTGCCCGGCGCCGCGTCCTTGGCGAACAGCACCCTGATCCTTCTGGCGTAGTTCAACGCGGCAAGCATCGTCCGCAGCGACATCTGCGGGGTGCCGGTGTCCGTGAGATCGACCATATACTGTTCGTGCACCATCGGTATGAACTCTAGGAGGGACTGCGGCATATCGGTGTGCGAGTCCCGACGCGCGCCGTCGTCGCACGCGAGCTCGTCAATGTCGGCCGCCCGGAAGAGCTTGTTCAGGTTGCGTCGTGTCGCCATCGGCGACGCCGAGCTCGGCGCTGGCAGGGTCACCGATATCTTGGAACCCGCATCGCGCCCGTCGACGAAAAACTCGAGGTTGTACGACGCGTGGTAGCTCGGCGCCGACGTCTGATGCGAGCCAACCACCGAGGCGTTCGAAACAAAGTCCTGCAGCAGCTTGAAGCTCTTCTCGTTCACCCGAGCCTTGGACTCATCCGTATGGATGAACAAATCGGGGTGGACCAACCGATAGAGCAGTCGGAGCTTGGCCTTGGCGTCGTCGCAGATTGCCGACGTCGTGTTCGAGGTCGAGGAGGCTCGCCGTCGAAATTTGAACAGGTTCAGCACGCGCACGCCCCGCACCGCGTCGCGCATCGTCCTATGCTACGCTATCCTGCATCATTCGCACGACTTACGACCGACGACTCCGCCGAATGAAAGATTTGAGAGATTTCAACTGGTCTCCGCATCCCGGTGGATTCAACACGCGCAGCGCGGATCCCGCCCCACCGTCGCGCCGTCCTTCGTCACCGTCACGTCCATCCCGCGCCCGCCCAACCGTCTCTCCGTCCCTGTACAGCACGACACAGATCACAGTCGCTTGGTCCGAATGGGACACGCGCAGTTTGCGGTTCTTGACGTCGTTCGCACCGCCGTCCGCCGACGAGAGCAACTCGTCGAGCGTGCCGCTCCCCAGCAGACACCGGCACCGGTCCACGTCCAGTCGATACGCTAGGCCGTTTATATCCCGACGATATTGTTTCAATTCAGTTTCCGTTCTGCCTTTGGTCGCCGAGATGGTAAAGTCGATCGACGCCCCCGTCTGCTCGAACGACGTCGTTAGGGTCATCGAGCACGACACGTCCTCCGCGTACGGCCGCTCGAGCAGGACGATCGAACGGTCGTTTTCTTCCTTCCATTCGACGATCCGCAGCTCCTTGTGCTGTTGCGAACGAGCAGAGGAAGCGGAGGAAGCGGAGGAGATATCGCACACCGCGTCTCGAATCGCCCTCGCCCTCGCCTCGGCCGCCTCCACCTCCTCCGGTCCGGCCAGCAGCCTCGGCCCCTCGGACGGCACGCCTCCACACTCTCCACGATCTTCGCCGTCCGCCTTGCGACGAAACTGCAACAGCGCCTGCACCATGTCCACCGCGCCGGTCGTCATGGCGTCCCCGACAAAGTTTGTCGTCGGGCCCACGACCACCCGCTCGTACCCGAGCTCAATTCGCTTCTCGCTCCCGTCGAGGTTCTGTTTGAAAACGTCAATCCCCTGGCTTCCACCGGCCTGCCGACGATGATGATGGTGCGGGTCGTGGTGAGAGCGAGCGAGGTGAGAGCGAGATCGTCACGAACCACGTTTGGCGCGGCCAAACCTCGACTCCTACCTTCTTATAGCCACCTCGCGCCACGTGCGGTTCTTTTGTCCATATCTGGCTATATCGATGCGCCTCCCGGTTCGCCCGAAGCTCCTGTATCTGGCCCTGGGAGAGCGCGTTCTCGTTGACCGATTCGATCGCCCCGTTTCCTTCGACGGCCACTATCTCCATCGTGGTGGTAGTACGTGGTACGTGGTTTACAAGAACGGCCGTTCCGTCTGATACGCGATAAAAGAGGAGAGAAGAGGAGAGAAGAAGAAGAATTCAAAACTGAGGCGACCGGCGCTTCATTTCGCACGTGCGCTGCCAGTGCGCGACTGGCCCCGCTGGCCGCGGTGTATCATGTAGTAGTTGTACTGGAGGTGGGAGAAGCGGCGCTGCTGCTTCCAGTGGTCGGGCGGCTGGGAAAGCCGCTTGATGAACGCGGCGAAGGCGTCCCAGTTGTCGACCATCATGTCGCCCATGCGCAGGAACGTCAGTCTGTCCATGCGGCCGGCCATAGCGCTTTGTCCGAAGGTCGACTCGGCAATCTTATCGAACGCGTTGCCGTCGTAGCGCTGCAGGGCGTTCTCGCCGGCGACTGAGACGTTGAACTTGGCCGCCGCGCTCAGGACCTGGGTCAGCAGGCCCTCGGGAGAGCACAGGCCCTCTCGAGGGTGCTCGCAGTCCCGCATCTCGACACACGTGAACGACACACCGACGTCGTTCTTGGCCAGCATCTTCATGATGGGGATGTAGCCGTCGTGCTCCCTGGTGTTGTAGTAGCCCGCGGTGAGCTCGGCGGCATGCGCTCGGCTCTTGAACCACCAGTGCACGCCGGCGAGCTTGATGCTCAGCTTGGCGGCTGGCTCGAAGACGTACAGGCTGCCGCCGTCGGAGGCCTCCTTGACGTTGGTGATGTCGCGCGGGCGACCGGGCTGGGAGAGGACGCCCCTCGCCTGCGACAGGATCCGATCGGCGTGCTGGATGAGCTCGCCCGAGTACCACGACAGGAAGAACTTCCCGTACTCGCTCAAGTAGCTCCCGCCGTCGTTCCTGAAAAATCCCGTCTCCCACTCCCTCGAGTTGTAGTGGCCGGCGTCGTGCGGTCCGCCGTGTCCCCATTCGGGCCTTCCGATCGCCTTTGCGGCGTCCTGAAGCCGCTTCAGCATGTATTTGTCAAAGCACTGGAACTGACCCACGCCAGGGAACCGCCACCGCCCGTCTCCCTCCGGGTAGGACGGGTACCGCAGCTCCCCGGCCGGCCCGAGCCCGACGGTGATCTCGGTGATAGTGTGCCCCATGAGGTCGTAGAATTCGTCCGCGAATGCCGTGATAAAATCCGTGTACGCCTCGAGCGGAGTCCTCCCGAACAAGCACGGCACCTCGTCGCAGCCGAGCGAGATGTACTCCGGGTTCCTGTGGCCCCCAGCGTCTGTGTAGAAAATGTCTGGATCAAGCTCTGCCGCGTCGTACACCCACGCCGGCAGCGGGATCGTGCACGTGTCCCCCACGTTCCCTCCCGCCGCGTGGAAGCTCATAACGGCCTGCACCTTGAGCCCCTTGGACAGGATCTTCTCGAAGAGCGTCCTATAGGCCGTGAAATCGTACTTCTTCGGCCCCAGGTGCTCTGCGATACCCCACCACACGTCCACCATGACCCCCTCCACCCCAGACGCCCGCAGCATCTCCAACCCCACGTCAATTCCGTTTTCCCGCATGAGCACGCTCTTCAGGTGATACGAAGACGAAGGCGACGACGGCTGCGATGACGACGAGGCCACCTCCCCGCCCGCCTCGACCGTCTCTATCGTCTTTGTCTCCATGGTCGCCTCTGTCGTCTCCACCAGCCACACCGTATCCAACGGCAGCATCACGTACACAGGAAACCCGCGAACCGGCGCCGTCAGCAGTGGCTTCTTCTCCTCCGTCGACATGCTCAGCAAGTCAAACTCGTTATGCCCCTCTTCCACCAGCCGACTGATCATCGCACTCATCACCCGATCCTCCGGCTCATTATGCATCCCGTATCCATTATCGTCACTGATCCTCCGAAGCAGCCCTTTCAGTTCCGAATCCGGCTTGATGAACCCGGAACGAACCCCGGGCCGCGGGGTCACGTACTGCGACGACGACGACGAAGACGACGAAGGGGCTGGTCCGGACGATGACGAAGGGGCTGGTCCGGACGACCCTCCGGACGACGACGCCCCGGAACCCCCGGGTGCTCCACCCCGGTTACTCGTCGTCGTCGAGCTCGCGTGATCTCGCTCGCGGTCAAACGCCCGAATTCTCTGCGAGAGCCCGTCGTGGACCTTTCGACCGCGGGAAACGCCCACCCTGCGCGCATTCAGGTGTGAACTTCCTGATAGTGCTACTGCGTACACTGCCATGGCTGGCACGTGTCTCTCGTGGAGAGAACGCGGAAGGAACCCCTCTCGGTTTCGATTCAGCCAAGTAGAGCAGAACCCTCGTACTGTGCACGGTGCCTACGCACCAAAGGTACAAAGAGTATGTACGGTATCTGCTGTGTGTATTCGGATTCGGTAGGTAACGCGGTTTGGTTCCGTTTCGTTCTGCCCGGAACCTGTTCTCGCGCGCCGAGAAAGCGACATCGCAGAAAAACGTTGTTTCCTTCCAGTCATGGTCATCGCGCCACTCAGACAGTCCATCGTCAGCTCGATCGGCGTGGTCAGGGCGCTGACGTCGGAGCGCGCTGCCTCTGCGTCTGTCTCTGGGTCGCTGGGCCGAATTCTCTGTGAGGACGCAGCCCAGAGCCCCACCTGGGCGACTCTGGCGAGCCGGGCGGGGGGCTACCAGCACCAGTCTCACCGCTCGCTCGTGAGTGTGGACGTGCACGGGAACAAGGTGGACAGGGCGTTGCGGCAGTTGCGGCGGAAGCTCATAGATGAGGGCGTGAGGGAGACGTGGCTGAAGCAGCGGGTGTTTGTCAAGGTGGGTCTGAATCAGAACTTGAACACGTCGTCTTTCGTTCCCTATCGGATGGGGTCGTTCCTTCCCCTTCTCGCTCTTGCTCTCACGCTCTCACGCTCACGCTCACTCGCGCGTCGCGCTCGTTCATTCGCAGCCGAGTCACGTGCGGAAAAGGGTGCTGGAGGAGGCAGAGCGGCGGGTGCGGGGGGAGGGGTTCAAAGAGAAGATGCGATGGATTCTGAGGCGGAAGGCCAGGGGGTACTGATGATACGGATGATGCGTTTCACCACGTTTATTGTTTCATGGATGCAAGTCGTCGACGTAACCTGTCCATGCCGATCGCTTTCTCGTACGCTCCCTCGAGTCGGATTTTTCTTCCGATTGCTTTCCATCGGGGCATGTGTGTGTCCAGTGTCGGCTCGGTCGTGGTGTCGTCGACGTCCGGTACCGCGATTGCCTCGAGTTCCGTCTTGATCGCCTGTGCCCTCTCGTTGTTGCTGTCATCGTCGTTCTCGTCGTTATTGCCCCTCTTATCGTCTGCGTCTTCTGCTCCTGCTCCTGCTTCTCTCTTCTTGAGGCTGTACGGCCTGATGCCCGTCGTCTTGAGCCGCTTCCGGGCCTCGACGGCAGCGCTCGTCGACGTCGGGTTTTGGACCCACTCGCGGAGGAGCACATAGACGGGGTCGCCTTGTTCTTGTCCTTGCGTCACCAGGACGTTCCTGTCCCGGGCGGCGAGGAGGACGGAGGCGGGGACGACGTCCGAGGAATCGTGCATCTTCGCGAGACCACGCTGCGACGACTCTACGACGACTCTACGACGACTCTACGACGACGCTCGTATACGCAGCTGCTGCCAATGAATGCTACCACTACACCAGCGACAGTGACAGTGACAGCTACACCAGTAGGATCATTTCAAACGTTTTCGTTCAGCTTTCAGGAGCTTGTCGACCCGCTGGAATTCTTCGAGCTCCTCGTCCTGTGCCTCCTTGCCCTCCTCGTGCAGCTGGTCGATGCCGTTCCGTACAGCGTCCGCGTCTTCTGCGTCGTCCTCGTTCGTCACGCCCAGGCAGTATCGAGCCAGCTGTCCGGGCGTGTAGAGCAGCACCGCGTCGGTCGCCAGCAACGTCTCCATCTTCTGCCGCGCCGCCCCGTCGCCGCGGGCGCCGTCACTGCCGCCCGCGAGCGCTTTGAAGACGCAGTGACACGCCAGATCGAACTCCACCCCTTGCAGCAAGACCAGCTCGGACTTGAGGATGATCTCTTCCGGGAGCCCTCCGACAGCAGCGACCTGCGCTGCCTTCATGTAGCAGTCCTCGACCTTGCACGCGAGATACAGGCACGTGAGGACGATACCCTGTGGGTCAACTTCGAGACAGCTCTTCTTGACGTAAAAGCGCCGCAGGAAGGAGCATGACGACGTGATGATCTTGTCCGGTTGCTTGAGCTTTCGGCAGAGCTGGATCAGCGTCCGGGAATGGTGGGCGAGGAGCTTGCGTTCGAGGGATGCCGAGAACTCTGTGGATTCCGTCTGTTTCAGCGCCCGCCCCCGAGCTGCGGCGCGCGCTGCGTCTAGGTCGGCCGGCGTGTACAGCCACTTGGCGCGTTGTGTGCTGGAGGGATAGTCCATGGAGGTGATGGGAGTTGGGAGTTGGGAGACGGGCGCGCGGTCGACTTGGCGTGCCTCGCCGTCGATGCTGAAGGCGTGGTTCAATCCGGTTGTCTCTTGCTCGCCCTGGGTACGACCGGCGCTCGCTCCCTCTGGTCCTTTTCGCAAATCGGTTCAAACAAAAATAATCGCATTGCTCCGCGGCTTCGACACAGGCGAGGTCGGACATGTTCCGGTTCAACTTCATAGGGGGGGAGCAAGACGCGCCGAGTCCGGCGGAACCGACGGCCCCGGGGGACGAGCGACTGGGGGAGCAGACGGCGTTCCGTGCGAGTGAGGAGATACGAGTCTCGTCGGCCGACGCGAGCTCCTCGGGGCGTCTCGATTCGTTCGATTCGTTCCGAGTCTCGGACGCGTACTCTATTCGCAGAGCGGCCAACCCGGTGGTGGACGCGGACGCGCATGCGCAGGCCTCCACGTCGGAGTCTGACCTCATTCCGGGTCGGTACGAGGGCGGGTACAAGGTTTGGGAGTGTAGCGTCGACTTGAGTCGGTACATCGCGAGCTCCTCGGATATTGCAGCTTTGTTTGCGTCGGGCACGCGCGTGATCGAGCTCGGGTGCGGTCAGGGTCTGGTCGGCATCACGGCGCTGGCGCTTGGCGCCGGGGAGGTTCACTTCCAGGACTACGACGCGAGCGTCATTCGGGATCTGACGGTTCCCGTCGTGGGCGAAAATGTTCGGATACTCGGGTCGAGGACTGTGCGGTATTTTGCCGGGGACTGGGCGACGCTCGCCCCGGACGTGCTGGGGCCTCGTCGACTCGTCGGCTCGTACGACGTCGTTTTAACGAGTGAATCGATCTACAACGAAAAGGCTTCGGTCAGACTCTTGGACTGTATCAAATGCTGCCTCAAGCCCGGCACGGGGGTCTGTTATCTGGCAGCCAAGTCGTTCTATTTCGGCGTCGGTGGTGGGGTCGCGGGGTTTCAGGCGGCCGTCGACCGGGACGGCACGTTGAGGCATCGCGTTGTCAGAGTGATTGACGACGGCAAGTCCAACCGGCGAGAGATCCTGGAGCTACGGTATAATGAATGAGGTATAACATTGTCAATGATCTTCTCGATCAGCTCTCCATCTCCACGCCGTCCTCCACCTCGTCGGT
>Ga0181584_10004509_pt1 | contig 10580 bp, 8 predicted proteins | sample 071ome_30_FD_132462 | JGI IMG/M metagenome (GOLD analysis project Ga0181584, IMG submission 132462) | Coastal salt marsh microbial communities from the Groves Creek Marsh, Skidaway Island, Georgia - 071406AT metaG (megahit assembly) | ecosystem: Environmental > Aquatic > Marine > Intertidal zone... | reverse complement strand
GCGTGGCTCCTTTCGGATGCGATCAAGCAATTGCCCAGATGCATCGTAGGCCCAGAAATCCCAAAAACCATCTGCCCGCTTTTGCATGACGGTGGTTTCAACGATCTCACCTTGATCCCGGTGCTCCCCGATGAAGACCGTCCCGACTTCATATATAACAGAATCCCCAAGGGCGCTCATCCGATCCAGAGCCGATTCGATTCGGCTTCGACGCACCCACGTTGTCCGCTCCAACGGCACCATACTGCCTCTCAGGGAGATGCGGAACCACGATGGTTCATTCCACGATCCCAGGTGAGCCTTCAGGGAATCCAACGTTGTCGGAAAAGCACGAACATCGTAATAGGACGCCCTGACGAATGACTCCAGCTCCTCCTCTACAAGCTGCATTTTACCATCGAGGCTGACAAGCAAAGCAGAAAGATGGCCTTTGGCCACCTCGGTCATGTCATCTGACCATGCATCTTCGTTTCGCAAAAACCACGTTTTTTTACGTTTTTCCAGAAGTCCGGCCTCTACGGGATCGCCTCCCGAAAGTCGGGCAAAGCCGCCGAAATAAAACCCGAGTAACCGATCAGCATCTGCGCTTTCCACATCGATTCTGATTCCATCTGACTCGGCAGTTAATCCTGGCATCTCAGCCTGATCACCTGCGCATCCAGACAGAGAAAACGAAACGATTGCCAAGCAGTACCATATAAATCGACTCATTCTTCCAGTAATCGGCTGAATCAAGGATAGCTGCCTGACCAACGATTCTTGTTCACGAGGGTTCTCGGCCCATCTCCGCCGTCCTGCCTCATCGCTTTCTGTTGCCTGCCATGACCTCGTTAATCCTGACTATTGCCATAAGCGCCCTTGTCGGTGGTGCATGGGGTATTGGTTTGCTCGATACCGGTGGCAAGACCAATTGCTGGAAATGGAAATGCAACGACAAGACCTTCGCCGAACGAGGCTGGAATGGAGTCGTGAGCGTTTCCAGGAGTCCACATCGCGTATTCATCGTCCTCCCCTGGTCGCCTCGGAATCGTCAGATCACGCGTCTGAAGAATTGGAGCAGCTCCGACTCGAATTGACCATTTTGAAAGAGGACCATCGCGTAGAGAAGGAATTGCTGCAACGAGAGATCGACGAATTGACAACTGACGATCGTCCTGACCTGGATGTTGACGAGGAGGAAGCAGTTTTCGTTGACGTTGAAGCCGATGACGAATCGCCTTCTGCGCCTTTTCCTGTCGGGCATGAAGCCTCCAACGCGGAAGAGCACATTATCTCGGAACCGGAAACGGAACCGGAAACGGAAACGGAAGAAAGCTCATTCGAAGCCGTAAACGAGGATCAAAACGACGAAGCAGCAACACAAGAGGACATGGATGCCATCTTTGGAGCAATCACTGAAGATGGCCCGTCCGATGAGGAGGAGGCAGACGTACTGGGATCATCAGAAGCAGAGGACACGAAACGAGAGTCAGGGATAGCCCCGGTGCCGACCGACATAGAGTCTCTTTTCAAAGCGCCCCGCGTTGAGGAGCCCTCAGTGACTCCAGAGTCCAATGCAATGGCAGAATCTGACTCATCATCGTCGGACTCAGAGGATGTAGAGAGTGCGCCGGATCTTGAGAATGCGCCTTTTGCCATTCACTGGAACGCCGACCGCCCCGGGCACCACCAGGATTTGGATGTAAAGGATGGGTACTCTGGCGAGGACCTTGAAGAGCACGCTGCTATCCCTGCCCCGGACACCGGTTCAGAACCGGCGACGCTTGAAACTGACCAGGCCCCTGTTGAATACCCAAATGATGAAGCCCTGTCTGAGTCGACGATTCCGGTATTTCGATCCTGACACGATATGCTCACCGCGTCGGGCGTTTCACTTGCTCACAGTCAACCCGCTGAAACCGGACCGTCACATACCGAATCTCAGGTTTGGTCTCCACAGTTGGAAGAATCGACGCAAGCGGCCGGCACACGGGTGACGGACAAGGCATTGATTCAATCCATCGTTTCTCTTGATCCTGACTCGTTTTCCTTGCTGGATGAGTTGGGCTATGCCAGCCTCACGCGGTTGGCGCAGTTATCCACTTTGGAAGTTCGTCGTCTGGCGCAGGTCTTTCGTATCGATCCCGATCTGATTGAACAGGATTGGAAGGCAACTGCGACTGCGCATTTGAATATGCAGTCGTAGCATCTCGAATGTGACGCTTGAGCGTGGTCAGCCGGATACTTGCTCGAATGGAATGGCCGTAAGGTCGCGGAACGAAGCGATACGCGCGAGAATGTCTTCGTTCGTCAGATCGTAGAGGCCTTCAGGTCCAAACTGCTCCACTGTGAATGAGGCTATGACTGAGCCGCAGACCAGCGCATGCTTCAATGCGTTGAGATCAATCTCCCGGCATCCGGAAAGATAGCCGGCAAAGCCACCCATGAAGGCATCTCCTGCCCCTGTTGGGTCCTGAATATCTTCCAGCGGGTAGGCGGGGACTGAAAAAATGGAATCTTCGGCGAACATCAGCGCCCCGTGTTCTCCCTTCTTGATGATCAGGATGCGTGGACCGCGGTCACGAATCTTACGAGCTGCAACGATCAGGTTCGGCTCATTCGCCAACTCCCTGGCTTCCGAGTCATTGATTACAAGGCAGTCCACGCGGGCAAGCAGCGCATCCAGTGCGTCCGGTGTTGATTCGATCCAAAAGTTCATCGTATCACACAGCACCATATCAGCAGATGTGCACTGATCCATCACGCTTGCCTGGACGGTTGGATCCAAATTGCCCAGGCATACAATCCGACTTCCCGTGTAATGAGCAGGCAAGACCGGACTGAAAGAAGAAAGCACGTTAAGGTCTGTGAACAACGTGTCTCTGTTGTTCAGGTCGTAATGATAGCGCCCTCCCCAAGCGAACGTTTTTTGATCGTCTCGAAACTCCAGACCGTCCAGGTTGATCTGGCGGCTGCGGAGGACATCCACATACTCTTCAGGAAAGTCATTGCCGACCACGGCAACCAGGTTGATGTCATCCGTCATGAAGCGGGCGGCCAACGTCAGATAGGTGGCGCTACCGCCTAATGCGCGATCCCGTTTTCCAAAAGGCGTTTCAATCTGATCAAAGGCAACGGTGCCAACGGCAAGCAAGCTCATGGTGCAGGAAGGATGATAGTGCGTGGCCCGCTGAACCGACTGATCTGGTCTTATTCCCGCGCGAGCCCGGTGGTTTTTAGCAAACCCGATAAAGATACCATCCAGCTTTCGCAGTTGCCTTCATCCGTGCCTCATACAATCAGCCAGGGCCAAATACGTTCAGAGGACGTATATCAGGAAACGTACACAAGCGAAGCGGGTAAAGAAGCCCGTCCGGTTCGGGCCGCTGCCGGACATGAAACCAGACGCCGGGTCGCGTTGGCAGGCGTCATACGGGCTCATCGATCATTCAGTCATTCATCGACGTATTCGTTCCATCATGACCGAACCGCAAGGACTGACGGTATCCAGTCCAGTTTATTCCTTATCAACTCGGGCGGCCTCTCTCTCAGTTTTCGGGTTGATGTGTGCCTTTCTGCTGGCGGGGTCCGCCTGGGCACAACCCGCTGACCAATCTGCCTCGGACCAGTTTCAGGATGGGTTGCACCTGTTCAACAATAACCTGTTTGCGAACGCGGCCCGTTCCTTCGAGACTTTCGTTGACAGGTATCCAGAGCATCATCGAGCGCCTGATGCCATGTACCATCAGGCTGAGTCCTATCTCGCTCTGGGTCGTGAAGATGATGCGATCCGATTGCTCAGGACTTTTGAAGATCGTTACCCGGGTCATCCGTACGCCTTTGGCAGTCGCCTCTCTCTCGGAAAGTACTTTTTTGAGGAGAATGACTACGACCGCGCCATTTTGACCCTGGAGCAGGTCCTGGAAGGAACGCCAACCGACGAACAGGCGTCGATAGCGTTCTACTGGATGGGAGAATCTGCGTATCAGCTGAAACGACCGGACGAGGCTATCGGCTATTTGGAGCGCATCGTCAGCGACTACCCACGAACGGAAGTCGCACCGAGAGCCGCCTATGCAATTGCTTTCAACCAGGTCCAACTCGGTCGATATGACCAGGCCGCAGCATCTTTCGAAAGGCTGGATAACCAATTCGGGGCATCTCCTTTCGCGAGTAACATGGGACTGGCTCTCGCCGAGGTCTACTACGAGATCGAAAAATTCGATCGTGCCGCAGGCGAAATCCAACGCCGACTTCCCAATCTGACAGGTGACGCGCGCGATCGTGCCATATTCCTGCTTGCAGAAAGTCAGAATCAGACACGCAACAGTGAACAGGCGATTGTCAATTATCGCCATTTCACTGAAGGAAACCCGAATTCGCCTTACTTCGAGCGCGCCCTGTACGGTCTGGCATGGAATTACCACCACGAGGGCGCCTGGCAGTGGGCAGCAGATAATTTCCAACGTGTCGTCGACGAGCGCTTCGAGCCTCTTGAAGCTGAGTCTGCGTACTACGTGGGGGTCAACCTGCGTCGAGCCGAGAATTTGCCTGGTGCAGCACAGGCTTATCGCGCCTTTCTTGACCAATATCCCAGGCATCGTCTGGCTGATCGCGGGTGGTTGGAATTGGGAATCACGCTGTATGAATTGCGTCGATGGAGCGATGCACGGGAAGCCTTTCGCAATCTGGTAGAGGCGTATCCTGAATCACCCGTAGCCGGTGAGGGTTGGAAGCACCTTGGCAACACTGAAGTCGCCCTCGGTAATTTTGATGGCGCCCACGATGCTTTTGACGCGGCTATCGATCTGGGATCGGTGGACGCCAGCCTTGCTTCCGAAATCATATTTCAAAAAGCGTGGCTGAACTACAGAAACCGGGTCTATGACGAAGCTGCCCGTGATTTCATGGATCTATTTACATCGAATCCGAACGCTCCGGGAGCTTCAGATGCGCTTTTCTGGGCTGCAGAGAGTCACTTCCAAACCGGTCAATTTGCAACGGCAGAGAATCTGTTCACTCGCTATCTGAGGGAATACTCCTCCGGGCAGCATGCGGATGCGGCGCAATACGCCCTCGGATGGTCTTTCTTTCGTCAGGCGAAATACGGCGATGCCATTCCACGGTTCGAGCGCTTTCTGGACACTTTCAGAGATGAAGGCGGAACCGTTCCTTATCGGACAGATGCTCGTCTGCGTCTGGCTGACAGCTATTTTGCTCTGAAGCGCTATCCCGAAGCCGTTCGCGTTTACGGACAATTGGCTGCCTCCGGGGATGATTATTCGCTCTATCAGATTGGACAGGCTTACTCTAATTCGGGAGACGCGTTCGAAGCCATGTCCACCTTCCGCAACCTGCTGCAAGCGTACCCAGCCAGTGAATGGCGGGAAGAGGCTCGCTACCAACTTGGCTACCTGTTCTTCTTGAATCAGGAGTATGAACAGGCCATCATGGAATACGATGATCTGATTGCCTCCTACCCGCTTGATCCGCTGGCGGCAAAGGCGCAGTACGGCAAGGGCGATGCCTATTTCAATGCGGGGGATGTCGATCTGGCGGTACGTGAATACCAACGCGTCCTGACCGATTACACGGACAGCCCCTTCGTTGCAGATGCTGCCGCCGGCATCCAATTCGCCTTGATGGCGGTCGGCCAGGAGGATCGGGCAGACGTATTGGTGGATTCGCTGGCCAACGCACTTGAAGGCAGCGCTGCGTCTGATCAGCTTCGATTCCGTCAGGCAGAAGCCAAGTACCAGGCTGGGCTGGTAGACGAGGCCATAGAGGATTTTGTGGTCTTCCTCGACCGCGCCTCTGACGAGATGTTGATGGCAGAAGCGCACTACTATCTGGGTGAGGCCTACAACGCCAAAGGCGTAACAGACCAAGCCATGCTCTCCTATCGGCAAGTGGTTGACCGGCACCCGGGCAGCCCGAAAGCGGGACCTTCTGCAGGCGCACTGGGGCACCTCTTGCTGGTCGCTGGAAATGTCACCCAGGCAGAATCCATGTTCCGATTCATGGAACGAGCGGCCGACGGAGATCAGCGTTTACGAGCACAGGCGTTATACGGGCTGTCCTTGGCCCTCTCGCAACAAGGGCGCTCGGCAGAAGCCGAGGAGCTTTTGCGTGAAGTTGTAGCTGGAAGCGACCCTTCCGACACAACCTATCCTGCCTGGTTGGGACTGGCACGCATTGCGGAAAGTAACGGGGACACGCTGGACGCCGAACGACTGTACGACATGGTAGCCTCGCGCGCCCGAGACCAGTCGGGAGCCGAGGCCCTTTTTCTGCTGGGTGACATGCAGATAAGGCAGAATCGTTTGAATGAGGGCATTGAAACCCTTTCGCGCATGCAGGCCTTGTTTGCGGGCTATCCAGAATGGCTGTCTCGAAGCTTGTTTACGCAAGCTGGAGCTTTTGAAACGCAAGGCAACACCGGTCAAGCCATCAGGCTTTATGAGACGATTGTGGCCATGTATCCCGATGGAAACGAAGTCGAGCCAGCCCTGGCGAGATTGGAGGCTTTGAATCGATGATGCGACCTGTTCTTCTTCTCGTTGTCCTTTCCTTTCTGGTCATGCCTTCTCAGGCACGGCAGGATGCGGCCCTACCCGACCTGGCCCCGCGCCAAGTCGAGATCACAGGTGACCTGACCATTGCATTTCCTGCACTTCGTCGTCAGCCCATCATCGGGTTCAATCCACCGCCACGTGTACCGGACATTTCCTCCTCTCGCTTGCCCTTCACGGAGGCGTATGCCCAGCGGAGTGCTGATTTGCCGCCGTCCCCCCTCCAGCCTCCAGATCCGCCACAAGTTTCTGCCATTGAGCGAAGAGCAACCGCCGACGGCCTCCTTGATGTGCGCGTTGGTGCCTACCTCGACCGCACTGTGACTGCAGATGCAACCTTGATTCAGTCTGAAGCGACCACGCTCCTACTGGACGTGGATTACTTCGGTACCGACGGACAAGATGTCCTGATTGGTGGCGCGCCACTTACCACAGGACGAGACTACTTCCGCACAGGTTTTGATCTGGAGCAGCGCACGGGGTCCATGATATTCGGCGTCGACGGATCTGGCTTCTGGTCTTCCTACGGTCTCTTTGGCGCCATCCCTGACCCGGCGGGCCCGGCCCAGGCTGATGCTGCTCGATCATTCAGTGGCTTCGAAGGAGGCCTATCGATGAGCAGTCGCCCAGGTGCCTGTAAACGCCTGCACTTCGGTACTTCCGCCGGCGTTGCTGGTGTAGATACCGATGTATTTGTCCCAGCAGTCCGAATTGATCCCACTACTGACCGTGAAGCAGCATTTGTGGAGATTGACGCCCGAGCTGCCTTCCCCATCAGAGATGGAGAGCTTCGCTTCGAGGCATTGGGGTCTTCCATGGGACTCGATGCCGGGAGCTTTCCGGGCAGCACGGTCACGTCGGGCATGGCACTGGCAGAAGTAGCCTGGCAGTATTCGGCCAAGCTTTTTGTTCGAGCCGGCGCGGCTTTCATGGGATTCGACAGTGATCGACAAACGTTGGTCGATCCTTCACGCTCACTTTCTTACGTCTCGCCAATCGTTGGCCTGGAATACGTGGCCTCCGACGCCTTGAGTCTGGAAGCCCTCGTTCGACCCGTCTTGTCCTCAGGTCATCTCGACGACATCATGCGGCAACATCCATTCGTGGCCGACGAGCCGCTGATGCTGCCTTCCCTGGCCACAGTAGACGCCAGCTTGGGCCTCCGCATGCAGACAGAGCTTGTCACAGTCGGCTTTTCCGGCGGGTGGCGGGATCAGCCTTTTCGACGGGTCGCATTCGAACGCGGTGGGAATACTCGCGGATACGCCTCTGGATACCCGGTTCTTGATTACCGATCAGCCGATGTACTTTACTCTGCCCTGGATCTGACGCTGATCCCTTTTCAGGGTTTGCAGATCGGAATGGACGCTCTATGGCAGCGAGCAGAATTGGCCTTGACCGGAAATCAGGCGCCGTATACATCGCCTTTCGTATTCAGCGGGTTCGTTTCCCTGGGTCTTTTGAACGGAGACTTGGAGTCCCGTATCGCGTTTGTTCACGAGACCACCCGACATGCCGATCTCGCTCAAAGCCTGGAAATACCTGCATACACATCCGTATCCGCCATGTTATCGTGGTTTTTCCATCACAATTATGGCCTGACAACCGGAGTCCGGGATCTTGGCTCCAACCATCAGTTTTGGCGCAACTACGCTTTTGAATCCGGTGTCTTCTTTATCGGCTTGCGTTATCGTTGGTAACCAACTGACAGGGACCCTTATCTTTCCCGTACACGTCCACTCTCCACCCAATAGATCCGCAGATACGTGAAGCAACGCATGGCTATAGGACGGCTCATCGCGAAGTCATTGCTACGAGGTTGGGACGTAGGGGTAAAAGGCTTTGGGGTATTCGTCAACGAAGCCCCCGTGGCGCAGCAGCATGTCCATGAAAAGCATCGAATCTGGACATCTCCTCGGAGGTCCATCGTGTTCCGGGTCGACGAAGCGATCGGGTTCTCCGCCGATGTCGACAAAGGGGAACCACGTGGATTCCATTTGCTCTCAGCGCTATTAAGTTGCGACGGTGGATTGGACCCTCATGACGCTGAACGTATGAGCGCAGCATGGGCCAATGACGTGCGAAGCGAGCTCCTTGAATCAGGTATAAGTGTTTTGCGCGGCCTCGGCACGTTCACGCTCAGTGACGGTATCGCTCACTTTGAGCAGGACGAAGACTTTCCCTCTATGGCAGAAATGCCAGCCATCTATGGCTATTCTGAAGAGTTGGCACATGTGGAGTCAGACAACGAACTCATAGAAGATCCTCCCTCGTCCCTGGTCTCCCCGGACACCGACGTCTCTATGGAAGGAACGTCGACCGTAGAAGGCCCCACGGTGGATCACGTAGACGTTGATGTTGGCGAGGAGCACCTCGAAGCTGAGGATCACTCAGAAACAGCCCTCGAAGCTACCGACTCACCGCAGGAAGCACCCCATACCGAGCGTACCGAAGACCCAATTGAGGGTGTTGGAACGTCTGATATGGCTGGTTCAGCTGATTCGCCTGAAAAGGAGATATCAGAAGCGACGGGTGATGAACCCGCAGCGGACGAAGTACCCATTGTTCCGCCTCCTGCACGTTCACGTTCTCCACGGCGTTACGAGCGATCGGAAGGCGATTCATCCAAGGCTGCTGTTTGGATCATTGGGGTTGTTTCCCTGATTGTTTTGATTGCCTTGATATACCGATTCGGTCGTTCTCCGGCGTCCACAGAGCCCGCTCTGGCAGAACAGGAAATAGCTACGGACGATTCGACTTCTGCATCGCTCTCGGATTCCTCCTTGGTCATTGCACAAGCAGATACTGACAGCGCAGCTGGTGCGAACCCTGACGAGGCCACCGAATCGCCAACATCTTCCGCTGACGGTTCAGAGGAGCCCATTCCGCCTGACGCTCCGGTCGAGGCTCATTCCGATGACCTGGTTCGTGGCATGGGTGGTTACACGTTGGTCGTAGGCTCGACATTGAACGAGATTACTGCCCGTCAGGCCCTCGGTCAGTTCTCGAGTCTCGAACTCCCGATGGGTGTGCTCGGATACGAATCGGATGATGCGACCCGTTATCGAATTGCTGTTGGTCACTATGAGACAGCCGCCCTTGCCGATTCCGCTCGAGCACAACGGGCCAATGAGCTTCCGGCAGGAACCTGGGTGCTCGCAATTCGCTAAAGGCGCAGACGCCATTCCACCCCCCAACCGAAAGGAGTTTCATGAGCCATTTGGCCTTCCAGGATATCGACGCAGCAGGATTGGATTCGCTGCAGACTGTCGCTGACCCAAACGCAGTCAGTCAGCTGGACATCATCTTCCAGGCTGGCTGGATAATGATTCCCATTTTTGCTCTATCGCTCCTGACTATCTATTTGCTGGTCGAGCGCCTTATGACCATCCGGAAGTCAGCTACCGACCGAGGCGAAATCATGGGGCGAATTCGGGAATACGTTGCAGCAGGAAATATCAACGGCGCACAAGCCTTTTGCGAAGTCCAGGACAAACCCCTTACTCGAATTCTGAAGCATGGCCTGGAGCGACTGGGGCGACCAATTTCAGAAATTCAGGATGCGGTAAATGCCTCCGGCAAGCACGAAGCTTTCGAACTGGAGAAACGCATGGACATTCTAGCGTCGATAGCCGGAATTGCTCCGATGCTGGGATTTCTGGGAACTGTGACCGGAATGATTGACGCTTTCCAGGAAATTCAGAACCTACAGGGCAATGTCAATCCGAGTGTCCTTGCCGGGGGTATTTGGGAAGCCCTGATCTCGACCGCAGCGGGCCTGGTGGTCGGTATCCTCGCCTTCTTTTTCTACAACTTTCTGCTCGGCAGAATCAACCGGCTGGTCAATGACATGGAGCAGTCTGCGACCGAATTCATCGATTTGCTTCAAACGCCAGCCCCGGATAGTGGCAGTTCCGATTACCCATCCAGTTTTTAGTCTGAACGCATGTCCCTGAATTTCTCTACCGAGCGTAAACCCTTGATGAACTTCAGCCAGGCAGGTCTGGCTGATATCGTCTTGTTGCTGCT
>Ga0181584_10004487_pt1 | contig 10603 bp, 8 predicted proteins | sample 071ome_30_FD_132462 | JGI IMG/M metagenome (GOLD analysis project Ga0181584, IMG submission 132462) | Coastal salt marsh microbial communities from the Groves Creek Marsh, Skidaway Island, Georgia - 071406AT metaG (megahit assembly) | ecosystem: Environmental > Aquatic > Marine > Intertidal zone... | reverse complement strand
TGATTATGAATTCAAATAAAAACTTTCCTTGAGGAGATAATAATGAGCCAAAGCAGCTATTTTCATCACTTACTTTTTTAATATCATTAGTGATTAAGTTTTGAAGAAAGTCCTTTACATCTTTGCCAGTTAAATAAAGAATTGCTCTGTCTTTTAAAATATATACGTTGTTAATATTCATAATTGATTGAATGCTCAATTTAATATAGTAACTTTTCTTCTAAATGACAGATCTTATAATTAAAAATGGAAGCTGTTTTATTGACGATAATTTAGTCAACACAGACATTGCTATTAAAGATAAAAAAATTGTAAAAATTGGTAAGAATCTTGGCGATGCGAAAGAGTTTATAGATGCAAGTGGACTAAAAGTTTTGCCTGGTTGCATAGATACACAAACTCATTTTAGAGAACCAGGCTCAACGGATACTGAGGATTTGCATTCTGGGAGTAGGGCTGCAATTGCTGGAGGAATAACTTCTGTATTTGAAATGCCAAATACTAATCCTCCAACTTCTAATATAAAAGAGTTTCAAAGAAAATTAGATCTTGCTAAAAATAGAATGTATTGCAATTACGCTTTTTACTTTGGTGCAACAGCAGATAATGCTAATGATCTTGCAAGTTTAGAGAGCTTGGAGGGGTGTTGCGGAATTAAGCTATTTGCAGGGTCTTCAACCGGTAATTTATTAGTTGCTGAAGAGAGTGATATAGAGAAAGTTTTTAAGAATGCTTCAAAAGTTGTAGCAGTTCATTCTGAAGATGAAGAAATTTTGAATAGAAACAAAAAACTTATTAAAGAAGGCGACGTTCACACTCATCCAATATGGAGAAGCGTAGAATGCTCAATAGCATCTACTAGAAGAATTGTGAGAATTGCTGAAAAATATAAGAAAAAAGCTCATATACTTCATATTACCACAAAAGAGGAAATTGATTTTCTATCTCAACATAAAGGCAATATTACTTTTGAGATTACGCCTCAACACCTAACAATTTATGCACCCGATTGTTATAATAAGCTTGGTACTTATGCTCAAATGAATCCACCTTTGAGAGATAAATCTCATTATGATAGATTATGGTATGCAGTTAGAAATAATTTAAATGATACTATTGGTTCTGATCACGCTCCACACTTAAAAGAAAATAAAGAAAAAAAATATCCAAACTCACCTTCTGGAATGCCAGGTGTTCAAACTTTAATGCCTGTAATGTTAAACCATGTAAATGAGGGAAAACTTACACTTTCACAATTAGTAAAACTTGTTTGTGAAAATCCAGTTAAAATTTTTGGAATTAAAAATAAAGGATTTCTTAAAGAGGGATTTGATGCTGATTTTACAATTGTAGATATGAATAAATCAATCGAAATTAAAAATGAAAATATTGAAAGCAAGTGTGGCTGGACACCTTTTGATGGTTATAAATTTAATGGTACACCAATAGCAACGATTATTGCTGGAAATATTAAGATGCTAAATGGTAAGATACTAGGAGATGCAAATGGAACTCCTTTGCAATTTGGTAAAGTATTGTAAATTTAAAATAAAAACTATATTATCAGTTTAAATGATTGATCTAATAATAAAAAATGCAAAAGTAGCGACTGCTTCTGATCTTTTTAATTGTGATATAGGAATTGATAAAGAAAAAATAGTTTTTCTTGAAAAAAACTCATCCAAAGAAGCCAAACAAATAATTGATGCTGAAAATAGATTTGTTTTACCAGGAGGTGTTGATGGTCATTGTCACTTAGATCAACGCACTAAAGATGGTACTGAAATGTCTGATAATTTTGAAAGCGGATCAAGGTCAGCAGCTTTTGGGGGCACAACTACCATAATGCCATTTGCTATTCAGTTTAAAGGAGAAAGTTTAAGAGAAGTTATTGATGAGTATCATACAAGGGCAAATAATCAAAGCTACATAGATTACACATTTCACCCAATTATAAGTGATGCTAGCCCAAATATAATAAATCAAGAATTACCTGCAATTGTAAAAGATGGATACACACATTTTAAAATTTATATGACTTACGAGGATCTTCAGCTTAATGATAGAGAAATATTAGATATACTTTCTGCTGCGGGAAGAGAAAAAGCTGTTGTAATGGTTCATGCTGAAAATTATGAATGTCTAAAGTGGTTAACAGAAAAACTAGAAGCTGAGGGAAAAACAGATCCGATTCATCATGCCGACTCTAGACCAGGTGTCGTAGAAAGTGAAGCAACTAATAGAGCAATAGCATTGTCTAGAATTACCAATACTCCAATATTGTTTGTTCATGTTTCTGATCGAGAAGCGATTGAAACCATTAGAGATGCTCAAAACAAAGGTTACAAAATTCTTGCAGAAACATGTCCTCAATATTTATTTTTAAAAAGAGATGATTTAAATAAAGATAATTTTGAAGGAGCCAAATATGTTTGCAGCCCACCGCCTAGAGATCCAGAAAATCAAAAATATGTTTGGAATGGTATTCAAAATGGAACGTTTGATGTGTTATCTTCTGATCATGCCCCCTTTAATTTTAAAGGAAAAAAGGGTAAAATGATAAAAGGAAATAAAACACCTTTTAAACACATACCAAATGGAGTCCCTGGTCTTGAAACCAGATTACCATTATTATTCTCCAATGGAGTTTTGGGTAAAAAAATTTCTATTAATAAATTTGTAGAAGTGACCTCAACCAACCCAGCAAAAATTTATGGTCTATACCCAAAGAAAGGAACTATTAGTATTGGTTCAGATGCCGATATTGTAATTTGGGATACTGGGATAGAAAAAACAATAACAAACTCAGATCTTCATCACGACACCGATCATACACCTTACGAAGGAATGAAAGTAAACTGTTGGCCAAGTATAGTTTTAAACAGAGGAAAAGTAATAGTTCAAGATGGACAACTTCTAAGTGAAAAAGGTTTTGGAAAATTTTTAAAATCTGAAATCTCTAGTTACGTCTATTAACATTTCGATAAAGTATTAAAAATCTATCATTTCAAAAATTGACAAGTCTATTTAAGAATGATTTACTTATTTAGAGAATAGTTTATCTTCAAGTTTAGTTGTGCTTACTTGTAAATCTAAGGACAACATGATTAATTTGTTTAACAAAAGAGGTAATATGAAAAAAATAGTTATATTATTCTTAAGTCTTATTTTTTCATTTCAAGTAGCAAATGCAAAAATAATTCTTAAAGCTGGTCATACAGCAAATCCAGATGAGCCGTACCACAAAGGAATGCTTGAACTAAAAAGATTAGTAGAAGCGGCAACAAATGGCGAAGTTGAAATTCAAATATTCCCTAATAGTCAACTTGGTACAGAAAAAGAAATGATTGAGGGACTTAAATTAGGTACTGTGGATATTACTAGCCCATCTAATGGAAATCTTACAAACTTTGTTCCTGAACTTGGAATATTTGATTTACCATTTTTGTTTAGAGATAGACAGCATATGTATAAGGCTATGGATGGTGGGCCTGGTCAAAAATTATCAAAAGCAATGGCTGATAAAGGATTTCGTTTATTAGGCTTTTATGAGGCAGGTGTAAGGCATATCATGACAACACAAAAACCAATTAATACTTTTGATGATATCCAAGGTCTAAAAATTAGAACAATGGGTGTCCCGGCTCATGTAGCATCATTCAATGCTTTTGGTGCTAAAGCTACACCAATGGCCTATGGAGAATTATATGGCGCTTTACAACAAAACGTTGTTGATGGAGCAGAGGCAGCAAACACAAATTATAATTCTAAAAAGTTTTATGAAGTAGCACCTTATTGGGCGCAAATCGGTTGGACGGCTCTGGTTGCAGATTTAATTATGTCTGAAAAGAAATTTAAATCTTTACCAGCCAATGTTCAAAAAGCTTTGATTGAAGCGGGTCCTAAGGCAGCAGCTGTTGAAAGAAAAGCTTACTCGGACAGTGATAATTCTTTATTAGATAGTTTAAAATCTAAAGGAGTTAAAGTGACATATCCTGATCCAATACCTTTTAGAAAAGCATCTAAAGCTGTTTATGATGAATTTGTAAAAAGTTCTTCATCAAAAGCTATCTTAGATGAAATCTTAGGTATGTAGTTAATTAAAAAAAATTATGTTATTATTAATGGGCGCTTAAGGCGCCCATTTTTTTATGAATATATTAAATAAGATTAGATCATTAATAAACTGGTTAGTAATTATATTTTTTAGCTACATGGTGATTGCAGTTTTTTATCAAGTGCTAGGAAGATATATTTTTCATTACAAACTTGGAATAGCCGCTGAGACTGCAACGTATGCTCAAATTTGGATGGTTCTACTTGCAGCTGGGATTGCAATGAAAAAAAATATGCATGTGGGAGTTGACATTTTGCTAAGAGTTCTACCAAAAAAATTTCAAAAAATTATTATAATCTTGAGTTTTATTCTGGTATTATCTTTTTTAATTTTAGCACTAAAAGGTTGTTTCGCTCTTATATTGGTTGGCTCTGAGTCAACCTCACCGGCTCTTGGCATTCCAATGTGGATTCCTTATTTATCAGTTCCAATTGGTATTATTTATATAACATTAGAATTAGTGTTTGTTACAATTTCTAGATATAAAGAGAGAAACAATTAATGGCACTTATCTTTTTTTTATTTTTATTTTTATTAGTTTTTGGAACTCCCATAGTATTTTCACTTGGTATTGCAGCTAGTTTTACTTTGCTTTCCTATGACGTTCCAATGTCTCTTGTTGCACAGAGAATGTATGGAGGTTTAGATAAATTTACAATCATGGCAATTCCATTTTTTATTTTAACAGGAATAATTATGGAAAGAGGTGGAATTGCAAAAAGAATAATTGATTTTGCTACAGCTTTAGTTGGCTGGATTACAGGCTCTTTATATCTTGTTGCAGTTGTTGCAGGGACTGGTCTTGCAGCAATTTCAGGCTCTGGTTCAGCTGATACAGCTGCGATCTCTTCCATAATGCTTCCTCAAATGAAAAAGAGGAAATATAATATTGATTTCTCTGCTGCAATAATGGCTGCTAGTGGATCTTTGGGAACCATCATACCTCCAAGCATTATGATGGTGGTACTTGCTACAATATCAAATCAATCTGTTGGAGCACTTTTTTTAGCTGGTATTATACCCGGCTTAATGTGTGCATTATTTTTATTAATCAGTGGATATGCAAGAGCAAAATTAAACAAAATTGAGGCACAAGATATTACGAATTTTAACTTTATATTTTTAGTTAAATCATTTGTGAAAGCTATACCAGCTTTAACTTTACCAGTAATTATTGTTGGAGGAATTGTAGGAGGAATATTCACACCTACTGAAGCAGCATCTGTATCAGTGATTGTGGGGTTAATAATTTCTATATTTATTTACAAAGAAATTAAATTTAAGGATTTACCAGATATTATTTTAAGAGCTGCAACCATAGCATCTACAGTTATGTTAATTATCGCAACAGCGAGTATTTTTTCATGGTTTATTGCAAGTCAGCAAATTCCACAAAAAATTTCTGAGTTCATGCTAGGATTTTCAGATAGTAAACTTTTATTTTTAATTAATGTTAATTTGCTGCTAGTTTTGATTGGCATGTTTATGGAAAGCATTTCAGCAATATTAATTTTAGTACCAGTATTAATGCCTGTTGCTATAGCATTTGGTGTAGATCCTTTGCATTTTGGATTAATAATTGTTTTAAATTTATCTATAGGAATGATAACACCACCATATGGAATAACTCTATTTGTTGCAAGTTCAATAGCGGAGAGATCTATTATAGATGTTTCAAAAAAGTTGATTTTACCTCTCACTCTAATGTTTCTGGTATTAATGTTAGCAACTTATTTTCCACAGATATCATTGTATTTACCAAGTACAATAATGGGGTATAAATAGTAATGCTTAAAGGATCTTATTCAGTCACAATTACTCCAACATCAAAGGATGGAAGAATTAAAGTTAAATCACTAGAAAAATATTTTGATTGGCAAATTAAAAAAAAGATTGGTGGTTTAATTATCCTTGGTAGTACTGGTGAGTTTTTGTCAATTTCTGATCAAAATCGATCAAAAATGATTAAAGAATCTATTTCTATTGTGGATAAAAGAGTTCCTTTATTAGTTGGTACAGCAGCAGAAAGTACTTATGATGCAATAAAGTATTCTGTCGAAGCACAAGCTCAAAATGCAGATGGAGTAATGATTATTCCACCATTTTATTCAACACCCACCCCTGAAGAATTAATAAATCATTTTAGAATGATTAGTAAAGAAATTGATATTCCAATAATGGTTTATAATAATCCTGCAACATCAAATATTGATATTACACCTGAGGTTTTTTCTGAATTAGCAAAAATTAAAAATGTTAAGTACTGCAAAGAGTCAACAATGGATGTAACAAGGGTAAAGGAGATTGACAAACAAACTAAGGGAAAAATAAAAGTTTTTGGAGGGATAATGGGTTATGAGTCTTATCTAAATGGTGCAATGGGATGGGTCTCAGTGCCATCAAATATTGTACCTCAGGAATGCACAAACATTTATGAAAATATAAAAATTAAAAAAAAATTTGAAGATGCTAAAAAAATCTATGACAAAATTACTCCAGTAATAAAATTAGTGAGTAAACATTTTTATGTTGCTGCAACAAAATACATGCTTAATTTAATGGGGTTTGATGTGGGAAAACCTCTTTTACCAAGACTTGATTTAACAGAGACCAAGAAAAAAGAATGCAAAAAAGTATTTCAAGAATTAAATTTTAAAAAGATTAATTAAATTATTTCTGTGATTTTAAATGAAAATAATTTTGAAATCAAAGCTAAAAAAATAAATTTTTATTTTGAAAATGATCAACTTGAAGCCTACGAGGGTGAAACTATTTCTTCAGCTTTAATCAGAAATGGTTATAAAAAATTTAGGATTGACAAAGAAGGAAAAGACAGAGGTGTATATTGCAATATGGGTATTTGCAATGAATGTATCTTAAATGTAAATGGAAATCCGAGTATCAAATCCTGTTCTACAAAAATATTTAATAATGATAAAGTTTTTAGACAAAATTACCAAGCACCAATACCTGATACAAAAGAAGAAATACAGTTAAATAAAGAAATAATTGAAACTGAAATTTTATTAATAGGCGCAGGTCCCTCAGGCATAGGATTTTTAAATTCTATAAAAAATTCAAATCAAAAAATAATAATAATTGATGAAAAAGACACAATTGGTGGACAGTATTATAAAAAATCAAGTGAGATATTTAATTTGTCAAAAAAAAAAATTGATCATCAACATAAAGAAGGATTAAATTTAGAAAAAAAATTAAAATCTAAAAATTTTGAATTTCTATTTAAAACAAAAGTTTGGGGGATATTTCAAAAAAAAAATAATTTTTACGAAGTTTGTTGTTCTAAAAATAATCGGGATATAAGAATAATTACTAAAAAAATAATTGTAGCCACAGGATCTTATGAGAAACCATATTTTATAGAAGGATGGCATTTACCAGGTGTTCTTACAACAGGAGGCGCTCAAATTATGTCAAAAACACAAGGTATATTTTTAGGTAAAGACGTTGTTATTACAGGAAATGGCCCATTAAATTTTCAATTAGCCACAGAGTTAATAAAAAATAATATTAATGTAAAAGCCGTTGTTGAGACATCAGGTAAACCTTTTACAAAAATTTTTTCTTCTTTAATGTGCTTGATTTCATCTCCATTAATATTTTTACAAGGTATCACTACATACTTAAAAATTTATTTATCAAAAACAAATATTTTTCATAATAGTGCATTAGTTAAGATAGAAAATGAAAATAATAAAAAAAAAATCTTAATTAAAAATATTAAAAATAAAAATTTTAAAACTTTAAATGATGTAGATGTTGTTTGTTTAAATTATGGGTTTATTCCCAATAATGATATTGGTAAAATTTTAGGTTTAGAAGGTTTTTTTAATAGAGAAAAAAATTTTTTTGAGATTAAAAAAAATTTTTATAATGAAACAAGCAAAAAAAATATTTTTTTTATAGGTGAAGCAGCAAGAAATTCAGGAGCAAAAATATCTCTTTATGAAGGTGAATTAACTGGTTTTAATCTAAATAATAAAAAATCATTATTTGATTATTTTAAATTTGGATTTTCAGTATTTAATCTATTTCGATCAATAATATTTCAGTTTTTTTTATGGAAAATTTTTGAAAAAAATATTTCTAATTCAGATTTTATCACTGACGAAACATTAATTTGTAGATGTGAAAATGTAAGGTTCAATGAAGTCAAAAAATTAAAAGATAAAAAAAATATTGATGCGGGTTTGATTAAAAGAATAACTAGAACTGGCATGGGAAGGTGTCAAGGTAGATATTGCGGGTATGGCTTGAGTGAGGTTTTTAAAGATAAGATCACTGATTTAAATCATAGGCAATATTCTTTTGCCCCTCAGAATCCAATTCAAACTGTCGAAATAAAAAATACGAGTTATGAAAAAGAAGAGTGGTATGGCTATGTACAAGACAAGTTACCAAAATTTAATTTAAAAACAAATAAAAGTAAAAGTAAAGTAAAACATAAAATTGCAGTTATTGGTGGTGGGATAATGGGTGTTTCGACTACATTTAACCTTCTTAAACATGAAAAAAATATTTGTTTGATTGATAGATTGCAACCAAACTCTCAAGCTTCAGGTTCTAACGCTGGATCGCTACATGTTCAGCTCTTATCTTATGATTTTGATCCAAATAATTTAAGTCAATTGGATAATATGAAAACTTTATTGAAACTTCAAAAAAAAGCAGTTTCAGAGTGGAAAGATATTGAACAGGAAACTAAATCAAATTTTGAAATTTCTTATGATGGTGGATTGATGTTTGCAGAAAATGAAAAAGATTTAGAGAAACTAAATATGAAAATAGAAGTTGAACAATCTGTAGGTGTTAATTCGCAACTTATAAATCAAGAGCAAATTCAAAAAATTAACCCACTGTTTTCTGATAAAATGATGTACGCAGGTTATTGTCCTTCTGAGGGAAAAATAAATCCTTTAAAAGCAACAAATATTATATTTGAAAACTGTAAGCAAAATGGATTAACGCCTTATTGTGACGACTTGATCCAAGCAATTGAAAAAAAGTCAGGTAAATTCTTAATAATTACTGACAATCATGAGATTGAAGTTGATAAAGTTGTTAATTGTGCTGGATCTTGGGCTAATAATATCGCTTCATTTTTAGATCTTCCCCTTAATGTAAAAAGCGTTCCACAACAAATGATTGTAACAGAAGCTTTAGAATATAAATTGAAATTATTAGTTGCTCATATTGGTAGACATTTAACTTTAAAACAGGCAACCAACGGAAACTTTATAATCGGTGGAGGATGGACAGCAAACTATTCAAAAAATACAGATCATTTGCATGCTTTGAAAGATAGTCTTGAAGGAAATACTTGGGTTGCTAAAAGAGTAATACCAAATTTATCAAATGTTAATATCTTACGATCATGGGCAGCGATGAGTGTAGATGTTGGAGGATATCCTTTAATGGGAGAGCATCCTTTAATGAAAGATTTTTATACTTTAGTTTCTTCAAATGGATATACACTTGGTCCGACACTAGGAAAGATTTTATCACAACAAATAATTTACGACAAAATTGAATATAATCTTTTTGATAAGAATAGATTGAATTAATTAAATGAGTTTGTCTAATAAAGTATTCTTAATTTCAATTGCAATTTTTTCATATTTTTTATTTGTATTGATGGACTCCATAGCAAAATATTTATCAGAATATATATCTACATCTCAAATAATATGGGGTAGATATTTTTTTCATATGTTACCGATGTTATTAATATATTTATTTACATTTAAAAAAATAAATTTAACAAGAAACTTTTCTGTCCAAATTATAAGGTCATCATGTTTAGTTGCTTGTACTTTTTTAACTTATTTAGCAGTTAAATATAATGATTTAATAAACTTTTATATCATCTTTTTTACTACACCTTTATTTGTTTCAATTTTTTCTTATTTTTTTTTAAAAGAAAAGTTAAGTAAATTTTCTGTAATACTAATAATTTTAAGTTTTATTACGGTAATATATGCTTTACAGCCAAATGAAACTTTTGTGACAATATATATTTTTCTTCCACTTTTAACCTCAATTTTTTTTGCTTTATATCAATTATTAACAAAAATAGTTTTAAGGGATAAAGAACCTTTTGTTGCATTATTTTATACAGGTTTACTTGGATCAATAATTTTCAGCATCATTGTTATATTTAACTGGCAACCAATTTTAGATTCTTCAATCTGGTTTATATTGTTTTTCCTTGGATTTATTGGTTATCTTTCTCATTTTATCTTCGCTTATGTTTTACAATCTCTTGATTTATCATTCATTACAAATTTTCAATATTCACAATTAATATGGGCATCTTTAATAAACGTTTATTTTTTCAATGATCCATTAAGTACATCTACAATCATTGGTATTATTTTAATTGTATTTTTTGGAGTTTTGTTTATTCAAAATCAACTTAAAACTTAAGACCTAAAGATTTTAAAGATTTTTTAAGCTGTTTTTTTT
>Ga0181584_10004485_pt1 | contig 10609 bp, 10 predicted proteins | sample 071ome_30_FD_132462 | JGI IMG/M metagenome (GOLD analysis project Ga0181584, IMG submission 132462) | Coastal salt marsh microbial communities from the Groves Creek Marsh, Skidaway Island, Georgia - 071406AT metaG (megahit assembly) | ecosystem: Environmental > Aquatic > Marine > Intertidal... | reverse complement strand
AGTTGGCATCCCGCCTTTGGATCTACGGCATGACCAATCACAGTAAGTAACGGGTGATTTTTTACTTTATCAAAGTCTTTTTGAGAAATCGTAAATAGCAATTCATAATCTTCTCCTCCGTTAAGTACAGCGGTGGTGGAGTTAAATTTAAATTCTTCGCAGATCAAACTTACTTCAGGATCCATAGGTAATTTTTCTTCATAAAGCTGAAACCCTACTTGAGAAGCTTTTGAGAGGTGGAGGATTTCAGAGGAAAGCCCGTCGCTGATGTCAATCATAGACGTAGGTACAAGCTTTAATTCTTCAAGCAATTCGATGATATCCTTTCTGGCTTCGGGTTTGAGTTGACGCTCAATACTGTAGGTGTAGGAACTCAAGTCGGGTTGGTTGTTGGGGTTTACTTTAAACACGGCCTTTTCTCGTTCTAAAATTTGTAGACCCGTGTAGGCGGCTCCTAAATCACCACTTACGACTAACAAATCGTTCTCTTTTGCCCCCGAACGGGTGACGAGCTTGTCCTTGGAGACCATGCCAACTGCCGTAATAGACAGTGTCAATCCGGTAGTACTGCTGGTGGTATCTCCACCCACTAAATCGACCTTGTAATTTTTACACGCCAAGGCAATACCGGAATACAGCTCCTCTAGGGCTTCTAGTGTAAACCGATTGGATACGGCTAAGGAGACCGTGATTTGTGTAGGTATCGCATTCATGGCATATAGGTCCGAAAGATTGACCATAACCGCTTTATACCCCAAATGTTTTAAGGGCATATAACTCAAATCAAAATGAACCCCCTCGACCAGCAGATCGGTACTGATTACGGTTTGTTTGGAGCCATGATCGATGACGGCTGCATCATCTCCTACGCCCAAAAGACTTGATTTATTTTGCAGTTTTATCGTATGGGTTAATGCGTCGATTAATGCAAATTCTCCCAGGGATTCCAAAGGAGTTTTGGTGGTGTTTTTATCTTCAAACATGGCTCAAAAGTAAGGAACCTTAGCTAATTGTTAAAGTCCATAAGTACTTATGTTTTTTTAGTAATTTTAACCAAAAATACACCATGAAATACAAGCCCCTCCTTTTATTCGCTTTTTTCCTTCTTTTAGATTGTACTCCAGATGCTGAGCCAACCTTAAGTATTGACGCTACTGAGATCGATTTGCCTGAGACCCCAAACGAGACCAAAGCTCCCCTAGGATACACCCCTTGTGAAAACGGAATGGCAGGAAATTATCCTTGTCAGGGGTATGACCTTCTTTCACGGGTTACCCTGGATCAGTTTGGCAGCGAATCCGCTAATGACAATTGGGGATGGACAGACCCCGAGACAGGAATCGAATATGTGCTGAACGGTTTAGATGACGGGGTAGGTTTTGTCTCCATTGAAGACCCCGAAAACCCAATATATTTAGGCAAATTACCCACAGCTTCAGAAACCAGTATTTGGAGAGATGTTAAGGTGTACAACAACCATGCTTTTGTGGTTAGCGAAGCTAGGGACCACGGATTGCAGGTATTTGATTTAACAAAACTTAGAGGTCAAACAGAAATTCAAACCTTTGCAGCAGATGCATCGTTAAAAGATTTCGGGAGTGCGCATAATATTGCAATTAATGAAGCCACCGGATATGCTTATGTATTGGGTTCTGAGCTGTACAACGGAGGCCCTGTTTTTATTGATTTATCCGACCCTAAAAACCCCCTTGTAGCAGGTGGTTTTGACGAAGCATCCTATACCCATGATGCCCAAATAGTGATGTATCAAGGACCGGATGAAAATTTTCAAGGAAAGGAACTTTTTTTTGGTAGCAACAGTGATGGGGGGGAAAACAATCGCATTGTAATAGTAGACGTTACCGATAAAAATAACCCTGAGTGGATTCAGTCGATTTCTTACCAAAATGGGGGTTATACCCATCAAGGCTATTTGTCAGAAGACCATCGTTATTTTCTACTAGGGGATGAGTTGGATGAGCTCAATTTTGGATCCCCCACCTCCACAAGAATCTTTGATTTAATGGATCTTACAGACCCCGCTCTTCATCTAAACTATTTTTCAGCAGTCAATGCCATCGATCACAATGGCTACTCTATGGGAGATCAGTTTTTTATAGCCAGCTATACCGCTGGACTTAGAGTACTCGACCTGAGTGGAATTGAGGAAAAACAGGTTGAAGAAATGGGTTATTTTGATACCTATCCCGCTACAAACCGAGCGACGTTTAACGGAGCTTGGAATGTCTACCCCTTTTTTGAAAGTGGGGTGGTTGCTATTAATGATATTGAATCTGGATTATTTTTAGTAAAAGCTTCTCAAAATTAATGCGGTCATTATTCCTAGGATTTCTACTACTAAGTATTTTCGGATGTTCTCTTTCGGAGGATACGGACCCTTATTTTTTACCGGCGGTCCTCGGTGTTTGGGAATTAATCCAAACCTATGGAGGAAGTGAAGAAGACATTGCCCATGGAGTTGAGGTGACTGCAGACGGGGGGTTTATCGTTGTCGGGAATACGCAAAGTGTCGACGGGGACTTTTCGGGTAAATACCGTTCTGGAAGTGATCTTTTTTTGATGAAATTTACTTCAGAAGCCACTTTGGAGTGGACAAAAACCTATGGAGGTTCAGAGGACGACAGAGGGCACGGTGTGGTTCAGCTGGAAGATGGGGGTTATGCAGTAGTAGGTTACAGTAAAAGTAGTGATGGAGATGCAACAGCTAATGAGGGGCAACACGATAATTGGGTGTTTAGAACCGATTCGGTAGGGAATATCATCTGGCAAAAAAGTTTTGGTTTTTTGGGACATGATCACGCCTATAACATTATTGCTACTACAGACGGAGGCTTGTTTTTTAATGGTTTTTTGGATGTTACTTCTGCTGGGGGTGCAGGAGAAGTAGGAAAACAAAGCGCAAAGGGATTGAGGCATGGTGTGGGTGAATTTTGGTGTCACAAAATAGATCTAAACGGAACAATACAATGGAGTAGGTATTTTGGAGGAACTAACAACGACCGATCGTATGACGCCCTGGAGACCACAGCAGGAAATTTTGTCTTAGTCGGAAGTTCGGAAAGTCAAGATTTTGACATCTCCAATCCTAAGGGGAGTTATGACATTTGGATCGTTAGTTTAGATTCAAAGGGGAACCTACTTTGGGAATATTCTTTAGGCGGTAGCGAATACGATATTGGAAAATCCTTGATTGAAACCCAGAATGGAGAACTTCTTATTGTTGGTCAAAGCTACAGTGAGGATAAAGACATCCAAAATCCATTAGGTTCCTCCGATGGAATACTCGCCCGGATGTCTTCTCAAGGAGAGCTGAAGGCCCTACAGAATTTTGGAGACAGTGGATTCGATACGCTTACTGATGTGATTGAAAGACCAGATGGCACCCTGGTGCTGCTGGGCAACAGCAGTTCCTCGGCGAAAGAATCAGAAGCCATGGACAATGATGTTATTCTATACTTCACCCTACCCAATGGGGAATTAATAAGTTCTCATCGAATTTCCGGTCAAGGGCTGGATCTTGGAGAAAAAATTGCAATGACGGAAACCGGCAAAATACTGGTGGTCGGAAGCACCGAAAGCAATTCTGGTCAATTTGAAAATACCCGAGGAAGTAAGGATCTTTTTCTAGCCATTTGGAATTAATTCCTTCAATAGCACATTGTTTAAAACAATAGTAAGTAGCTGTAAATCTTTATAAATACGCTATATTTGCATATTATTTAGATTAATTCTTTATTAGATGATAAAGGTTGCTAAAACAGCGAAAGAAAAAGTTGAAATGCTCATGAAAGAAGAGGGCTTCAACCCCTCCCAAGATTATGTTCGTGTGGGCGTAAAAAGTGGGGGTTGTTCGGGGCTTTCCTACGATCTGAAATTCGATCGTACACTTCAGGGCGACGACAAACTTTTTGAGGACAACGAGGTCAGAATTTTAGTAGACAAAAAAAGCCTACTCTACTTGATCGGCACTACGCTCGAGTATTCTGGTGGACTCAATGGAAAAGGCTTTGTGTTCAACAATCCTAATGCGCAACGGACTTGTGGCTGCGGAGAAAGCTTTTCGTTATAAACAAAGAAAATGGCGTATACTGAAGAAGAATTAAAAAGAGAATTAGAAACCAAAGAATACGAATACGGTTTCTATACGGATATCGATTCAGACACTTTTCCTAGGGGTTTGAACCCAGAGATCATTAGAAAAATTTCTAAAAAAAAGGGCGAGCCCCAATGGATGACCGATTGGCGCTTAAAAGCCTTCGAATCTTGGTCTGAAATGGAAGAACCCGAATGGGCTAACGTCAATTATACCAAGCCTGACCTCCAAAATATCTCTTACTACTCAGCCCCAAAATCAAAACCCAAATACGACAGTTTGGATGAGGTTGATCCGGAATTACTCAAGACCTTTGAAAAGCTTGGAATTTCGTTAGAAGAACAAAAGAAGCTCGCAGGTGTTGCGGTTGATATCGTGATGGACTCCGTTTCTGTAGCGACTACCTTTAAAGAAACATTGGCTGAAAAGGGAATTATTTTTTGCTCTATTTCAGAAGCAATTAAAGAACATCCTGAGCTGGTTAAAAAATACATTGGTAGTGTGATCCCTCCAAAAGACAATTACTACGCTGGGCTAAACAGTGCTGTGTTTACCGACGGTTCGTTTTGCTACATACCTAAAGGCGTTCGCTGTCCCATGGAATTGTCCACCTACTTTAGAATCAATCAAGCAGGAACAGGCCAGTTTGAAAGAACTCTGGTAATCGCTGACGAAGGTAGTTATGTTAGTTACCTTGAAGGGTGTACTGCACCTTCAAGAGATGAAAACCAACTTCATGCAGCCGTGGTGGAACTCATAGCTCTAGACGATGCGGAGATCAAATATTCTACCGTACAAAACTGGTTTCCAGGAGATAAAGAGGGCAAAGGAGGCGTTTTTAATTTCGTTACGAAGCGTGGAATTTGTCACGAACGTTCTAAAATATCTTGGACACAAGTAGAGACGGGATCTGCGGTTACTTGGAAATACCCTTCGTGTATTTTAAAAGGGAACGATTCGGTTGGTGAATTTTACTCCATAGCAGTGACCAACAATTTTCAGCAAGCGGATACAGGAACGAAAATGATTCATCTGGGAAAAAACACCAAGAGTACCATCATTTCTAAAGGAATTTCCGCAGGGAATTCCCAAAACAGCTACCGAGGGTTGGTTCAAGTAGGAGCTAGAGCTAAAAATGCTAGAAACTTTTCTCAATGTGATTCCCTTCTTATGGGTAACGATTGCGGAGCTCATACCTTCCCTTACATAGAAGCTAAAAATAACTCTGCACAAATAGAACACGAAGCTACGACCAGTAAAATTGGAGAGGATCAAATTTTTTACTGCAACCAGCGGGGGATTGACACCGAAAAGGCAATCGCTTTAATCGTAAACGGATTCAGTAAAGAAGTGCTCAATAAACTCCCAATGGAATTTGCTGTAGAGGCACAAAAATTATTAGAAATCTCCTTAGAGGGATCAGTAGGTTAAAAAAATAAGTATGTTAACAATAGAAAATTTACACGCCCAAGTCGAAGGGAAAGCGATTCTAAAAGGAATTGATCTTGATGTAAAAGCGGGTGAAGTACACGCAATAATGGGACCCAACGGTTCAGGTAAAAGTACACTTTCTTCTCTTATAGCAGGAAATGAAGATTATGAAGTGACTCAAGGGAAAATAATACTCAAAGGGAAGGATTTATCAGAGATGGATGCTGAAGAACGCGCCCATGAAGGAATTTTTCTTTCTTTTCAATACCCGGTCGAGATTCCCGGGGTTTCTGTCACGAACTTTATCAAGACGGCCCTCAATGCGAATAGAAAAGCCAAAGGCTTGGAAGACATGCCAGCAAGTGAATTGCTCAAAAAAATTAGAGAAAAAGCCAAGCTTTTGGAAATCGACTCTAAGTTTTTATCCCGCTCCTTAAACGAAGGGTTTTCTGGAGGAGAAAAAAAACGCAACGAAATTTTTCAAATGGCGATGTTGGAACCGGCACTATCTATACTAGATGAAACCGATTCAGGACTAGACATCGATGCGCTAAAAATCGTTGCCAATGGGGTAAATAAGCTCAAAAGTAAAGACAATGCCATCATTGTGATAACCCACTATCAGAGGCTATTGGATTATATCGTGCCGGATTTTGTTCACGTACTTTTTGACGGTAAAATTGTAAAATCGGGCACCAAGGAGCTTGCCCACGAATTGGAAGCCAAAGGATACGATTGGATTAAAGATTTAGCGTCTCATGGAGTTTAAAGAAAAATTAATTTCATCTCATCTCGCTTTTGAAGAAGACCTCTATCAAAACGACCGTGTTGCGCAAGCTAGAGCTTCAGCACTAAAAGTTTTTGAAGAAAAAGGGTTTCCTTCCAAAAAGGAAGAGGCCTGGAAATACACTTCCTTAGAAGCCCTCATTCAAAAGGATTACGCCCTTTTTCCAAAATCCGAAAGCAGTATAGAGCTCAATGAGGTAAAAAAATACTTTTTATACGATACCGATACCTATAAAGTAATTTTTATCGATGGTGTATACAGCCCTTTTTTATCCAATACAACACACGATGGACTCGATGTATGTTTGATGTCAGCGGCACTTTCAAAGCCGAAATACAGGCAACTGATTGACACGTATTTCAATAAAATTGCCCCGGAAGACGATAGCATGACGGCACTTAACACCTCCTACGCTAAGGAGGGAGCCTATATCTACATTCCCAAAAGTGTGGTTGCAGAAAAACCAATTGAAATCATTCATTTTTCTTCTGGTAATGAAACTGCTTTATGGTTGCAACCTCGAAATTTAATCGTAGTAGATGAAAATGCCCAGGTTCAAATCATTGAACGTCATCAAAGCCTTAAAGAGCATCCGGTAGTCACCAATTCTGTGACTGAAATTTATGTGCACCAAAGCGCCTTTTTGGATTACTACAAGTTGCAGAATGACCTTCCCTCTGCTTCTTTGATTGACAATACGTTTATCGTTCAAGAAAAAAACAGTCATGCCAGTGTGCATACCTTTTCTTTAGGGGGTAAATTGATACGTAACAACCTTCGCTATTTTCATAAGGGCGAACATATATTATCTACCCTTAAAGGAGTTACCATCCTACACGACAAACAACATGTAGATCACGCTACATTGGTGCATCACGCTCAACCCAATTGTGAAAGTCATCAAGATTATAAAGGGATTTTTGCGGAGCGTTCGGAAGGGGTATTCAACGGTCAAATACTCGTGGATAAAATTGCCCAAAAAACAAATGCATTTCAACAGAACAACAACATCCTTTTGGATGACAAGGCTACGGTAAATACGAAGCCTCAGTTGGAAATTTTTGCGGATGATGTAAAATGTTCTCACGGATGTACCATCGGACAATTAGATGAAGAAGCCTTGTTCTATTTGAGGTCTAGAGGAATTCCGAAAAAAGAAGCCAAGGCCTTGTTGACCTATGCTTTTGCAAATAACGTATTGGAAAGTGTTCAACTGCCTTCCTTAAAAAAGCGGATCAACGGTCAAATTGCAAAAAAATTAGGAGTTAATCTTGGATTCGAGCTGTAAATGTTTGACCTAACCAAAATCCGAGCTGATTTTCCCATCCTTTCTCGTAAAGTCAATGGTCATCCTTTAGTGTATTTTGACAATGCGGCAACCTCTCAAACCCCCACCCCGGTAATTGAGGTAATAACGGACTATTACACTCGTTTGAACGCCAACATTCACCGAGGGGTGCATACCCTAAGTCAGGAGGCTACAGAAGCGTACGAAGCCGCCCGGGCTACTGTACAACATCATTTTAACGCGGCACAGGCCCATGAAATCATCCTCACGGCTGGAACCACAGAGAGTATTAACTTAATAGCTTCGGGTTATACGAGCTTGTTGACAAAAAACGACGACTTGCTGATTTCGGCTTTGGAACATCACTCCAATATCGTGCCCTGGCAAATGCTTTGCGAGCGAACAGGGGCCCAACTTAAGGTCATTCCCATGACCGAAAAGGGAACCTTGGATATGGATGCCTTCACCAATCTTTTATCGTCAAAAACTGCCCTTGTTTTTGTAAATCACGTATCCAACGCTTTAGGAACAGTAAACCCGATTGAACAAATAATTCGACAGGCACATGAGGTAGGTGCGGAAGTACTCATAGACGGTGCCCAAGCCTGCCCCCATATAAAACCTGATGTTCAGGCGTTAGACGTAGATTATTATGTGACCTCTGCCCATAAATTATGCGGCCCGACAGGTGTTGGAATGCTTTACGGTAAAGAGGCTCTGCTCAATAAGTTACCTCCTTATCAAGGGGGAGGCGAGATGATTGCCACGGTTACTTTTGAAAAAACCACCTATGCTGATCTGCCGCATAAATTTGAAGCGGGTACTCCAAATATAGCTGGAGGAATAGCTTTTGGGGCTGCTTTAGACTATATGAATGCCATAGGCTTTGATCAGATTGCTGCCTATGAGGCAGAGTTATTGGACTATGCGACTAAGGCACTAAAACAAATTCCTGGAGTGAGAATTTATGGAGAAGCTGAGGAAAAAACAGCCGTACTTTCATTCAATGTAGAAGGGATTCATCCCTATGACATTGGAAGTATATTGGATAAAATGGGAATTGCAGTACGCACAGGACACCATTGCGCCCAACCCATCATGGATTTTTATCAAATTCCTGGAACGGTAAGGGCCTCCTTTTCTTTTTACAACACCCAAGAGGAGATCGACCGAATGGTAGAAGCACTTCAGAAGGCCATACTCATGTTGCAATAAATTAATACATTTAAACATGGAAAGCATTGCGGAAAAACAACAAGAGATCATCGAAGAGTTTTCGTTATTTGAAGACTGGATGCAGCGCTACGAACACATGATTGATCTCGGGAAATCACTCCCACTAATAGCTGAGGAGTACAAAACAGAGGACAATATCATCAAGGGTTGCCAGAGTAAGGTATGGGTACACGCCACCTTAGAAGGCGATCAGTTGGTATTTACTGCAGACAGTGATGCAATCATCACTAAGGGGATCATAGCAATTCTAATACGTGTTTTTTCGCATCAACACCCTAAAGCCATTTTAGACGCGGATACCGATTTTATTGATCAAATTGGATTAAAAGAACATTTATCACCCACACGTGCCAACGGTTTGGTTTCAATGATCAAACAGCTTAAAATGTACGCAGTGGCTTATCAAACTCAACTGAATTAGACCCAATGTCAGACACACTCGATACCGGAGCCCTAGGCGAAAAAATTGTCAATGTTTTAAAAACCATTTACGATCCAGAAATTCCCGTTGATATTTATGAACTTGGATTGATTTATGACGTATTTGTCAATGAAGATTCAGAGGTTAAAATATTAATGACCTTAACAACCCCGAACTGCCCAGTTGCAGAATCTTTACCCATGGAGGTAGAGGAAAAAGTAAAATCTCTAGACGAAGTCAAAAGCGCTGAAGTAGAAATTACTTTTGACCCCCCTTGGACTCAAGACTTGATGAGTGAAGAAGCCAAGTTAGAATTGGGAATGCTTTAATCGATGAGTGCTGCTATAATCAATAAAGTCGCAAACAGCCCACTGGTCAATATTGATCTGGAGGAATGGACCCCTCAAGGACCAAGGGTCGTGGTTGATTTAGCACTTTGGTTGGAGCAAGGAGTCCTTCTCAGAGAAAAACCTTTTAGAGAAGCGTTAAAGCAAGAGGACTGGAAAAAATTTCAAGAGCACTACGTGGCGATTCACTGTACTTCAGATGCCATTCTACCCGCATGGGCAGCTCTCTTAGTGACCAGTTATTTACAACCCTATGCAAAAGAGATTGTCCTGGGTACGCTGGCAGATTTAGAACGACATTTGTTTGCAAAAGTAATTGCAGAACTGGATTTAACTCCCTTTAAAAACAAGCCTTTAATGATTAAAGGATGTTCAGATCCAAACCTACCAGAGGATGCGTATATTCAATTGATCCAACGATTGCAGCCCGTTGCAAAAAGTTTATTTTACGGCGAAGCCTGTTCATCCGTACCTTTATGGAAGGCAAAAAACAAGCGTGAAGGCTGAAACTCAAAAAATTCTAATCCTTAGCTATTACTGGCCTCCCTCAGGGGGTTCGGGGGTTCAACGCTGGATGTATTTTGCAAAATATTTGAAAGTATTGGGCTGGGAGCCTATCGTGGTGACGGTGAACGAAACGAAAGCTTCCTACCCTGTATTGGATCCGACCTTGCAGCAGGAGGTAGAAGGAATACGGACCCTTAAAACAAACACTACTGAACCTTTGCGATGGTATGCTCGCCTTACCTCCGACAAAAAAACGCCAAGCTTTCCTCAGGGTGAAGTAAAAAGGGAGCGTATTACAGAGAAGTTAGCAGCTTTTATCCGGGGTAATTTTTTTATTCCCGATGCCCGAAAAGGTTGGGGGCCGCATGCACTTAAAGCGGCAAAAAAAGTAATTCTTCAAGAGGGAATTACAAAAGTGATTACAACCGGCCCTCCCCATTCTACCCACTTGGTAGGTCTACACTTAAAAAAAGAACTT
>Ga0181584_10004479_pt1 | contig 10616 bp, 7 predicted proteins | sample 071ome_30_FD_132462 | JGI IMG/M metagenome (GOLD analysis project Ga0181584, IMG submission 132462) | Coastal salt marsh microbial communities from the Groves Creek Marsh, Skidaway Island, Georgia - 071406AT metaG (megahit assembly) | ecosystem: Environmental > Aquatic > Marine > Intertidal zone... | reverse complement strand
TTCGCCTTCTTCGTCATCACCTGTGATGTCTGCTTCTAGATCGTCTGTAGCGTCTCCGCCCATAGCGTCCATGTCGCCTTCATCTTCATCGTCTGCTTCTACAGCAACTTCTTCAAATTCTTCGTCAACTTCTTCATCGTTTGAAGACTCGTCAACTTCTTCATCATCTGCAGATTCGTCTACTTTGTCTTCTTCTGCGTCATCGTCTTTTGATGCTTCATCAACTTCTTTGTCTTCTGCTTCTTCGTCTTTCGATGCTTCGTCAACTTCCTCATCTTTTACTTCTTCTTCGATAAGGTCTTCGTAAATTTCTCTTGATTTTGTGACCACGTACTCGTGGAATAATTCTTCTGCTTTTGCAGTGTCGTCATTTACCAAATGCTCAAGCATTTGTTCTAATGTTGTTTTGTCTGCCATTTTATTCTCCTTTATTGATGGTAAGGCTGTTTCGTAATGTATTTACATTTTACTTATAAAAATAGGGTTAAATGGTAGTTTTTTGATTCATTTTGTCTTGATATATAGTGCCCTCGAAGGTATTTTCAAAGTCTTGCTGTGAAATGTGCTTTAAATTACCATGCTGAGGACCCAATTTATCAGGTATAAATGCTCCTGATTGCACTACCCTATAGAACTGTGTATGGGGAAATTCCTTAATTACACGCTCTGTTTGGCTTAACCAATTGCCAAAAAACGTTGCGCTATCCGTTGATTTCTTATAATTGTGCGTATCTGCGTACACATTATTAAACTTTCCGTTCAATCCTTGATAGTCAAAACCGTGTATGTAGATTATTTTGTGCCCGTTTGATGCAGCAAACCACAATGCTGTAGGACCACTCGACCACCCCTTGTGCGGGTTAAAAAGATTGATTTTATCCTTGGTTTTTATTCCTTTATTAGGATTCGTCCAAACTGTTCCTTTTTGATAATAGCCAGAATCTATTAATTCGTTAACCATTTTAACATCAACTGCTACTAGATAATGTGGATCAAACTCTCTGTATTGTGCATTACATCCGTAGACTGTGCCAATGTCCAAAAGTTTTTCGCAGTTAATCGCCAAGCGACTGTTTCCGTTGCCTAAAACAAACGCTATATCTTTAAGTTTTGGGGTATTTTTATTCTTCTTGCTCAACTGGTGTTCCGTACATTTGTCTAATGAAGCCAAGTTCGGAATTTTTTTCCGCTTCGTGTGCTTCTGCTTGGAGTCGCAGTTGATTGATTTGTCTTAAGGTGAGTCGAATTTTTCTAGTATCATCATAGTTGACAACAGAAGAATCCTTGCCGTTATCATATCTACGATCTACAGCAAAGTCGTTTATGTCGTCATTGAAATATAAAAATTCTCTAAGAAGCATACTGTATTTATTACTGTGCAGGAGTTTCTGCCCCAGTCTCTCCCTCTGGTTGTTCAGCCGCTGCTGCGGCATCTGGCGATGCTTCTGCATCTTGCGTAGCGGCATCTGCTGCGATTCCACCAGGAGTAATTCCTGCTGTTCTTAATTCGCCCGCAGCGTCAGTTGTTGCAGGCATTAAGTTACCTTGGTTTTCTTCTCTCCACAGTTTTTCGTTTTCTTTGATTTCCTCTTCGGTTAGACCAAGATAACGTTTAAGTGCAAAACGTTTGGATAGATGTGGTACCTGTTGTAGTGTTCCAAAGATGTTTGCTCTTGTTGTATCAAGCTCTGCCTGTCTGTATGCGGCAAAGTTTTGTGGTGGATTGAATTTCAATTCAAATAGGCTAGAATCAATGTTGTATCCATTGCTTATTAACCATAACTTAAATTCCTTATCGAAGGATTCAACAATATTTGCCTGTAGTCTTTCGCAGTATTTGTTGAAGCGTAGTTCCTGAATGTATGCTGTTCCTACTTTTCCGTCTGCTACTGTGTTAGGCTGTTCGTCAATTGATGTTGGCAAATAAGATGCCGGAATTCTTAATGCACGGAATAATTTGTTTGTAAAATATTTTAAATCTGTGATCTCACCAAGGTTAGTTCCACCTGGTAATGTTTCAACTTTAGATCCTCTACCTTCCGCTGTTTGTGGGAAGAAGTAATCCTCGTTAGTTGATAGTGGATTGTATGAAGCATCAATTACTGATGTTCCACCACCTGTTGAACTTGGAATACGTCTCTGCTGAATTTCATTCTTGACCTTTTCAACAAAAGTCATAGCCATGTGAGCAGGCATATTACCCACGTCAACATAAAAAATTCTTCTTTCAGGAGCTCTTTGAATTCTGTAAATGATGATTGCATCTTCAAGCAACTCCTTCTGTTTATAAACTTTGAATACTGATTCTAATAGTGAATTACCAAAAGGATAATTGTTATCCAAACCTTCACTTAGTGAAATGTGCATCACGTGTTCAGCATCAACGGTAATTTCGTTTTGTGCATTCTGGAATCTAGTTCCAGGTGTCTGTGCAACATTTCCAACCATGCCTCGGCCAAATCCACCGCCGCTTGTGTATGATGAAGTTCCGCTAGGTGAAGTGTGTGTAGTTCCATGTGGTGTTGTTGCCACTAGATTCTTGAAGTTAAAGTTAATGTCTTTTATAACATACTGCTCGGGAATCTTTCCTTCGGATTCGTTAACAATAATTTTGGAGACTTTTGCTTGATCCACATAAAGCAATTTCTTAGTTTCTGGATCACGGATGAAAAAACAATCGCCATATTTGAATGTGTTCCTTACTACTCTAAAAATTCTATTTTCAAATTGCTGAGTCTTGCACCATTTTTGTAGTGCATCCTTGAGCATTTTGGTTTCAACACCTGTTGGTGATTGCCTAAAGAAACAATGGAATGGAGTTGCATTTTCCTTGTCCTTGCCTGTGCAAAACTCTGCTAGGATGTCAAGTGCAGCATTGACTTCTGAATCCATGTCCATTGTGTCATACTGCATGTATCTTTCAATTCTGTTTGGAGCGCCTGCATAAACGTCTGGCAGATAGGATGAATAATTCGATCGTGCGGGACCAGGGCGTCCTCCTCCACTAATTGGACTGTAGGATCCGCTTTGGTTATCGGTGTTAACTGGTGTAAAGTATTTTTTCCAACTCATCTCTTATCCTATATATTATACACTAAACGCATCATTTGTCAACCCCGACGTAACACCAATGTGTTTCTGTGCTAATGCATTGCTCATTCTTGTTAATCCAACTAATTCTTGTATGCTACTATTTAACTCCGTCATAAGTTCTACTGGTGACTTTGTGGATTCCATGGGCGACAGTGCAGCAGTTTTCATTTCGGATTCTGTCATTGGTACTCCGGCCGTTGCTGCTGCCTTTTCTTCTGCCGTTAGCATATTTTGGACATTGCCAATAAAGGACTGCATGGTTCCTCGCACACCGCCCACGACAACTTCTGCCATCTGCGCCGGTGTAAGCACTGCTTCCATTCCGTGCAGCGTTGCAGGTGTTCCTTCTCCAAAGTTTCCAAACAGTTTGCCCAATGCGCCCAGCGTACCGCCACTAAATTGTGCTCCTGGCAATATATCATGTTCAGTGTCGGCATTTTTTGCTTCTGCTAGTTCTTTTTCTTTGAGCTCCGCAATCTTCTTTTCCATCTCGAGGATTCTCATTCTGGATTTTTGCTGTCCAAAACTTTCTCTACCGAATCCGCCATCCATTAAGCCATATTCGTCCTCGCCAGCCAAACTTCTCTCGAGCCTTGCCTTCTCCTTGGCAATCTCCGCTTCCATTTCGTCCATGGTGTTGATGCCGGCACCCGTTATGTCAACTAATTTTTTGGCTACGTTTTGTCCATCTATCAAACCAAAACTAAGGCTGTCCACAATACCGCCGATCGTTGATGATGCTCTTTCACCTGCGGTCGCTGCTTCGCCTTCTTTTAATCCCAGATATTCTTCAGCATTGAATCCTGCCGATGCTCCCTGTAGTAGTGCATCTCCGATCATGTATGCAGTTCCTAGGACCGGAACTGCTTTTAGGGCAGTCTTTCCTACACCCTTCATTATGGCGCCGGTGGTTCGTGCTGCATTGCCTGCTACGGAACCTGTGGTTCTTGCTGCCGTGTTGGCTACCGCACCTGTGGGAGGCTTAGGAACTTTGGGAGGCTTCTTGCCTCTGAATAATTTACCTACCTTGCCTACTGCTCCGGCACCCTGTGCCAATGCAGCAAGGCCTGCCGCTGCCGCAAGTGCCATTAGGGCAACTTCCGCTCCTATGGCTGCTGCTGCTACCTTCTCAAAATTGTCTCCACGTGTTGCCGTGCCAAGCACCGTTTCAGAAAATGCCTGTGCTGCCTTGGATGCAGGCTCAAACATCTTTCTAAAACCAGCAATGGCTTCAGAACCAACCTGATTCATGGTTTGGGTCATTTCGCCGGCTGCGGTGTTAATTTGTAATCTAAATGATGCTATGGTAGAGGCATCAATTAATGGTTCACCATCTGGTGTTAGTTTGATTCCCTTGGCTGCGTTCTCCGCAGCAATTCTCAATTCCTCTTCTGTTTTCTTTTGTATTTCCGCAACCGTTTTTTGACGTGCTGCCACATCGTGTGCTGCCACAACGAATGCATTCATTTCCGGACCGCCAAATAAACCTAGCGTCTGTCCAATTGCTGACTGAGCAAAATCCTTGGCTTCCTTGGAATAGATGTCATAGAACCTATCGCTGAACCCTTCCTGCAGATCACCGGCTTGAATTGCTCGGAAAATTCCCTGTGCTTCCTGACCCGATTCTTTCAGGTATGCCATTGCTCTGATACCTTCCTCGGAAGTTGCGGTACCAGTTGCTAAAATTTCCTTGAGGCCCGTTCTGTGAGCAGCAGGAATGGATTGCATTAATTTTTCCATCTCCGCCTGTTGCTTCGGATTTAGTTTAGACATCATGATACGATACTGCGCATCCGCCTGTCTAGCATCCGCCTCGGCCTGTAGTGCCTCCTTAGATTGTCCCGTTAACTTGGAAACTGCATCCAAGTTCTTCAAGTATGTTGCTGTGCCTTCTCTCAGTTCAGTGTCGGTCATTCCCTGCAGGCGACCGTTCTTCTGAAGCATCTTGCTGTAGTTTAGGAATCCTTCGTTCATCTGGGTAGAAGTATAACCCAGTCTTGATAGATCGTTAAATATCGGAGTATCTTTTAATTCCTTTCCGAATCTTGCTAGTCTCTTGGCACCTTCTTGTGTGCTTCCACCTAGATACATTAATGCTTCGCTGTTCTTGCCTACCATTCCTACGAAGTCGTCTAGGCTGATCCCCATCTTGGTTGCTGCCGCAACAGCACCATTAACGTTACCAGCAAAGTTAACACCAGCCTGTGAAGCCTTTGTGAATGCATCATATGACTTGTCCAGTGCTTTCATCTGAGCACCGTATGCGGCTTCGAATGCCTCCGCAGCCATTCCTAGGCCCTTGATTGCACCTCCTGCCGATGCCATAGCGGACACTGCGCTGGATAGGCTTCCGTCCATGGACATGAACGAAGTGGATACTTTATTGGCTGATTTGAGTAGTCCTAAACCTGCACCAGCAACTTTCTCAATGACGCTTCTGGCAAAATTTAGGAAATTTGTGCTTCGTTTTTGGGCTTCTGTATTATCATCTACAGCATCGGTATTTTCTTGCTGTGCTTTGTATGATCTTAGATTGGATTCTGTAAATTTTTTGCCTGATGCTGCTGCATCTTTGGTCTTTTTAGCCAATCCTTCAATGGCTGTGTTTAGGTCTCCGCCGCTTTTGAAGCCTTGGGCTGCATTGGCAGCAATGACCTTTTGCATTGCCAAAATCTGCTTGAGCGTGGCTTCGGTCGCGGCATTATTAAGAATAATGTCTTCTTGTCCAAATTGTCCTGTTACGTCAGCCATTTAATAAAATCCCAGAAATATACGCATATAAATACAACATAGCAATTGCTTATTAATATATTATTTATCGGAGATAAAAATGGACGAAAATATCGAGTTACCAAAGGTAGACGTATCCGGCCCGGCTCCTGTTCAAGAAAAGAAACAGAGTCCGCTTACTGCCTACTACAGACAACCTAAAATTTACATGAAGTTACCCAGTAATGGTGATTTCTACCCAGAAGATGCACTGGACAAGAGCGAGGATGGTCAGTATCCTGTCTTTTCAATGACAGCAAAAGACGAACTGATTCTTAAGACTCCTGACGCCCTGTTAAGCGGTGCTTCAACCGTGTCAGTGATCGAGAGCTGCATTCCTGCAATCAAGGATGCTTGGCAAATGCCATCAATTGATGTGGATGCTGCATTGGTTGCTGTTAGAATTGCAACCTACGGCGAAAAGATGGATCTTGATTCCAATTGTCCAAAGTGCAGCGAAGAACTAAGGCACGAATACGATCTAACAGAATTTTTAAATCAATTAGGTAGTTTTAAATACACCAAGCAAATTCCCGTTGGAGAATTGGTATTCAACATTCGTCCGTTTACATACCGAGAAACCACAAAGAAAGCAATTACTAGAATTGAACAGGAAAAAATTTATGCAATCGTCAATGACGAAAACATGAGTGATGAAGAAAAGCTCGAAAGATTTGGCACAAGTTTTGTCAAGATCACGGAACTAACCGTTGAGTTGATTGCCGATGCAGTACACAGAATTGATACTCCGAACGGTTCTGAAACTGATCGCGATGCAATTAAAGCATTCATTCTAAACTCAGAGCATAAAGTATTTGACACTATCAATACTAAATTAGTAGAAATGAAACAGACACTTGATTTAAAAGTAACTGGAGCAAAATGTGATAAATGTGAACACACATTTGACATTGCGATAGGGATGGATCAAGCGGATTTTTTCGCCGCAAGATCTTAACCCTTCCTTTGCCGGAGATCTTGCAGGAAGTCAAGAAATTAGACAAAGAGGCAAGGAGCATAAAGAAAGACATTCTCAAGATGTGTTGGTACATGAGAGGTCTTTCTTACAGTGAAGGCATGCACCTAGGTCACGAGGAGCGTGAAATAGTGGGCGAAATAATAAAAGAAAATCTGGAAACTACCAAAAAAAGCGGACTGCCTTTTTTCTAGGCGGCCAACAACTTCTTAGCGTCCTCAACAGCATCAGGACCCAATTTTTTAAGTTCAGCAGCAAGTTTATTGATATCAACAGGAGCAGCAGTTGCACCTCCTGGTGCTGCCGTATCCTGTCCTTGTCCTGAGCCTCTGTTATCAGGTGCTGGTGTTTCTCCGCTTGTAGCGTCTGGTGCTACTGATTTTCCAGTTTGTGGATCAACTATAGCATTGTCATCCTGACCACCGCTTGTTGACGCTGTATTCGTGTCTGTGGCGCCATCTGTAGGTGCTCCTACTGGATTGCCTGTCTTGTCAAGATTGTCTTCGGGTGAAGCATCGGGCGATCCTGCTTTTGGTTCGGCAATTGGTTTGCCAGTTTTATCCATAAGACCCGCTTTTGGAAAATTATAAGTTTTGTTCTTTTCGTCCTTGATTGACAGGTGGGTTTCACGACCATCTTCGGACGGGCCAACAATTGTTCCTTTCATCTGTTGACCTTTCGCTGTCTTGAATGTAACTTCGGTTCCTTTTTCAATGCCTTGCTTTTTCAATTCCTTGGCTGCTGTAAATTCTTTTTCTACTTGTTTTTCTTCCTGTGGAGAAAGACCTCTTCCAAGTCTTATGGCTCTCTGTTCCTTTGCTTTTCCTAGTGCTGTTTCGTCATCAGCGTCACTGGTTGATGCAGTATTGGTTGTGTCATCAGTTGGTGCTGGTTCGTCTCCGCCTGCATTGGTATCTGCTGCTCCAGTTGTTGAAGTATCTGAACCGCCATCGCCTGCTGTTGAATCCGTAGGTGCATCTGCATTTGTATCTGCATCTGCCGCTCCTGGATCTTGATCGCCATCTGGTGCGTCTGTTGCTGCCGGAACTTCAATCTTCATTGAGTCAAATGTTCCTTTGATAACATCATCTGCAACACCTAGTCCTTTGATTACATCGTAAACTGCTGCGCTGTCTGTGGGCGAACCTGCTTTTTTCCATGCTGTGTTTAATTTTTCTGCTGTTACCTTTGTGGTAACTTGTTTTGCTGCTCCGCTGATAGCGCCGCCTACTGCCTTAGCACCAGTTTTAAGAGCGCCGCCTACTTTACTTGCTGCACCTTTAAGTGCATCCATAGGACCTTCATTTAAATTTTGTCTGTGATAATGTGATACTGCATCAAACACACTTTCAAACATCAGTTTGTTTTCTAACATGTGTGTGTTTACTGTTTCAACTTTGTTGAACAGCATATAAATCTGTCCTTCTGAAAGTCTTTTTACTTTATAGTCTATTGATTCTTGTGCTTTTGCAGGTGCGTCTCCAGCACCAACGACCTTTTTATCTTGCATTGCTACACTCATCGCAACTGCTGTTGCTGCTGCACCAATTGATTTAGCAAGGTCCTGTTTAAATGTATCAACCACTACATCAATACCTGCTTTGGAATCAGCAGATACTCCAGTATATTCATTCATAAACTGAAATAATTTTTCAGTATCTTCGTCTGATAGATTTGCTTTATCAATGGCATCCCATACTGGGTGAGTTGGTTGAGTAGTGACTTCTTTTACTGCAAATACCGGATCACCATTAGCATCAACACCTTCAACTGTAACTGAACTTGTAAACGAAATTGGCGGTTCGATGCCTCCCACGCTTGTGCTAACTGTTGATTTAAATTGATCGCCTACTTTTATTTCTGCACCATCTGGTAGTGTTGTTGATCCTAGTTCAGGAGCGTCACCTGTCCAGGCCGAAGCACTTGAAGTATTTGCTGAAATGTTTTGCCCCATAAATTGTGCATCAGCCATTCCTTTTTCCATTTGAAACATCTTTTGCAACTGTTCAGGATCAATACCTTTTGATTGTGCCCATTCAGCAACTTCGGGTGATATGTTTGGTTCTGTGTCAAAGTTAATTCCTGCTTTTTTAAGTTGATCTGCACTTACAGGTTCTGCCGGAACAGTTTCAACTGTTGAAACATCTGTAGCACCACCGTCGGGCGTGCCTGCATCTTGATCACCGTAATCACCATCATCGCCTGGTAATTCTGTTTTGTCAACTCCAACGTCAGTTGTAGTTGTTGTGTCTCTTGCTAGATCTGAACCTTCAAGGCCAGCGTGATCTGCTAGTGCATCTCTGCCACCTAGTTCATTAATTTTTGCACTTACTTCTTCAAATTCTGCTTGGAATACTTCTAGTTCTTCACCTGAAACATTTTTAAGTGCTGTCTCTAGTGCATTCTGTGTCTTAAGCAAATCTTCCGCTGCTTCTGGTGCAAGGTTTTCAATGCTTGTGGCCTTCATTCCTTCCAACGCACCTACATCAATTGACTGTCCGTCACTGGCAATAAGTGTTTGTGCAACGTCTGGATCAACCAAGTCACCAATCAGTTCAATAGCACCACCAATACCAGCACCAACAGCACCTGTCATTGCTGACTTGCCAATTGCTGTAGAAAGGTCCTTGCCTTGTAGAATATCTTTTGTAGCACGACCAAGGAAACCGCCTACTAAACCACCTAATGGTCCGCCTGCTAGTGCAGCAGCCGATGTCAATATAGCAACGGCTACAGAAGCCTTTCCTGGATTTTCCTTTGCCCAGTCGCTTACTGCTTTCACCGCACTTACTACTTTTGAATCCTTTTCGCCAATTTTTGTTTTTAATTCTTTAAACTTGGCATCCATATTTTGAACTGGACCTGCACTCTTAATTGCAGCCCCCAGTTTATCAATTTCTGCTTTGATAGCACCTGCTGCATTTTTAACAGCATCTGCACCTTTACCTACTGCTGTTCTATTTCCGCCAGCAGCAGTTGCATCTGTTTCAATGCTAGTGAATAGTTGTTTGATTTGATCTGGTGTTAGTTCTGCTTCTAGAACAATACGTTCAACGTTGCTTACAAAAGGATCAATTACCTTTTGTTCTAGCAATAGCATATCAGGATCATTCCATCCTTCCGTAATATATCTTTTTTGTATCTGTGATAATCTCATGTTATAGCATCTTCATCAGTTGTTGTTTATCTCTTGCCGGAAGCGTTTCCAACTGTTTCTTTAATTCTGGTGGTAGCGTTGATCCAGGTTCAGCAAATTGATCCTTTGCTGCCTGTCCCGCTGCCTTGAATGCTCCTCCAATTCCTCCGCCCTGTGCGTCTGCTGGAGCAACACCTGTTCCTGTATCCTTTTGTCCACCCTCGTCACGTGCAACTGCCTGTCTTACCGCTGCCATAAATATGTTGTCCAATTGTCCTCTTGATAGGGTAACTGCGCCATCCTCAAATATAAATTCTGCTTCGCTCCAATCAATGGACGCTGCCTGCATTGTTTTGTTTTGCTGACTCGGTGGAATTATTTTCTTTCCTTTCTGACCCTTGATGGCAATGTTATTGGTCGGAGTGGACTGTGGTTGTGGTTTTTCTTGATCCTGTGCTGTAGGTTGTTGCGTGTTGGTATCTGCATTTGCGTCCTTGGCACCTGCTACGGCACCCTTGGCAACATCCGCTACACCCTTTGCTATTCCGCCTGCAACCTTGCCTACGCCCTTAGCAGCCGCGCCAGCGGCCGTCCCTACGGCGGCTCCAACTTTTTGACCAGCAGTCATCTTGGTCATTTCCT
>Ga0181584_10004477_pt1 | contig 10619 bp, 6 predicted proteins | sample 071ome_30_FD_132462 | JGI IMG/M metagenome (GOLD analysis project Ga0181584, IMG submission 132462) | Coastal salt marsh microbial communities from the Groves Creek Marsh, Skidaway Island, Georgia - 071406AT metaG (megahit assembly) | ecosystem: Environmental > Aquatic > Marine > Intertidal zone... | reverse complement strand
TCGATTCGCCTCGCGCGCATGGGAAATGCAGGAGCCCCGGATTCATCCGGGGCTCCTGTCGTTTCTTGGGATCGACGACGCGGTAGCGTCGGTTGGCATGGATAAGCGTGCGATCGGCTGGCTCCTGGTCGTGCTCCAGATCGCAGTCTTCGTTGTCCTGGCCCTGCTTCCGTGGCGTTCGACCACCGTCGCATCAGTAGCGCTTGCGACACCTTTCCTCATCGGTGGCGGTCTACTTGGCTTCTGGTCCTTCCAGCGCTTGGGAAGTGCGCTGACTCCGACTCCCGTACCGATTCACGGTGCCGGTCTGCGAACCACCGGCCCGTACAGCTGGGTCCGCCATCCGATCTACAGTGCGGTTCTGCTCATCACACTCGGGTTCCTGGTCGCCGCAGGCAGTGAGTGGAGTTGGCTCTGGGGCGTTGCGATCTTCGTGTTCTTCTGGCTCAAGTCTCGGTGGGAGGACTCCCTGCTGGCCGAGGAGTACGGGACCGAATGGCAGTCATGGGCGAAGTCGACTGGCGCGCTTATTCCTCGCCGTAGAAGAGCCGCTCCGTAACTAGGCGCGCTCGACGGGTAGTCCGAAGATACTCGTCGGTGAGTTCGCTGCCGCCGTGGTTGTTGTGACGAAGCACAGCTGCCAAAGCACCGAGTTCGTTGACATCAGTGGGTACTGAGTCACCGCCTCGACCATTCACCAAGATGATGGCGTCACGAATCGACGATGCCAGGAGCCACGCACTGCGGAGAGTTCGCTCATCAGACTCGCTCATCAGACCCGCACTCACGCAAGCATGCAGCGCTTCCAATGTGTTGGTTGTTCGCAGTTCGGGGAACTCGCGCGCATGCTCCATCTGAAGCAACTGGACCGTCCATTCCACGTCGGATAGTCCCCCACGCCCGAGTTTCGTATGCAGAGTCGGATCGGCTCCGCGGGGTAGCCGCTCGGATTCCATGCGCGCTTTCAAGCGACGCGCTTCGCGGATCGCGACCAGATCCATCCCACCTTCCGGCCACCGCAGCGGATCGATCAGATCCGTGAAGTGGTCTCCGAGTTCCGTCGACCCGGCGATTGGAGTCGCACGGAGCAGCGCCTGGGCTTCCCAAGGTGAGGACCAGCGTTCGTAGTAGGCGCGGTAGGACGCGAGCGACCGCACTAAGGGTCCCGCCTTACCTTCGGGGCGCAGGTCCGCGTCAAGATCCACCGGAGGATCGCTCGACGGCGACATGAGAAGCGATCGCAGTTCCTCCGCGATCGCCATTGCCTGTCGTCCCGCCGCAGTCTCATCGACTCCTGGGCGTGGCTCGTGGACGAACATGACGTCAAGATCACTTGCGAAACCGAGCTCACGACCACCGAAGCGACCCATCGCCACCACTTCGAGATCGGTCAGCTGCTCGCCGTCGGCGAGCACCGCCCGCGTCGCGACGACCAGGGCGCCGGAGATGGTCGCGCGCGCCACAGACGTGAGCGCAGGACCGACTTCAGCGACGGTGATGCGCTCCAGAATGACCGAGACCGCGATGCGGAAGAGTTCGCGCCTTCTCATGCTGCGTAGCGCCGCGACGGCGGCTACTGGATCTTCTTGCCGTTGAACCAGAGCCATGGCTTCGGTATTGAGTGCGTCCTCTCCGCGAGGCGCGAGTTCGTCGTCATCGGCCAGCATGCGTACGGACTCGGGAGCTCGAAGCAGCAGATCGGTCGCGTATCGGCTTGCCGACATCACGAACGCCAAACGTTCTGCCGCCACTGACTCGTCGCGAAGCAGTCTCAGGTACCACGGCGTGGCGCCGAGTGCGTCGCTCACTTGACGAAAACCCAGCAGTCCAGCATCAGGATCAGGTCCATCCGCGAACCAGCCGAGCATGACCGGGAGCAAAGTCCGCTGAATAGCCGCCCGTCGCGAAACCCCGCTGGTCAATGCCTGCATATGACGGATTGCTCCGACCGGATCGCTATAGCCAAGAGCGAGAAGACGCTCTTCAGCCGCTTGCAGCGACAGGCGCGCCTCCCCTGCTTCCAATCGCGCCACGGACTGCAGCAACGGACGATAGAAAAGCTTCTCGTGCAAGCGTCGAACCTGGCGCTGATGCGATTTCCATTGATCGAGGAGTTCTCGCACGGGATCGCTGCGCAATCCGACAGACCGAGCGAGAACGCGCAGCTCAGCGTCGTCGTCGGGAAGCGTGTGAGTCCGGCGCAAACGACGCAACTGCAGTCGGTGCTCGAGAGTTCGGAGAAATCGATAGGCGTCAGCCAGGGCTGACGCATCACCACGCCCGACATATCCCCACGTGGCCAGAGCCTCTAGCGCCACCAGCGTGGTGGCACTGCGCAACATCACATCACTTCGACCGTGAACCAGTTGCAAGAGCTGGACGGAGAACTCGACATCCCGCAAACCACCGGGGCCAAGCTTGATCTCACGCTCAGCCACATCCGACGGAATGTGGTCCTCTACTCGTTTACGCATGGCTTGAACATCGGTCACGAAGTTGGGGCGATCGGCAGCAGCCCAGACCAAGGGTGCGATCGCATCGATGTAGCGAGATCCGAGGTCGGCATCACCGGCTGCAAAACGAGCCTTCAAGAGCGCCTGGAACTCCCAGGTACTTGCCCACCGTTCGTAGTAGCCGAGGTGTGACGGCAGCGTGCGAACGAGCGCGCCCTGCTTGCCTTCCGGACGGAGCGCCGCGTCCACTTCCCAGATGGATCCTTCGGCGGTGACATCGGAGCACGCGCGCATCAGTGCGGCAGCCAGATGGGTAGCCGCCCGAATGGCGTCTCCCTCGTCGAAGCCTTCAACGGCCTCGGCCACAAAGATGACATCGACATCACTGATGTAGTTCAATTCCCGGCCACCGCACTTGCCCATTCCGATGACGGCGAGCCGACACGTAAAGGCGGGTTCACCAACGTCATACCGGGCGATCGCCAGTGCGGCTTCGAGCGTCGCATCGGCGAGATCGCTCAGCCAGGCTGCCACTGACTCCATCCCGGCTAGGCCACTGAGATCTCGGGCAGCAATGCCCAGCAGCCATCGGCGATAGGCGATACGGAGGGCATCCAATGGCGAGGGCCCACCGGGGGTCGCGGTCGCGACTGGCTCCGGAGCCTCCGGTAGCGCGCCCACGGCTGTCAGCAGGTGGTGACGAACTGCCGACGCTGCCGGAGCTTCGGCAAGAGTGTCTGCGTCCGCCAGTACATCGAGGCTTTGAGGGTCGCGGATCAGGAAGTCACCGAGCGCCTCGGATGCACCGAGCAGGTCGATGACTCGACCTCGATAGGCCTCATCGGCCACCAAACCCGATCGCCGGCGCGTATCACACGTCTCGATTAGCCGAAGGAATTGTCGAGCAGCCAGGTCGGGATCGGCGGCCGATCCAATCTCTTGGGCCACGTCACCGACAACATCACTGTCGAATGGATCAAGGCCGATGAGTGCATCCAGGGCAAGTCGAGCCTTGCTCGGCTCGGTGAACCCCAGCCGCGCAAGGTCGCCGTAGATGGGACCTGGACGATCAGTCACGCCAACGGACTCTAGGCGCCGTAGGAGCGCTAGAGCATCGGCAGGTAGCGGTCCAACTCCCAGGTCGTGACCTGGCGGCGATATTCCTCCCACTCGGCTCGCTTGTTGCGCAAGAAGAAGTCGAAAACATGCTCGCCGAGGGTCTCGGCGATGAGTTCTGACTTCTCCATTGCGCTGATCGCCTGGTTGAGAGAACCCGGGAGCGGATCCATGCCCAGGGCTCGTCGCTCTGATGAGGTCAAACCCCAGACATCGTCTTCGGAGCCGGGAGGCAGTTCATATCCCTCTTCGATGCCCTTCAATCCGGCGGCCAACAGGACCGAGTAGGCGAGATAGGGATTCACCGCACTATCCATAGCCCGGTACTCAATGCGGGTGCTGTTGCCCTTGGACGGCTTGTACATCGGAACACGGATGAGAGCCGATCGGTTGTTGTGACCCCAGCAGATCCAGGCAGGCGCTTCTCCGCCACCGGCTAGACGCTTGTAGGAGTTGACCCACTGGTTGGTGACGGCCGTGATCTCGGGCGCATGTACGAGCAGGCCGGCGATGAAGGATCGGGCGACTTTGGAGAGCTGGTAGTCCGCACCTGCTTCGTGGAAGGCATTGCGATCACCTTCGAAAAGCGAGAGGTGTGTGTGCATGCCACTTCCGGGCTCGTCGCGGAACGGCTTGGGCATGAACGTCGCGTACAGCCCCTGCTCCATGGCGACTTCCTGGACAACCAGACGGAAGGTCATGAGATTGTCGGCAGTCGTGAGGGCATCCGCGTAACGCAGATCGATCTCCTGCTGGCCGGGGCCGCCTTCATGGTGGCTGTACTCGACGGAGATGCCCATCGCCTCGAGGGTGGTGATCGCCTGTCGACGGAAATCGTGCGCGACACCGTGCGGAGCGTTATCAAAGTACCCATAGCGATCAACTGGCTCCGGAGCGCTCCCTTGCTCGGGTCCGTTCTTCAGCACATAGAACTCGACCTCCGGATGGGTGTAGAAACTGAAGCCTTGATCAGCGGCCTTCATCAGCGTCCGCTTCAACACGTAGCGCGGATCGGCATAGGACGAGGAACCGTCGGGCATCAGGATGTCGCAGAACAAGCGAGCCACGCCGTGCGCTTCACCACGCCACGGCAGGATCGCGAAAGTACTCGGGTCCGGCTTGGCGAGCATGTCGGATTCATGGACCCGCGCAAAGCCTTCGATCGCGGATCCGTCGAACCCGATCCCCTCTTCGAAGGCTCCCTCGAGCTCGGCCGGAGCGATCGAGACGGACTTCAAGGTCCCGAGCACATCGGTAAACCACAGCCGCACGAATCTGATGTCGCGCTCTTCGATGGTCCTGAGGACGAACTCCGCCTGCTTCTCCACGGGTCAATAGTGTGCCCTGCCGTGTTACATCCCGGTTACACGCCCAACAAGGTGGGTACCCTCCCCTCGTGACCTCGCTGCGCGTAGCCCTCGGGCAGATTAATCCGGTTGTGGGTGACCTAGAGGGCAACGCTCGGATGCTCCGCAAAGCCGCCGATCAGGCCACATCCCTCGGAGCCACCCTGCTCGTCATGCCGGAGATGGCGCTTACCGGATATCCCGTCGAGGACCTCGCTCTACGACCCTCCTTCCAACAGGCTTCGCGCTCAGCCATGGAACAACTTGCGACGGACATCGACAACGACGGCAACGGCGCACTCGTGTGCTTGATCGGATACCTCGACCACAGCGACGAAGCGTCCGAGGCGATTGGGCGTCCACGTGGCGGGCCGGTGAACTCTGCAGCCCTAGTGCACAGCGGTGCCATCGTGGCCCGCTACGACAAGCACTTTCTGCCGAACTACGGCGTCTTCGATGAGGCCCGCTACTTCGTCCCCGGGCACGAACCTCTGGTGTTTAACCTCAACGACGCTCGGATCTGCGTTGCGATCTGCGAGGACCTCTGGCGCGACGGTGGTCCGGTGGAGTGGGCGCGAAGGTCCCACTCCGACGTTCTCGCGGTTCTGAACGCTTCACCGTACGAACGGATGAAGGACGACATCCGGCTTCAGTTGTGCGTTGACCAAGCACTGGCGAGCACGGCCGCCGTCGTCTACACGAACATGACCGGTGGGCAGGACGAGTTGGTTTTCGATGGCGATTCTCTTGTTGTCGACAAGAGCGGCGTGCTGCTCGAGCGGGCGTGCCAATTCGGCACCGATGTGATCGCCGTCGACCTCGAGGTCTCCGACAAACCTCCGGGCGAAAACGAGCCGTCCATCCAGATCACTTCGGCGATTCCCTCCACCCCATCGCCGATCGCACCCGTCGTTTCTCCACGACTGGACGATCACGAAGAGGTCTACGCCGCATTACGGATGGGGTTAGCCGATTACGTGGATAAGAACGGTTTCAGCAGCGTCCTGCTCGGACTCAGCGGCGGGATCGATTCGGCTTTCGTAGCTGCCCTTGCTGTGGATGCTCTGGGACCGGACCGAGTCTTCGGGATAGCCATGCCGAGTCGCTACTCCTCAGGTCACTCAGTAGAGGACGCCCATGACCTCGCCGATCGAACGGGCTTGACCATCCGGGACGTTGCCATCGGTCCGATGTTCGACGCATTCCAGGAGAGTCTGCACTTGAGCGGACTGGCCGAAGAAAATCTTCAGGCTCGGATCCGCGGAATGATCTTGATGAGTATTTCCAATGCCGAGGGCCACCTGGTCCTGGCCACTGGCAACAAGAGCGAGTTGTCCGTCGGGTACTCGACTATCTACGGCGACGCCGTCGGTGGGTTCGCGCCGATCAAGGACGTACCAAAGTCGCTCGTCTGGGAACTTGCCCGGTGGCGCAATGCACAGGCCGAGTCACGTGGTGCAGTTGCCCCCATCCCGCCTCGTTCCATCACCAAAGAACCCTCGGCAGAGCTTCGTCCCGACCAAAAGGACACGGATTCACTTCCCGACTATTCCGACCTCGATGCCCTGCTCGAGGCATATGTGGACGAAGACACCGGTGCGGCCGAACTCGCCAAGGCTGGCTTCGACGTGGCACTCGTGGAGCGTGTCCTCCGGATGACCGACGGCGCGGAGTACAAGCGCCGCCAGTACCCGCCCGGCACCAAGATCGGCTCGCGAGCATTCGGGCGCGACCGTCGACTACCCATCACCAACAGGTGGCGCGAGCAGGTGCCACAAACCGACTAACGGCGCTCGGGCTGTTCGAGTTCCCCGGAGAGTTCTTCGGCATAGTTCTCGACCTGATCCTCGATGCGTTCGTCGATTGGACTCGCCTCCTCGTCGACCTGACCCTCCGATGCACCACCCGGCTCACCAGCTGGCTGACCATGGGAGCCACCCTTAGTAGGCACCGTGATGTGGGGAAGGCCGAAGCCAACGATCAATGCGGCGATGATGACGACGACAGCAGAAATGATGGAGGTCACGTGGCTAGCCGCCAGGAAATCGGCGAATGCCGCATCACGCAAGGGAGACAGGATCGCCTCCGGGACGCCGGATTCGGCTGCCGAGGCGAGGACGCCCTGCGTAGCCACGATGGACTCACTTGCGGCCGCGAAAGCCTCGTCCGGTAGCGCTTGACCGGCGGCGTCGGGGATCTCGGTTCGACTTGTGGACAGGTTGGCCGCGTACTGCGTAGCCAGCACCGTCCCCACCACCGCCACACCGAGCGCTCCACCCACCTGACGCACCGTGTTCTGCACCGCAGATCCGGCACCGGCCCGGGCTAACGGCAGGACGTTCTGCATCACGGTCGATGCCGGTGCGATCACGTTGCCCATGCCAAGACCGAACAGGAAGAAGACTCCCAGGAGCAGCCAGATCGGAGTGTTGATCTGGATGAATATCAGTGCCGTGAGGGCAAACCCAACGATCACCAGTCCGCCCGTCATCACCTTGCGGTATCCGAAACGGGCAACGGTAGTCGCGCTTCGTGGAGCCGCAAGAAGCTGGCCAACTGCGAAGGGAACAAAACACAGACCCGCGGTCAGAGTGTCGTAGCCCCGCAGGATCTGCAGGTAGAACGGAAGACTGAACGTGATTCCTGAAAGAGCGAAGAAAGCCAAGGACACCGCGGCGATGCTCACCGCATATCCCCGGTTCTTGAACAGACTCACATCGAAACTTGGATGGTCGCTTCGAGCCTCGAGGTAGAGGAAGAGGGCGATGATCGCAACCCCGAGAATCATCGGCCCGATAACCATCACGTCGATCCAGGTACGCGTCTCCGATGCGTGGATGATTCCGTAGACCAGCAGCACCAGGCCGGTAATGGACAGCAGGAGACCCCACACATCCAGCTTCCGTGCGGCCGGGTTACGGGTTTCCGGAACCACCCGCCAAATCGCGACCAGCCCAATGATGACGATGGGTACGTTGATGAGGAAAACCGAACCCCAGGCATTTCCGGTCAGTGGCTCGAACCACTGGGGGTGCTGCAGGAGAGCGCCGCCGAGAATCGGGCCGAGCGCTACTGCCGCACCGACAGCACCGGCCCACATACCAATTGCCTTGCCTCGCTCGTGCGGGGCAAAGACAACGGTGATGACGGCCAGGGTCGTGGGTAGGACCGCCGCCCCACCCACACCCATGAGCGCCCGGAAGCCGATCAGCATCTGTGGCGAGAGCGCGAAGGCGCACGCTGCGGACGAGGCGCCGAAGACGATGAGACCGATCACCAAGATGCGCTTGCGGCCGTAGCGATCTCCGAGAACTCCCCAGGTGAACAGGAGTGCTGCGAAAACCAAGATGTAGGAGTCAATAGCCCACACCAACTCACCCTGCGAGGCTTGAAGGTCCCGTTGGATCGTGGGCAAGGCTATGTTCAAGATCGTGTTGTCGAGAACAACAACCAAGAGGCTGACCACGAGAACCCCGAGGATGGCCCAGCGACGTGGGTGCCCTTCTCCCGAGGTCATCCAGTCACTGGCGCCTGAGCGCGCTGAGTCCATAGATAAGTCCTTTTGCGGCTGAAGGTGGGCGCCGCTCAATGGTGTCCACACGTGACCTCAGCACTGTACTCCTGACCATTACTGGGCACATGAGCCCGACTGTGGCATCCTGGACCTGTCCGGGGACTCCGCAACGGAGCTTCGAGATTGGAGTTCAGCCATGTCTAGTCACGCGCCCATGCGTCGCATCACGATGCGAGACCTTCAACAGCGAACCGATCAGGGCATTCCTTGGGCGATGGTGACCGCCTACGACGCCCTCACGGCCGGAATCATCGAAGGTGCGGGCGTTCCAGCACTGCTCGTTGGTGACTCTGCAGCGATGGTGATCCACGGCCACGATTCGACTATCCCGATCACCGTGGACGATCTCATTCCGATGGTCACCTCGGTGGTACGAGGTACATCGCAGGCACTCGTGGTGGCCGACCTGCCATTTGGCTCGTACCAGGAGAGTCCCGGTCAGGCCCTCGTCACCGCTGCGCGCTTCATGAAGGAGGCTGGCGCGCACGCAGTGAAACTCGAAGGTGGCCAGGCGGTCCTTCCACAGGTGGAGGCGCTCGCGAACGCCGGGGTACCAGTCATCGGGCACCTCGGCCTAACGCCGCAGTCAGTTAATGTGCTGGGCGGCTACCGAGTCCAGGGGCGCGGCGAAAGCGGACAGCGGCTACTGCTCGACGCGAAGGCACTTGAATCTGCTGGCGCCACCGCGGTTGTGCTTGAGGTAGTTCCAGCGAATCTGGCGGCTCAGGTTTCCGAGGTTCTCACGATTCCCACGATTGGCATTGGTGCGGGACCATCCACCGATGCGCAGGTGATCGTCTGGCAAGACCTTCTCGGATTGACGCCCGATCCTGCTCCGCGCTTCGTGCGTCGGTACGCGAACCTTCGCAGCGTAATGTCCGACGCCATCGGCGCGTGGGTGAGCGACGTCGAGACGCGGGCGTATCCGACCGCCGAACACACGTACGAGTAACTCTACGTGCGACCGTACGTCACCGCTCAGACGTCGGTGACCCGGATTCCCGCGTGCGCCTTGTAGCGACGGTTCATGGAAATCAAGTTTGCCGTGAATGCTTCCACCTGACCGGCGTTCCTCAACCGGCCTCCGTAGATTCCGCGTATCCCGGGGATACGACCCGCGAGAGCCTGAACGATGTCGGTCGACTTTCGATCGTCACCGAGAACGAGAACATCGGTATCAATGGAGTCGACGGACTCATCGAGCAACAGCACCGCCGAAATGTGGTGGAACGCCGCTACCACTGTGGAGTTGGGAAGAACGGACGCGGCCTGCTGCGCAGCCGACCCCTCTTCTACATCGAGACCGAAGGCCCCCTGCTTGTCGAAACCCAGCGGATTGACACAGTCGACCACGATCTTGCCTGCGAGATCCTCGCTTAGCGACTCCAGCAATTCCCGATGTCCGTCCCACGGAACCGCAACGATGACAACATCACCGGTACGCGCAGCGTCTTCGTTGCTCGCCCCCTGAACACCGGATCCGATCTCATGGGCGATCGACTCAGCACGCTCAGCCGACCGGGACCCGATCACAACAGATTGACCCGCTCGTGCAAAGCGTTGCGCAAGCCCACGGCCTTGTTCCCCTGTACCGCCCAACACGCTCACAACAAGTTGTTCGACGTCAGGCAATTCGTGTGGATCAGGAGCAGTCGAGTTACCCGTACTAGAAGGAGTTGTAGTCATGAGGGTGAATGGTGCCAGAAGATCTTCACATTCACATCATGAGTCACATCAATCATCAGTCCGCACGATGAACAATGCATGCAAGGGCGCTACCACATGTGCGACACGACGTGTCGAAATGACGCGTACGTCTTTGCGTTTACCCGATACCTCTGTCACAGTTCCACTAGCGGACTCTGCAACGAGTGCAGAGCCAACGACACGGGAGGCAACGTGGCGGTCGCACGAAAGACTGCACGCAAGGCGTCGGCTAAGAAGGCCGCACCTCGCAAGGCAGCCAAGAAGGCCACCAAGCGCACGGCCAAGAAGGCCACCAAGCGCACGGCTAAGAAGGCAACCAAGCGCACGGCCAAGAAGGCCACCAAGCGGACCGCAAAGAAGGCAACCAAGCGCACCGCCAAGAAGGCAACCAAGCGCACCGCCAAGAAGGCAGCCAAGCGGCCT
>Ga0181584_10004448_pt1 | contig 10648 bp, 6 predicted proteins | sample 071ome_30_FD_132462 | JGI IMG/M metagenome (GOLD analysis project Ga0181584, IMG submission 132462) | Coastal salt marsh microbial communities from the Groves Creek Marsh, Skidaway Island, Georgia - 071406AT metaG (megahit assembly) | ecosystem: Environmental > Aquatic > Marine > Intertidal zone... | reverse complement strand
TTTACCGATGGGGGATCCTTCTTTGCACAGCGCATGCTCAGTGCGCGGGACGAGCGTCAGGCTGCCCTGGGTTACCTTTGGTATGGAGTGGCGCACTACGCCCTTCGCATGTGGCCGTGGTTGCTCGTGGGTTTTGTGGCTGCGGTCATGTTTCCCCACACCGCGTATCCAGATGGGGGGATGCCCAGCGGCGCCCTGGCTGAAGCAGGTTATGTCCGTGTCATGTTGGAAGTGTTGCCAACGGGTTTGCTGGGCCTGATGGTGGCCGCATTGTTTGCCGCTTACATGTCGACCATTTCTACCTGGGTCAACCTGGGGGCCTCTTATTTGATCAACGATGTGTATCGTCCTTTTCTGGCTCCGATACGGGAGCAACGGATCCGGCAGCAGAAGGGCCAGCATGACTTTGCCTTTGAGGAATCTCATTATGTCCGATGGGGGATTGTGGCGACTCTCCTGATTGCGCTGGCTGGGATCCTGGTGGCATTGTTCATGAATACCGTCTCGGATGCCTGGTTTTTTCTTGCCGGTTTCAATGGGGGCATCGGGGTCATTTACTTGCTGAGATGGTATTGGTGGCGCATCAATGCATGGTCCGAATTGGTCTGCCTGCTTTCCCTGCTCGGACTTTCGCTCATGATGTATGCCTTGAAGGATGCTACGGTGGCTCAGTCTTCGGTAGTGCTTTGGGAAGGGACGGCATTGGCCATACCGGTAGCTTCGCTGTTTGATTTTCCTTACAGCCTGCTGGTCACCGTTCCCTTGAGCGTCCTTTTGGCCCTGATCGCCACCTGGATGACGCCGCCTACCGACTTGAGTGTGTTGAAGGCCTTTCACCGACGGGTGCAAGCCGGAGGTCCCGGATGGCGAACCATTCATCGCCTGGTTTTGCAGGAATCCCCTGGTTTTGTGGCTCACTCCCCCCTGAATGGGAGGAGCCTTCTGCTGTGGATCCTTTCCTCCGCGGGGGTCTGCCTATGGCTTATAGGGTTGGGGAAACTCATCATCGGGGATGCCTTTGTTGCTGAACCCTCTTTTCCCTCCTTTTGGCTTGGAATCCTCCTGCTGGTGATCGGCTCCGCTTGTCTGATCGCTGTGGCTTGCTGGTTTCCCAAGAAGGCTCCCGGTGACAATCCATCTACTTCATGACCGATACCACCTCTGATATTTCATTGATCCCACTGCCCCAAAAAATGGTAACTAAGACAGGGCGTCTAAGGATTCCTCCCAATCTGCGAATTCGAGTTGAGGGCGGTTCAACGGAGCAACTGCATCCCACCGTTTCTCTGCTCGGGCAATGGCTGTCCCAGAAAGACGCTTCCATACAGTGGCAAGCCACTCACGAGGAAGCCGAGATTCAATTGGTCCAGCAACCTGGCTCGTCCTCAGAGGCCTATCGACTGGAAATTCGACCCGATGGCGTGATCCTCTCGGGTAGCGAAACAGGCTGGGTTCGAGGGGTAGCGGCCTTGACCGTGCTTCTGGAAGAAGGGGGTTGGCCCTGTTGCGTGATTGAGGATGCTCCGCGCTTTTCCTGGCGGGGCATGCATCTGGATGTCTGTCGGCATTTCTATCCCGTCGATCGGATCAAGCGATTGTTGGATTTGATCGCGCTTCATCGCATGAACATCTTTCACTGGCATCTGACCGACGATCAGGGCTGGCGTCTGGCCTCCAAGGCCTATCCTGCCCTGACCCAAGTTTCGGCCTGGCGGGATCGCGATGGCCAAGCTTACGGAGGGTATTATACCGCGGAGGACGTGGCTGAAGTGTTGCGATACGCGCAGCAAAGGCACATTGAAGTCGTGCCTGAAATCGAGATGCCAGGCCATGCCATGGCAGCCCTGGCTGCCTTTCCTGAGCTCTCCTGCCATGGGGGTCCCTTCGAGGTGGCCAACACTTGTGGTATCTTTGACGACGTTTATTGCGCAGGCAAGCCAGCGACCTTTGAGTTTTTGGAAACCATCCTTGGCGAGGTGGTGGAGCTTTTTCCGGGGCGCTATGTGCACATCGGTGGTGATGAGTGCCCCAAGACGCGTTGGAAGGATTGTCCGGATTGCCAGGCTCAAATGAAGACGCAGAGGCTCCAGGATGAGGATCAATTGCAAAGCTGGTTGGTGGGTCGCATGGGAGATTTTCTTCAGACCAAGGGCAAGCGCATGCTGGGCTGGGATGAGATTCTTGAGGGTGTTTTGCCAGACTCTGCCACGGTGATGTCCTGGCGAGGTATTGAGGGAGGGCTCAAGGCCGCCCAGATGGGACATGATGTGGTCATGTCTCCCACCACCCACTGTTATTTTGATTATCGGCAGAGTGAGGAACCGGAGGAACCTGGTAACTTGGGGCGGATTCCCATCGACACGCTTTATGCGTATGAACCGATTCCAGACGCCTTGGATGCGCAGTCAGCGCATCATATTCTCGGCGTGCAAGGCAACATCTGGACGGAGCGCATGCCCACTTGGAAACTGGTGGAATACATGATCCTTCCCCGGATGTGTGCGCTCTCTGAAGTGGCTTGGAGTCCTGCTGATCAGCGGGATTGGAAGCGGTTTGAACAGCGCCTCATGGGTCACTTGAATACCTTGAAGGCCATGGGGTATACCTACCGCCATCCGGAAAGGCTCCACCGTGAATTTCCTCTGTAATGGCTCGAGCCATGGTGGGGGTAGCGGTGCACATGTTTTCCCCACCTGTTGGGCAAAGCCTTGGCTCGTGCGATGTGGTTGCTGGATCCTTTTGCTGTCCATACTGACAGGCTGCGAGGAGAGGTTGCGTTCGGTTTCGGGAAGTCAATTTGAGGCCGCCTTCCACATGGGGCCTCGCGGTACATGGACTTTTTATACCTATCTTGGAGCCGAGAATGGGCAACACTATCTTCGGCGGTCCTCTAAATCGTTCATCCAGTCACGTGGTTGGAACCACGAGATCTGGGTGACTCACCAGAGTGCGTTGTCTGAGGCTTTTTTAGAAGGCCTCCAACAAGAACACGGTGATCTCAAGCTCCCGCAAGGTTCGCCCTTTGTCCAGCCTGGGGGCTAGTACGGGTGAGTCGTGCTCATGGGCCCTACCACGCCTAGGGGTTGGGGTGCAATGGGTTGAATAAGGAGAAGGGGACTCCACGGAGACTCTGGCCATCTGCCAGGTTTCGGGTTTCGGTGTGACCGTCCAGGAAGACAAAGGTGGTTTGCCCTCCGTGCCGATTGTCATCATACCGAATCATTCGCGGGCTGTTGTTGGGTTTGCCCAGGGGTCCGTAAGTGGTGTGGGAGCGATCCCAGACATTCCACCCTCCATACCCAGCTGGTGAGAGCACCCCGTCATCGTTGATCTCACACAGATAGGCGGTGGCCGCATGTGCGGGAATGGCCGTGATTTTTTGGAACGGTGTCGCCTCGTATTGTCCAGAAGATCGGTAGAGGCTGAAGTCGATGGAGTTGATGGTGTAGTGCAGGGCAAAAGGCCGGGTCTGTGATGGCTTGGGTCGTATGCCCGGACAATGGAACAGATCGATTTGCTGGTAAGCCTGATAGAGAATATCGCCTTGCTGGAATTGGGATGGGTCAATGGTCCGATCGATGTAAGGAGCCAGGAGATTGGCAAAGAAGTAACCGCCCCCGAAGGTGTCTCCGGGAACCGAGTCCTCATGGTCCATGGCATAAAGCTGAACACCCATGCCCATCTGACGAAGATTGTTGAAGCATCGAGTGGTATGAGCCTTGCCTTTGGCACGAGAGAGGGCAGGCAGGAGCATGCCTGCCAGAATGGCGATGATGGCAATGACCACCAGGAGTTCGATCAGGGTGAAGGCCTTGGGCCTCTGGGAGGATGAGGTTGAAGGATGCATGGCGAGGGTGGCTGACGCACATGGACAAACCACCCTCCTGCCAGGCTCATCCTCCAATCAGCTTGCGTAATTGTTGAACGGGGATGCAATGCTTGAAGACCATCTGCAGATTTTTTTGCTGGCCGTCTTCTTCGGAATAGTAGACCGATTCCGTGCTGGTGGCAATCCCAACGACGTGTCCTTCGGTGTTGAGGACGGGTGCCCCGCTGGATCCTCTGCCGAAGTCTGCCGTGATGCTCATCATGGGGACCCGACGGTCGCCTTGTCGGCGGATGAAATAGCGCGAAACCCTTCCTTCACTCAGGGTATAGAAACGTTGTTTGGGATGGCTGATGAGATCCACCTGCGCTCCAATGGGAGCTGCCGCTCCCAGAGAAATGGGCTTGAGTCCTGTGGAGGGGATGCGCAACACCGCGAGATCATTCTCGCGGCTGGCGGCCACCACCTCTTCCACCATGAACAGGCGTCCATCGAAAAGGCGCACCGCCAAGGCCTGATGGGAAGGTTGATTGACGACATGGTAGTTGGTCACCAACAAGTCGTCTGCAATGAGAAAGCCGCTGGCTGGTGCCACATGCCAGCGGGTGCATCGATTGCATTTGTAAACACCGCCGACGACCGCAATCGATTGCTGAACCTCACTCAAAGGGCTTTGGGTGGGTTTGGAAAGCATCACTTTGGCCGTGGGTTCGGTTTTCAGGGTGGCGATCAGTTGGCTCATGCTGGTCGGTGAGGCATCGTCCATGGCTTCGCTTGCCGCCTGGGTCATCTGCCCCATGATCAAGGTGTCGTCCAGGATGGTTGGCGCCCGCTCAGCAGTTGGCATGCGAGTTTCCCGGACACCTGGGCTCTGGCAGGCGGTGAAACACAGAAACAGCGCCAGAAAGACATGTAGCAAGCACGTGCATCTTGAAAGTGATGGATGATGGCGGAAGGGGCGGGTCGTCATGAGATCGATGGAGCGGCTGGGCAGGTGAATGAGGGTTGAGCCCGGGTCAAGCCATGAGTTTTTGGATCGAATGGTGAGGCTCCACGCCTGTGAGACGAAAATCCAAACCCTGAAAGTTGAAACTCAGGCGTGTGTGGTCGATCCCCATCAACTCGAGGATGGTGGCCTGCAGGTCATGCACATGAACCGGGTCTTCGGTGATGTGAAAACCCAGTTCATCGGTTCGACCCAGCGTGATGCCAGGGCGGATGCCTCCACCCGCCAGCCACATGGTGAAGGCCTGAGGATGGTGATCCCGCCCCTTGCTTCTCCCCAAAGCGGCACTGGCTTCTACCATGGGGGTTCGGCCGAATTCGCCGCCCCAGACCACCAGGGTATCCTTGAGCATGTCCCGTTGCTTGAGGTCGGTGATCAGCGCAGCACTGGCTTGATCGACGGTGCGGGCATTGTTTTTGACATTGCCCTCGACATCCGAATGCGCATCCCAGCCACTGTGGTAGAGCTGAACAAAGCGCGTGCCGCGTTCCACAAGACGACGTGCCAGCAGGCAGTGGCTGGCGAAATTAGACCGGCCATCCTCGATACCGTAAAGTTCTTTAGTTGTTTGGCTTTCACTGGAGAAATCCATCAACTCAGGAGCCCTAGCCTGCATGCGATAGGCCATTTCATAGGCTTCGATGCGTGTTTTGATTTCCGGATCTCTCAGTTGCTGGTGAGAAAGCCCATTGAGGTGACTCAAGGCATCCAGGGTCTGCCTCTGGGCCACGCGATCGATGCCTTTGGGGTTCGAGAGATGCAGGATGGGGTCGTTGCCCTCTCGGAAGGGAACCCCCTGGTGTTCGGATGGGAGGAAACCCGACCCCCACATCGAGGCTCCACCGCTGAGGCTTCCCCCGCTCTTGAGAACCACAAAGGCCGGTAGATCATCGGCCTCGTTTCCAAGACCATAGCTCAGCCAGGAGCCCATGCTGGCGCGCCCAGGAATGCCGCTGCCGGTGGTCATGAACAATTGGGCCGGGGCATGGTTGAAGTGATCGGTATGCAACGATTTGACGACGGCGATGTCGTCGACGATCTGACTCAGGTAAGGCAGTCGGTCGGAAAGTTCGGCTCCTGATTGCCCGTGTTGACTGAAAGGGAACCGTGGGCCCAGCACTGCCGCATCGGGTTGAATGAAAGCATACCGCTGCCCTTGAATCACCGAAGGAGGAATGGGCTTGCCTTCCATTTCCTTGAGCTTGGGCTTGTGGTCAAAGAGTTCCAGTTGGCTGGGTGCCCCGGCCATGAAAAGGAAGATAACTCGTTTGGCCTTGATCGGGTGGCGCATGTAGTCGAGCGGGTGGTCCGCAGTGGCTCCACGCAAGCCCTCTCGGGCCAGGAGAGAGGCCAGGGCCATTTTGCCAATCCCGAGTCCACAATCCTGAAAGAAGTGCCGGCGCGTACGTTCGATGAGAAAGGAAGCATTCATGGTTTGGTGATGGCTTCGTCGAGGTTCATGATCAATCGGGCAAGCAAAACCCTTGCGGCCCTTTCGACAGGGGCCTCTTGGGATGCTGTGAGATCGCTGGCTTGGAGTTCCCCTGCGTGCAGGCGTCCCAACTGCTGCTGGTAGTAACCCATGAGGGTTGCCTGCTCCTCTTTGGTGGGCGGACGGCTGAGGAATTGTCGAAACAGGGTCTCGATGGCACCTTCAGGCTCGGTAGGTGCTTGGATCGCTGCATGGCGAGCCAGCTCGAGAAACATGTCATCATTCAACAGAGAAAGGGCCTGAAGGGGCGTGTTGCTGCGGTCTCGCCTTGCCAGGCAATTTTCTCCCGAGGTGCCGTCGAAGGTCATGTAGCTGGCAAAAGGTGCCGTACGCTTGATGAAGGTATACACTGACCGACGGTAGCGATCTTCACCTGAAGAAACCTTCCAGGCGGTATTGCCAAAGGCATGCGCCGTGACACTCAGGGGTTGCGGGGGATAAACACCTGGGCCCTGCATCTTGTGTGACAGTCGGCCGCTGGCAGCGAGCATGTGATCGCGGATCAATTCCCCGGAAAGACGAAAACGCGGGCCACGCGCCAGGTGCCGGTTTTCGGGATCACGCTGTAGCTGTTCGGGACTGGCTTGCGAGGACTGCTGGTAAGTTGCACTGGTGACGATGAGTCGATGCAGCGATTTGAGGTGACGGCCGTTTTCGCGAAACTTCACAGCCAGCCAGTCCAGGAGTTCGGGGTGATCGGGGCTGGGTGCTTGAGTGCCAAAGTTTCCGCTGGTACGAATCAATCCGGCACCAAAAAAAGACCTCCAGGCGCGATTGACCGTCACGCGATCGCCCATAGGGTTGGCGTCACTTGCCAACCAGCGGGCAAAGCTCAGGCGATCTTTGGGACCTGGCAATGCAGGGTCACGGAACACTTTGGGTAGCCCGGGCTCGATGAGGTTGCGCGGGCTGAGGTATTCTCCGCGATGTCGCAGATAGGTGGGGCGAGGATTGTCGGCGGGTCGCTCCATCATGACCAGGGAATGATCGGGCCGGGGGAGTTGGTTTCGGATTTTTTCCAGAGCTTGTTGCTGAGTCTTCCACCGAGGGTCGGTTTCCAGAAAAACATCCTTGAGGTAGCTGAGGGCCGATGGCTCATCGAGCTTGCCTGTGGCCAGAAGCTCCTCCGCCCTTGTGCCATGTGCTTTGGCAATGGGGGTGCCGGTCTCGCTGGTAGCCGAAAGGCGAAAACGCCCCAGGCTCACCACAAAATGCCGCTCAAACAGCATTTCGATGGTGAAGGGGATCTTTGCAGGAATGGGGTCCTTCAGCGGAAGCACCAGATGGTGTGCCTTGCCATTCTGCTCGGCCGTCGACCACCCTGAGGACCCATCTCCATCCAGCACGTTGTTGGCATCGGCCGATCCTCCTCCAATGCTGATCTTGCCGTAGGTGTGAGAGGGCTGGGTGATCGTCATGGGTTCTTTCCCTTTAAAGACTTGGAATTCACTCAAGAAAAAATCCCCTTTTCGCCCCTCATAATAGCATCGGCCGGGTCCTTGTTCCGGTAACCGGGGATCGGGCAATACTTCGAGTCGCAAGGCGGTGATGGGCGTGTCGTTTTCGAATTGAAGGGTGAACACATCACGTTTGGTGACATCCCCTGATGAAAAGATCGAGCCGTCCTCTAGGACCTCTAACTTGGGAAGGTTGGTTTTCATCTCCCTCGGAGTCAGGGTCGTCCATTGAGTTGCGGCTTCTTGGGCTTCCTTGAGCCATGTCATGAAAGCTGATTCAAAGCCTGAGGTGCCTTCCTGCAGCCGAACACGTTCGGTTTCCAGTGCGGCGTCGATCTGCTTGCGTTGAGCCGTTTGTGATGCGGATTCGAGGATGAGGTCGGGTTCTTCCACATTGTCCAACAGAGCCATCAATCCATAATATTCTTCATGCGTGATGGGGTCGTATTTGTGGGTATGGCATTGCGCGCATCCGGTGGTAAGCCCCATCCAGGCCGTGCCTGTGGTGGCCACGCGATCGACGGCGGCGTAAAAACGAAACTCAAGGGGATCGATGCCACCCTCTTCGTTGAGTTGCGTGTTCCGATGGAAGCCGGTTGCAATGCGTTGATCTTGAGTTGCCCCTGGAAGCATGTCCCCGGCGAGTTGCTCGATGGTGAACTGGTCGAAGGGCATGTCAGCGTTGAGACTACGAATCACCCAGTCGCGGTAGGGCCACATGCTGCGCGGTCTGTCCTTTTCGTAGCCATTGGTGTCGGCGTAGCGGGCAATATCCAGCCACTCGCGCCCCCACTTTTCCCCGTAGGCAGGGGAGGCCAAAAGGCGATCTACGATGCGAACATAGGCTTCTTGGCTGCTTTCCCCGACAAAGGCTTTTACTTCTTCCGGTGCCGGGGGCAGGCCCGTTAAATCGAGGTAAAGGCGGCGAAGCAGCATGTGGGGAGGGGCTGGCTCAGAGGGCTCAAAGCCGTGCTTGTGCATGGATTGCCAGAGAAAGGCGTCGATCGGGTTTTCCCCCCACCGGGCGCCATGGCTGGGAACAGCGGTTTTTTGGGGGGAGACGAAGGCCCAGTGCCGGTCGTAGGCGGCGCCGGCTTCGATCCATTGGTCCAGTACGTCGGTTTCTTCCGGCGTCAGAGTTTGGTTTGTTTCGGGAGGGGGCATTACCTCATCCGGATCCGTGGAATGGATTCGGTGGTGGAGTTCGCTGTCCATCAATTTACCCGGTACCAAAGCATCTGCCTCGATGACTGCTTCGCGTCGATCCAGTCGGAGCCCTGCCTTGCGCGCTTCCTTGTCAGGGCCATGACAGGCAAAGCATTTGCCGGCCAGAATGGGACGTATCTCCCGGTTGAAATCAATCGCTTCTGCCGAGGAATGATGCCAAAAGATCCCGCATAACAGAGCAAGGATGCCAGAGCGCTTGAGATTTAAGGTCTTGGATGTTGAATCCCGTTTCATCGAAGGTGCTTCTCTATTCATAACCTTGCCACCCATTTGGATCAAATCCTCATTCTCAACATCTTGGCTTGGTGAGCAGGCTCTGGCGGCAAGACGCGTTGAAGTGTCTCCAAAACCCACGCAGATTGTTGACATACCCTAAATCATTTGGCGCCTTTTGACGTGAAGATGCGTGTCATGCTAAGAACCAATCAGGTCTCCTTTCCAGGAACCCCGGTCAAAACAATCACATGCCAGATCCTTTTCCTTTCTCTGCCGACGTGCTCCCTGAGCACTTGCTGCTGCTTTCTCTGTTCAACCTTCTGCACCTTGTAGTATGGTTGGCAGCTCTTGTGATCGGTTTTCGCCGTCGTTGGTGGTGGGGGCTCATCCTCCTCATGCCTCTATTGTATCCTTTTGGACTTTTGGTGCTCATTCTCAAGCGAGCCAGAAAGATGGGGTGGGTTGTTGCGACTCATGCGCTTCTGTTGGTTTTGTGGTTTGCAGCTGGGGCGTATATGAAGTCGAGGGAATGGCATCAGCTTCTGGCAGTTGAAGAGGCATTGCTTGCTCGTGGCGAGGTATTGGACCCTGCACGATTGTATAACGCGCCCGAAGTGGTGCCTGATAAAAATGTCTGGGATCACCCGCTTTTGATCACGCTGGCCGAAGCTGGACAATCCGATGACAGAAATATCGATGATATTTTTGATCAACGACCCTCCAAACCGGATGCTGGCAAATTGGCGAGAGAGCGGATGGAGAAAGAATATGGATGGATGGCCTTGCCCTCGGGGCCACCTCAAGATCTGAGATTTGCTCAAGCCGAAAAGAGACCCTCAGCTGCTTACCAAGCTCTACAGGCTCTTTACGAATTGGCCTGGGCTCAAAAATATGAAGAAGACCTTCTGCGAGAAGAAAGCGACCTTTCTGAAGAATCTTTTGAAAATCTCGAGTCCCTTTTGAATGCCCTGAAGCCATCTTATGAAACTCACAAGGGTCGCTACAGTGCCATCGTGGAGGCATTCAAACGCGAACAGGACGTCTATCCGTTTGCCTTTGAAAATGGTCCAGCCATGCTGCTTCCTCATTTGGGTTACATCAAGAAGTTGGCTCAAGTAACTCGCCAACGAATCCTGTGGGAGGCCTATGCTCGTGAAGCTGATGCAGCGTTTCAGACCATGCAGGATATGTTTGTGATTCATCGTGCTGGTATGTCCGATGTCCTCATCTGTCGATTGGTTGAAATGGCTTGTTGGAAGGCTGGGTTGGAGGGATTGGTCGCTATTCAAAATAAGCACCTTTGGTCGGATGACCAATGGCGGTGGATGGCAAGTGCCCTGGCTGAGATTCGTCTGGAGAAAGGAATTCCAGGTGCCATGGACATGGAACGCTCAGCTTTCGTCCCGTGGCTCAAAGAGCAGGCC
>Ga0181584_10004442_pt1 | contig 10655 bp, 10 predicted proteins | sample 071ome_30_FD_132462 | JGI IMG/M metagenome (GOLD analysis project Ga0181584, IMG submission 132462) | Coastal salt marsh microbial communities from the Groves Creek Marsh, Skidaway Island, Georgia - 071406AT metaG (megahit assembly) | ecosystem: Environmental > Aquatic > Marine > Intertidal... | reverse complement strand
GTCTTTTCTGTCAAAAACGCCGAACCGAACCGACCGCGCGCGCCGCGAGCGACGACTTTCGTCTGCATAAAGCGCCGCGATGGACCCGAATGGCGGCGGCGGCAGCGTCGAAGACAACGAACGGCAGGATCCCTCAATCAACGACGACGTCGACGACGACGGCACGAGCGCAAGCGACGACGACACGAGCACAAGCGACGACGACGACGACGACGACGACGACGACGACGACGACGACGACGACGACGACGACGACGACGACGATGACAACAACGACGACGCCGACAACGAAGCCGGCAAGGACGACGCCGATGACTCGACGGCGCCGCCGTCCACCGCCATCGCCGCGGCGAAGTGGATGCTCCCAACGCGCAACGGGTTCACGGCCTGGGTCCGGTCACTTGACGTCGACGGCATCCTCGCCGAGGAGAAGGCGGCCCTCTCCGGGCTGTTGCCCCCGCAGAAGCTGGTGTACCTCCTGATGAACGCGCGGAGCCCCCTGAGCGGCCTGGTCCTGGTGCACAGCACCGGCGCGGGCAAGACATGCTCCGCGATCGCGGGGCTGACGTCGTGGCTCCACGTGCCTGGCTCCCGCCCGGTAGTCATGTCGCCCGCGAGCCTGATCGACACGTTCCGCGACCAGTTCCTCGGGTCGTGCCGGACGAGCCCGTACCGGATCCACCCGAACGCGTGGTGGTACCGGATCGACGACCCGGCGACCGAGGTCACGCCCCGCTTCCGCGAGTTCGCCGGCATGGGCATGGGCATCGTGCTCCCGGACTTCATGGTCCTCCGCGAGCACCGGCGCGCGCGCGTGGAGAGCCCGACCCCCGAGGACGTCGCGCGCGCGCGCGCGATCGCCGACGCGGCGCTCCGGGAGCAGGTCGAGTTCGTCGCGTTCAACGGGCTCTCCCGGGACAGGGTCGGGCCGCTGCGCGACCCCACGTACTTCTCATCGCGGCTCGTGGTCATCGACGAGGCCCATCTCTTCGCGAGCGCCGCGTCGGAGAGCGGCTCTGTCCTCGCCGAGGTCATGGACGCCATGCGCAAGGCCCGCGGGTGCAAGGTCCTCCTCCTCACGGCCACGCCGGTGACCAACGGGCTCTTCGACCTGGTCCCCCTCGTGAACATGGCCGCGGGGCCGATCTGGAACTTCGACGTCATCGTCCCGGGAGGGCGCGCCACGGTGATCGAGCGGGTGCGGGACACCCCGCTCGCCCGCCGCATCGACGACATGATCGTCGCGGGCGGGGACAAGACGCGCCTGCGGATGCTCCCGCGGAACTTCGAGTGGTCCGATACCCCGCCTCTCGTGCGGTGGAGCCCGTGGGGACGCGACGGCCCGGGCGTCTCCGAGATGATCGAGCAGACGCTCGGCGTGCGCCCGCACGTCTGGGCCGACACGGCCCTCCCGGAGGACCGGGAGGAGTTCGCGCGCGTCTTTGGCGCCGCGGAGGACCCCGACGCGGACGAGGACGCGCGCCGGCGCAGCGTCCGGACGCTGCGCCGGCAGATGACGGGCCTGTTCAGCTACTTCGACGTCGAATCGGTCGAGGGGGGCCTGGAGGGGTACCCGGACGTCCGCGGGCCCACGGTGGTCCAGATCGAGATGAGCGACGAGCAGCTCGCGTACTACATCGAGCGGCGCAAGGAGGAACGCAAGCTCGACCAGGCAACGCGCGTGTACCGCCCCTACACGCGCGGGGCGTGCAACTTCGCGCCGCCGGGCGGCGTGGCGCCGCGGGACCTGGTCGGCCACGCGAGCGTCGGCTCGGTCCTCGGCCGCGAGGCCCTCCGCACGGTCAGTCCGAAGACGCTCCGGATCATCGAGTGCATCGAGAGCCGCGCGACCGAGCGGCACGCGGTCTTCAGCGAGTTCCGCGAGGCCGGCGGCATCGATGTGGTGGCCCGCTCCATGCGTGCGAACGGCTTCCGCCAGATCGTCGTCCGCAGGAACACCGTGTCCGTGATCGACCCCGATGGGCGCGATGGGCGCGTCGACGGCGTTGACGCCGTCGACGCGCCGTCGACGTGCTTCGTGGTCGTGGACGGCGACGTCGCGCAGCGGGCGGCGGCGCTGTTCAACGGGCGGCTTGCGCGCGAGGACCCCGAGGTCGCGCGCGTCCTCGCCGACGCGGGCGTCGCCCCCGAGGACGTGCGCGTGTGCCTCTTCTCCGGCTCAGGCGCCGTCGGGCTGAGCCTGCGCGCGGTGACGGTGTGCCACCTCCTCGAGAGCAGCTGGACGTACGCCAAGCTGCGGCAGGCGTGGGGGCGCGCGGCGCGCGCGGGGAGCCACCGCGACCTTCCGGAGGAGATGCGGTTCGTCGACGTGTTCCTGTACGCGATGACGCTCGGCCCCGAGCAGCGGCGCGAGGTGCAGCGGGCGTTCGGCGCGGAGGCCGTGGGCGCGGACGAGACGCTCACGACGGACGAGCACGTGCATGAGGTGGCGCTCCGGAAGAAAAAGGCGATGGACCTCGCCACGGACCTGATCCGCGGCGTGAGCGTGGACTGCGGCCGCTACGGGGAGGCCGGATCGGCGGAGGCGTGCGCGCTCTCCGAGGGGGAGGACCTGTTCAGGCCCTCTTGGGAGCACGCGCTGCGCGTTGCCTGACGGAGGCCATGTTCCGGGCGACCCGGTTCACGGCGGCGACGGCGCGCGTCGTCCGCGACCCGATGGTGCGCGCGACGGTCGCGGGCGCCGCGGTCGCCGCGGTCGCAACGGTGCGCGCGGCGGCGCCGAAGGGCCCCCCGATGCTCGTGGTCACGACCAGGAGGAACGGCGTGAGGGTCATCAGCACAACGGCGGACAGGAAGATCGCGCTCCACCACCGGAGGATGTCCCGGCGGATATCCGCGGAGCAGCTGCACCCGATCTTCACCTGCACGCTGACCCAGCGCAGCGCGAGGGCGTAGACGACGATGCTCGCGACGGCCACCACCATCCCGAGGGCGCCGAGGTAGGGCTGCAACCCGGCGGGGAGGTAGTCCCCGCTGAGGAAGCCGAAGGTAGTCAATGCGGTGAAGCACACGACGAAGATGCTCCAGACCTTGACCAGGGAGAGGTACGGGTGCCGCGCGCACTCGCACTCGGGGAGGGTCTCGATCTTGACGATGTACGTGAGGAACACCAGGTGGGCCGCGATGAACACCGCGGCGAGAGCCACGGATGTCGCGCGGGAGGTCGCGGTGCGGGGGGCGAGGGCGCTCATCGGGGTTTTCAGGTTAAAGGAGGGCATCTGGTACCCGCGGCTGGTTGAATAACTAGGGGTTGAAAAATTTGCGCGTGCGTGCGTGCGTGCGTGCGTCCGCCGCGGGCTTTTTAATTCATCGAGGGGTGGTAATCAGTCCAGTCATCATGTTTACGATCTCGGAGTCTTCCGTCCAGATCCTCGCACTGACCTTCCTGGTCGCGGTGGGGCTTTTCGTGCTGTGGCGCGCAAGCATCCAGACGTCCGCGCGGGTCCGCTTGCTGGAGGAGCAGCTCGAGGGGCTGATCGCCGAGCGCGCCGGCTCGTGCCCCGCGCCACGGCCGCAGGGCGCCGCGGCCGTGGCGGCGGCATCGACGGGGGGCTCCGACGATGCCCATGGCGCCCATGCCCATGCCCATGCATACGAGCGGCACATGGAGGAGGTGTTCGGCGACGAGCATCGGCAGGACGCCACCGACCTCGACCTCGGGGACCTTGACGTCGACCTCGACCTCGACGACGATGGCGACAGCGACCGCGATGGTGACGGCGACGGCGACGGCGACGGCGACATCATGGGCCCCATCGACGTGGATATCGGCACGGGCGAGGAGTGAGAAGAAAGGAATGACAGCACTAGGTCTTACCCTGGGAGGTAAGCCAGTTGGAGAAGAGCCAGTTGAAGAGGTCACTGACGGTGACCTCTTCAACTTCAACCTTATTGTCATCGGCGACCTTCTTGACGACATTGGCCATGGTGGTCGGCGTCAGGTTTCCCTCGTCGGCCATGACGTTGGCGATATGCATCGCCAACTTATCGATGTCCTCATCGGTCATGTCCTCATCGGTGACCCGGCGGGAGTGGCGTCCCTCACACTCATTCTTGACGATCGTGGCGATCACCCAGTGGTAGTCCGGCTCCATCTCGACGGAGGTCTGGGTCGGGTGAAGGTCGAGAGATCCGTAGTCCTCGCCCACCCAGAACTCGGCAAAGGACAGATGGAGCCTGGAGAAAGTCGGGCTCACGGAGCACGCTTCCTCGACTTTCATCCAATGAAGGATCTCCCCGATGAGTTTACCCTTCGGGTGCCTCTTCACCAGGAGTTCCATCAACCCATGAAACCCGATGACGCGACCCGATGACCCCCTGCGCGACCTGTCGCCCTCAGACTTCCCGAGGTAGTGGTACGCCAAGGCCCTCAGGAGGGCCGCGATCCGGCGCTTGAACTCGGTTCCCCCGATGGCGCATATTCTCAGACAGAACTTCGGGAAGATCTTCCCCGTCTCGTCAAGGAGCTTCTCGAGTTGCTCGACGACGTTCCTGTGCTCCTCGCCGGTCGACGCGACCAAGAGCCGGACCAAGTCATCCATGATGACCATCCGCTCGACATAGCTCCTGATCCTGAGCTCCTGATATGAACCCGAGACGGGTTTCGTCATGATCGCCCCCATGGTGGCCGGTGAACGTCGTCAAGGAATGTGAACTGCCGAACGTGAACTCACGTGAACTCACGCCATGTGTCGTTTTTTTGTCGCGATTACGTCACAAAAGCGTGAGAGATCGTCGGATAGGCCGTTTTCACACGATGGAAAATGGCGGATGTTGCAGAATAGCGATATTACCTTAGCTATGGTGCGCCTTGGGGTTCGCTGTCAATGGCGTGAACTACCTCGTCCGACCGGAGAGCAAGGGCAAATTCACCGAAGCGAGCCTATACCACAAGACTTGGAGGAAGCCAATGACGATTTTCGTCGGCCCTGGTAACGAGCCGTCCACGCTCGTTCTGTCGGGGATGATCAGCAACGCCCCCAACGAGTGGGTCTTCGCTGGCCTGATCAAGAGGGCCTGTCAGCTCTTCGGGGTTGACCCCGAGACAGTCGCCGTGAAGACGATCTACCAGGACGACCTCGAGAAAGCCATCAAGATGGTTCACAAGCAGTGAATACCTCGTCGTCCTCGACACACACACCCTTTTTAATCGCGCAATTGAACCAAACTGCAATAACACATGTTATAGGTGTGGACGTACTGGACATACGAGGAACTGTCAGCGTGTCCGCCATCCCCGCGTCCTGGGTGACTTGGCGCGGACCAAGGCCTGGACCGCCAAGTACGCCACCGAGGCCGCCGAGGCCGCCACAACTTCGGGGCCCCGACAAAAAAACGACGGGTACGCTGTTTCGAAAACCAGTACTGGATGGAAAAACAAAAGAAATAGCACGTGTCCAGTTGTGAAGGACGTTACCTCTTCTGGATCACAGAAAGAAGATGACGCACAAGCTCATCATCGTCCTAGACGCCACTGGGTCAATGGGACCCCAGGCATCTCTGATGCAGAACCTTGCCGTCACGATGATGGCCCTCCCCGGCGACGAGAAGTTCCGGGTCGTCTTCGTCATCCACCATGGGTGGGGGGAGAACATCGAGGTCCTGACGCTCAAGGACATCGTCGGCAAGCTGGATAGCTTCCGTCCGTGCGGGGGCTCGGGGATCGAGCCCAGTGCGGTGGCATGCGCCATCGCCGGCTCAAAGATCTGGACCCCGGGGGACCAGATCGTTGTGATCGGGGACCGGCTCACTCATGTGGCCTCGATGTCCTCGAAGGGAGCCTACGGAGCGCGCTACGCTCACTTCGAGGCGGTCTGTGTCAACATGGTACGTAACCTCCCCTACGATGGCTGGAACGGGCCTAACTGGAATCTCTGTCGGGAGGAGTTCAACATGAGGAAGGGCAATTCGGGGGAGATGCTCGGCAGCCCCTGGTACCGCCTCTTCCTGGACAACAAGGCCGTTCGCGGGTTCTTCACGGTTCCGCATCTCCTGAACCCGGAGGAGACTCCGATTCAGGGCTTCGAGGGCGTCGAGCGGTACCCGTTCTCCGACCTCATCCCACGGCTCATGGACATCGTCAAGGACCTCTTCGACATGGACCTGAGCGAGTTCACGTCCGACCCCAAGGCCCACAGGGACAGCCTCTTCGCCTTCTCCGAGACGATCATCAGGTACGCGCCCCGCGCGTTCATGGAGATCCCTCTCGCGGGGAAGCTCTGGAGGGCGCTCCTCAGGCTCCGGAAGACGGACGATGGCGTGCAGAAGCTCGTCGACGAGATGTCTCTCCTCGCCCAGCGGGACGCCACGCTGAAGGAGTGGCTCCGGGACACCCTCTTCGACCCCGAGGAGGTGCTCCGGGTCATGAAGAAGGGCCTCGAGGGACTGTCCACGCCTGTCAGGTGCTGGAGGCTCAAGGAGCGCCTGTCCTACGACAAGACGCTCATCCCTCTGATGAACCCGAGCCCCGAGACCTCTCCTGCGGACGTCGTCGAGGCTATCTACGGGAATGAGGTGCTCCGGGAGCATCTCCTTCCAGACGAGATCATCAAGAGTGCGGCGGAGTCGGGGGTTGTCTGGGTCCCGGACATCCTCGACCCCCACACGACCATGCAGCTGTTCTTCGCGGCGGGGGGGATCCCCTTCGTCTTCCCGGACGACAGCGTCGCCGCCCCGATGATGTGGCTGGCGCTGATCCTGTCCGTCTTCCCGAAGGACACCCTCCTGTCCAGGAAGGCCCGGGAGTTCCTCCGGAGGCACAGCAACGCGTGGAACACGTCCCGGAACCGGGAGCTGCTCCTCATCGTGAAGTGGAACAACTTCGCCGGAATCAGGGGGGAGGGGTACTTCCCCCCGCGCATGTGGAAGGACATCCAGCGCCTGTACTGGCTCGTCCGGTACCTGACGGTGCTTCAGGAGTACGTCACCGTCGTGCTCCCTTCCACGCTCCCCGTGGCGCAGGAGAGTCGCGGAAAGCACCCGGCCACCGGGGAGGAGATTACCACGTACGTGGGTCCCCGTGCGTCTGGGGAGCACATGCTTCCCTGCGGCACGTGCGGCCAGCACAGGCACATGTCCAACGTGGTGTACGTCCGCGACGGGGAGGTCGCCACAACCTGCGGGCTGTGCCTGGCTGCCAAGGACGGCTGTCCTATTGCCGACGCCCAGAAGAACGAGCCGAGTCCGTACGTCAACGAGAAGACGTGCAAGGACTGCGGATGTGTCTACGGCGCCGAGACCGATGAGTGCCAGACGCGCCAGTGCAAGTGCTACGCCTGCAGGAACGATCTGCCGACGTCACACCTGACGTGCAGCTCGTGCTCCGTGGCGTACGTCTGCCCCACGGCCCTGGGGACCGAGACATGGACCTGCGCGGCCTGTCAGGACCCCGTGCCCCCCAAGGCACGCGAGGTCCGGGTGCAGCGGAAGAAGCTGTACCGCGAGAACCCGGACATGCGTCTCGGGCTCGGGATCAACCTGCCTAGTCTCGGGCGGGCGGACAAGGTCTTCACCGCTTACGAGGCTGCTGGGCTCCCCCAGGAGCCCAAGACAGTCAAGCTGCTCTACCACGACCCCGAGCTGGGGATGCGGGTCACCGTGATCAACTCCCCCGACATCCTCCGGGATCTCAATGAGCGCGCCCGCACAGGGTGTCTCACCAACTCCTGCGACGTCTGCTACACGGAGATGTACAGCTCGCAGCTGACCAGCATGTGCGGGTCCTGCCCCGGCCGCGTGTGCGGGAAGTGCGCGCATGCTTGCGTCAGCAGCCTCGCGCCTGGCCACATCGCTCTCCCGAGCGCGTGCCAGTGCCCCTTCTGCCGGGCGCCCAACATCCCGGACATTTACAAGCCCCTTCGCGGGAACCGCCCCAGGTCCGTACCGGACACGTTCGACAAGGACTACTGGCACGCCATGTGCCGCAAGTGCAGGCGCATTGGCCAGTGGCTCGCCAAGGATTGTGTCCGCGACGACGCTCCGCCCGAGGTCACGGACCACGTCTGTGACACCTGCAAGGAGATCGAGATGGGCGCCCCTGTGACCTGTCCAGGGTGTGAGGAGAGGTTCGCGTGGACGGAGGCCTGCGGGCACCTCGAGTGCCCGAAGTGCAGCTGCCACTTCTGCGGGATGTGCTCCCTGATCGGCAAGGGTAAGGTCTACAACAACGCGGAGGACGTCTACGCTCACATGGACGAGACCTACCAGAAGGAGTCTGACGATGACCCTCACATGGGGGGGCCCTTCCCGGATCCGAAGGTCCTCAAGAAGTGGCGCGAGTCTCTCGAGAGCCTTCCGAAGTAAGCTCTCGGATTAGTATTATTCCATGTTTTTTCCGTCGGGACTTGCTTCAAGAGTCCCTTTTGAACGTGACAATGAGCAGAACGAGAGGACGGGTCGCATACGATACCGCGGCTGCGGAATGCATCCTCGCGCGGTACGGACGCTGTCTAAAGGATGTGAAATCGGACGGGGCGTGCCTTTTTCGGGCGCTGGCGGACCAGATTCACGGGACGGAGGGGTTGGCACAAGAGGTTCGGGACGCCTGTTGTGACGAGATTCTAGCCGACGCGGAACTCCGCTACTCAATCGAGGGCGACGTCGACGTTTATGTGAGGAAAATGCGCAAGAGCGAGACGTGGGGTGGAGAGTTGGAGATTGCTGCGGCGGTGAGGAGGTTCGACATTTGTTTGGTGGTGGTCGACCCTGCCACCGCCAAGAGCATTCCTTACGTTCCAGTCGGGAAGCATCCGCAGAAAAACGTATGTATCGTGGTGTGGAGGGGTGCGAACGGTGAGACGAAGCATTATTCTTCGTCCCATCCTGTTTTTCCACCGCATGGCCGTCGGTGACGAATAAAATAGCCGGGTGTAATATGGAGATTCGGGCACAGGATTATCCTGCCGTTACAAAATCAGGGCCGGTTACTCCCCCGACTTTGAAGAGCTCGCGCTTTGCGGACTTCGTGGCTGAGATCGATGCCCAGAAGGAGAAGGAAATTGCAGCGAGGTCCGCAGTTGATGTGGACCAAAACAGACAGAGGTACGTGTACTACGAGAACACGCAGCTTGCGGAGGACAAGCAGTGAAGACCTCTTCTTCCTCGACACACAAACGCGAAGCCCATGTAATTTTTAATCCGATGTTCGTCAAGGCATTGATCCACTTCGGATCTCTCGTCGGGAAGAAGCCGATCCCGAAGACCGACGCCGAGTGGGAGGCCTTCCTGGTCGAGGCAGACAACCTGGCCTAATTCCTGTGACGGAACCCCATTATTTTGGATGAAAAAACGACGCCAATAAGGAAAGGAGACATCCAACCCTATCCAACCATCTCACGACCATGTGCATCGACAAGAACCCCCCGACGAGAGACGAGGCCATGAAGACATGGTTCATTGTCGCGTACCTCCAGCATATTGCTATCGCCGTTGAGGATCCACTCGACTCGGTCAAGCTCTTCAACAATAAGATTCTCGACGAGTGTTTCGAAATTATGAAGTATCTCGTCAGGGACAAGTGCTCCGACTCTCGCCACTGCATCAAGCATCCCGATTGCGGTTGCAACCATCACGCTGCATCCCTTGGTCCGTGTGATCGTTGCGTGAGCAGCTTCATCAGTAAGCACACGTCAAATGCGAGGTTCATTAAGGCGGTGATCCACTTCGGCTCTCTCGTCAAGTCGAAGACTCCGCCTCCCGAGAGCGACGCCGAGTGGAAGGACTTCATGGCTGAGGTAGACGATATGTGAATCCCACGCCTGGTCTTCTTCCCGTGACGGATCCCTTTCTTCGTGATCCATGAACTACTACCTCTACGGTTACGCCAAGGTCCCACCGAAACTCTCATGGCGTCATTGTGTCATGGCGTGGTCATCGCCGGCCACCACGGGGGCCGGCGGAGCCGCGGGTCGCCCGCGGGGAGGTCCGTGACGCGCCCGCCGCGGACCTCCCGCGCGAACGCCGCGTACCCCCCCGCGTACCGCCCCCGGACGAACACCTGAGGGACCGTCAAGGACCCGGTGCCGAGGCGCGCGAGGTGCCCCCGCATCTCCTCCGTCGACCCGTAGAGGGCGCTGAGGTTGGTCTCGTGGAACGCCACCCCCCGGCTCCACAGGAGCTCCTTGGCCATGCGGCAGTACCGGCACCCGTCCTTCGTCACGAGGACGACCGCCGCCGCGCTGTCCACGGTTGGTCGCATGGTTGGTCGCATGGTTGTCATCGGATGGTTTGGTTGCATGGTCGGCGCTACGCTTTTATCGGCCCCCGAGCCGAGCGAGCCTTTTTTCTCGGCTCCCGTACATAGCATGGCGGGCGCGAGCGCGAATGCGAAAGCGAATGCGAAAGCGAATGCGACGAGCAAGGACACGAACTTCGACGGCACGCGGACGTACGACCACTGCGCGATCGAGTTCGGGACCGCGGGGCTCGTCCCGGTCGGGCTCCGCGACGAGTGCCGGCTGATGGAGTGCCCCCCCGGCACCGCCGGCGACCCGAAGCGTTCCGGTCGGTGCACCCGCACCGGGAGCGGGGGGGTCCCCGGCGTGGTCGACATGGACTCGGACCGGCGGGACAGCTGCAGCGCGAGGCCGTACGACTGGTGGCTCACGCCGCACCACCACCTCGGGAACAAGTACCGC
>Ga0181584_10004411_pt1 | contig 10688 bp, 10 predicted proteins | sample 071ome_30_FD_132462 | JGI IMG/M metagenome (GOLD analysis project Ga0181584, IMG submission 132462) | Coastal salt marsh microbial communities from the Groves Creek Marsh, Skidaway Island, Georgia - 071406AT metaG (megahit assembly) | ecosystem: Environmental > Aquatic > Marine > Intertidal... | reverse complement strand
TTCGTTCAGCCGAAGATTTTTCCGGGTTAATAGATACCCACTTATTAAACTCTTTATTGTCCTTAATACTTCCAGGACTAGCATTGCCAAGCTGAATTTCTTCCAGGAGAGAGAGATACTCACTCCTGCTGGCAGCAATTTTTGATACGGAAAGGGGCAGTTCAAGACGAAATTTTTTCATGTATTCAGGCAATAATGGCATGTATGTCAATACTGGCTTGCCAAGCAATGCAGCTTCTATACTGGTAGTGCTTTTAAAATGAATCACCCCAAGAGCTCCAATAATCCAGGGCGTTACTGCATCTTCGTACACAACATGAACATTTGAGTGGTTCCTTGATATTGATTACCAGGCAGAAGAATTTTCTGAAGGATGAGGCCTTATAACAAAATTAAATTCAGGAAAACGTTCGGCAATTTCAGGCAAGAAATCGAGGTATTCCTTGAAGCAAATATAATTCTGGTCAGCCTGCCCCTCCATAAAGTCGACAATATCTTTTTCCTCAACTGCACCATGGTCCCTGGTCAACTTCAATCCCTGATTTTTTCCAAGAAAATTATTGCCTATGCCGAAACTGGTGGGAAATAGAATGTAGTCTTTGTATCTGTTTCTGATTTCTTCGGCTTTCTGTCGGTAGACAGACTGAGCGTGGTGCTGCCAAAATTCCAGCCTGGGGCTGCCAGTTGTGAAAGTCTGGGCAGGGAGAGCAGAAAATTTTTCATCAAAAAGCTTTTTTTGGTTATCGCCCCAGAAATATAACTGTTCCACCTCGGCATCGATTTCTCTGCTGTATCGCACCTCGTTTTGTATGAACTCCCTATAAGTTACTATCCCTTCTTCGTCAAAAATACATACCTTATGGCCACAGTTTTTCAGGTGTTTCACCTGGGGGAGTTCCTGGGGTGTTGCACTCTTTAATAAAAAAACACCCTCCGGCAGTTGATCAGCAGCGTTATAAAGCGCCACTCTGGTACCCATCACAACACTCCATCCTTCCCTTGCTGCCTGAAGTGCGAGCATGACCTTGCCATCATGCTCCCTTATCGTGATTTCAAGTGGCAGGTAAAGATATCTTGTCATTACTACTACTCCACTTCTTCCAATTTCAGAGGAACTTCAGTGTATACAGTCACTTTGATAGTTATCTTGTTACCAGGCAGTCCAGCCACCATCAACAATCAAATTATGCCCCGTAATGTAGGAAGACTTGGGATCGATGAGAAACTCGACTGCGTTTGCCACATCTTCTTCAGTGGCCATCCTTTTCAAGGGTGTTTTATTTTCATACCTGGTTTTGAAAGGTTCGGACTGTCCTCTCTCAACACCACCAGGAGTCACCGTGTTAACCCTGACCTCAGGGGCAAGGTATGTACTTAACCACCGGCTTAGCTGGATCAACCCCCCCTTACTCGCCGCATAGGCTGCAGGGTTTGTCATCTGTGTACCCTCGTATATCCCATGATCCGGGCCTACGACTCCATAAATTGAACTGATATTAACTATTGCCCCAAAAGTGGATTTCTTCAGGAGTGGAGCTAAATGCTGGGCAAGGAAGAATGGAGCGAGCAGGTTTACTCTCATGACACTTAACCATGCATCGTAACCTTCTTCCATGAAATCGACTCCCCAACCAGGCATATCATCATAGAAGGCGGCATTATTGATCAGGAAATCCAATCTGTTGAAAGTATCTTTAGTTTCAGCGGCTATTCTGGCAAATATCTCTTCACCAGATATGTCTACAGCGATTGAAAGCGCTTTGATACTGAATTCCGCAGCAAGCCTTTCTGCAAATTCTTCGGCTGAGCCGGCATTCTTGTCTATGATGATCAGATTAACCCCGCGGCGGGCCATCTTGTTAGCGATAGCTCGGCCTATATGCCCTGCTCCACCCGTGATAATGGCAACACTGCCTTCCATTTCGCTTGATTGTCTACTTACCATTGTTCTAACCCTGGTTATTCTTATTGAATGGGTATCTCAGAATCATGTCAGCCAGGTATAAATCGAATTCTTCATCAATATCCAGGGCCCTTTCCGGTGGTATTTCGACATAACCTACCTTCCCTTCCATTAGGCTACTGCATGATCTTATGTAGTCAAATCCACTGACATAAACACATGTGGTGATATCGTATACAACAGGTGCATCCTGCCTTCGCTTTATGGATGGGTCATACAGCATCACCTTGATGTAGCCATTTTCATTGACAGTAACCATATTCAGATATGGATTCCTGTGACTAGGAGAAATTCCCATGACAATATCGCAGTCACCCTTCTTGTAGCGGGCAATTGCATTATCAACATCAACTGGTTGCCGTAGAGGTGCAGTTGCCGGAATTGAGATGAAAAGGTCTTCCATGTGGAATCCCGGGGCATTGTCCACAGCATGACGCCATGCCAATATTTCGGGACTTGTATCTCCAGCGATCTCCACCGGTCTCATAAGAATTTCTGCACCAAAGTCACTGGCAACATCGGCGATCTTTTCGCTGTCCGTTGATACAAATACCCTGTCTATGGAAGCTGAAGCTTGAGCGCACTCTATGGCATGAGCCAAAAGCGGCTTACCAGCCACCGGCTTTATATTTTTGTCTTTTATACCTTTTGAGCCGCCTCGGGCAAAGATGAATGCAGTATGTTTATTGTCCGTCATCAGCCTGTAACTCTTTTGAATGGCAGTCTTTTACCCTGGTCATTTGAGTTCTTGGACAGTTCAACAATATTAAGAATATCTGCACTGCTGGCAATTGTGGCAATGTCCTTATCCTCAACGGAGGCCGTTTCCTTAAAAACCGGGGTGTAGTGTTTTGAATCGATGGTTTTATGGAAAAAGTAGTCAAATTGTCTCAGGTATATTTCATTACCATCCTTGGATTTAAGGAAATCAAGGGGTTTTCCCACATTGTCATTGGGCTGATACAAGGTAATACTTTCATTTATCAGGTCAGCTTCCAGTGTCCCCTCAGACCCCACGATAAAAAAATTCATCCTCGGAGTGCGCTGCAGAAAATCCATCTGGATAACGACCCTTCGGCTATCAGGATATTCAAAAATAACGTGTGCGTTGTCTTCCACATCGATTTCCAGATGACTTACTCTTGAGCTTGAACAATAGAGGGATTCCGGAAACCCAAAAATCCATGTTGAATAATCGATTTCATGGCTCAATTCCAGCAAAGCTCCCCCTCCGAGAGCTTTTTGGCCACTTACACCTTTCCTGTAATCTGCAGAAGGACGCCAGTCGGGCAGGTATTGGCCAACCTGGACTGTCGAAGTCCAAACATCCCCCAGGTGACCTTCCTGTAAATACCTGTTTATAAAATTAAGTGCGGGATGAAATCGTAATACATAACCTACCATTGAAAATATACTGGTGTTTTTTGCTTCATTTTGCAGTATATGGACATCCTCGAGGTTGGCGGAAAGTGGTTTTTCAATAAACACATGACAACCCTGCTCCATAAATACCCGTGCATCAGAGACATGAGCAGCTGCGGGAGAAGAAATAATCACTATATCGGGGTTGAAGGATTTTGCCTGGTCGATGCTGGTAAAAATTTCATCGGCCAAGTCAGGAAGCTCAGTTGATTTTGTGTAGTGCCTGAGCACTGCTATCCTGGATTCAGGGAGGAGCTGCCGGGTATTACGCAGGTGTCTTTGCCCAATACTTCCCAGGCTTACCAGAAGAATCCTGGGTACCCCGTCAACTTTTCTCATTTTTTATAAATCCTGTTCTTGTTCAAGTGACTAGAGTTTTTCCAGAACATAAAACAGCTGTCCATCATACTTTGATTGGCTGATTTTTCCGTCTTTATAGTTAATAGTTAGGCGACGCAAGATGGAAAACCCTGTTTTGGCAAAAAGCGATTCTATTTCCCGTGGAGTAAACAGGTGACCATGCCCCTGGTAAACCTTGCCGTTTATATGCCACTCGTATGTGGCATCACCCCTTTCCTCCCTGAAATACATCACATCAAGTATCCTGCGCCACGCAACTCTGAGCCGACCGTATGAAGCCGCGTTATGCCTGTTATTGACATCCAGGATAAGCTTCCCTCCAGAGCGTAATTTGTCGGCAATGTTTTCCAGTGCTCCCAACCTTGCATCCGAAGAGATATGCCCAAAAACGTTCCACAGTGATGTCACCACATCGAATAGGCCTATATCCAGTTTATCAATTTCCTCGACAGGGGCAGTATAGACCTCTCCTTTCACAGTTTGCCTGCAGATCTCAGACATTCCCACGCTTGGCTCTATTGCGACACAACTGATACCGGATACTGCATTCATTATTCTGGAAAGCCTGCGTCCATCACCGGATCCGATATCGACAAGTCGATCACCAGGAGACAATTCAGCTATAACTTGCTTCTCAACTGCAACCAGATAACTTTCATAGCGCACAGCATAGTCACCGTAATCCGGTGCAATGGCATCATACAGGGCATGTGATTTGTCGTTAATTATGAGTACTCAGGGTTCAGTGACATCATCAAGATAGAAAGGATCATCATACTTCTTGTCTCGTATCAGTTTTTTTCCTATCAGCTTGTCATAATCAAATGGTTCTACTGCCCCGGGAACCAGGGGCCTTTTGTAGCCAAGCATGGATTTTTCGATGATCGTTCCCTGCGGCAGGTTATCGATAACATTTACGATACTTTTCCTGATTAGCTCTCTGTTGTTAAGTTCTGAGGGAACTGGTTGCTTGTTGCCGTCACCCAGGCTTGCCGAGGCTTCCCTTACGCTGTGTATATAATTGCGCAGCTCAGGGATATCCGCTGAAGCACTATGGTCCGGACCTGGTAGGGATTTATCCAGCGTGTAATGCTTTTCCAGCATTTTTCCTCCGAGGGCCACTGTCACAATCGCAGCAATACTGCCCACTGTATGGTCGGAATACCCAACCGGGAGTGAAAAAGACTCCTTCATTGTTTTCATTGCCAGAAGATTGGCCTGTTCCAAGGGTGCGGGATATTCAGATAGGCAATGCATAAGAGCAAGTTCTCTTTTACCACCAGCCTGAATCCAATCAATGGCTGATTTACATTCATCAATCCTGCTCGCTCCTGTTGATAGAAGAAGTGAGGGGAATTTTTCAGCCATGTACTCAAGTAGCGGCCTGTTACTTACTTCCGGAGACGGTACTTTGACAGTTTTACAGCCAAGAATGTCCACCAGAAAATCCACACTGCTGTGGTCAAAGGCAGTACACAAAAAACCCACGTTACGTTCAGCACAATAATCGAAAGCCTCTACAAGCCATTCATCAGGCAGTTCTAGCTGTTTTGCCATTTCCAGCTGAGAGTCTCCAGCCCTTGATTTTTTCTGATAATCAGCTGTTTCAGCATGTATGGAAATTTCCTCTTCTGCCTTGAATCTTTGTAACTTGATGACGTCCAGCCCTGCCTTTATTCCCTCGTCCAGCAGTTCAAACAGCATCTTACGGCTGCCGTTATGGTTTACACCAATCTCACCGATGATGATGCATTCATCTTCATCATTAAAATCAAATGTCCTAGAAACGAAATCCATAGTTATCTGTAAAAGATTAGTTTGCCCGGTGTCTCTGTATTACCTGTTTCATCAAGCCAGATTTTTCTGACTTGCTCATAGGCTTCTGAACAGATCACACGTTTTCCTATAAAGTAATTCGTAACATCCACTGCATTATTTTTCTTAAATCTGAAAAGAGGGTCATCATCTGCGACAGTCCTTCCACCACCGACGGTGATAAATTCAATGCCGTCTTCAAGAAGACAACTATTCATGGTGTAAAGTGCGAGATTGCCAGCGCCAGTCCTTTGATGATCAGCAGAACTTGCACCCAAGTGATACAGTGCCATGCTTTTGTTACACAGAGCCATGGTGATGCTGATCAGTTTGGAGTCTGAAAAAATGCCAAAAAGCCGTAAATATTTTTCAGGAAGTTTCTGTAATGCATTGTAATAATCATCATCGTAATAAAAAAAATTTCCGGCATCATTCCTATTCATGGTCGATTCATACAGATGTCGAAAAGACTTGATCCAATCCACTCCAAAAAGTTCTCTGGCCTCGTAACTCTCTTTACCGGCTCGCCTGACCATATTTCTGGTTTTCGATGGCAGAGCGGAAAGGAGATCTGTCTCCACGTCCCCCGCCCTGATTACGGCACATCCGCGATTGCGTGAAATATCTGTATCCGGATGAGCAACTTTCCTGCCTCTGGTATAAGGGCTGAACCGAATGAATTCTGCAATAATGCCCTGTTTATCTGCCCAATTGTCAAAGGCCTTCCAGCAGTCTGCAAGAAAAACTGGATCTTCGTCATTGGATAACGGCCCGGAGTAACCATATACGCTGGAAATATCGTAAAAACCGGTCTCTATTACAGAAGTGTTTTTAGTGGGCATTATAATTACTGGCGACAACATGAACGGGTAGCAGAAAAATTTATCTTCTATCTGCAACGTCCACATGATGGGAGAAGGCTTGTTGTCGCGCGTTGAATATGCCTCGTGGTATTCAGCTCTTTGGCAAATATCAGTTTTGCCAACCCTGCCTAGGCATTTATTCCAGGCATTTGTCTCGGAAGCATGAATCACCTTGTATTCCGGGGTCGAAGTCATATCCTGTTCAGGCTGCAGATTCACCGAGCGGATCCACTAATTCTTTCATCAACAATTGCCTGGAGCCGACAAATTCCTTTAGTTTGCCCAGGATGAGTTCTTCTCCGTGTTCCCGATAATAAGGATTCGTGCATCCAGTTAATGCACCCTTGAATGCCACTGACTCAAGCCTGTCGATAGCATCCTGAATACTATCTGTGCTCATTTTACAGTCCAGAACATTCTCTGCACGTACCCTTCCCCTTTGCCGATTTCCTATATTGATAGCCGGAGTTTTGAAGCTGGGGGCTTCCCAAATAGCACTTGACGAGTTTCCGATCATATATTTGGCACGTTTCATCAGGGAGTAATACCTGTTGGATCCAAGGTTTTCACAAAAATAGATGTTTTCATGGTTACCTGAGAAAGCCTTCAAACGCTCGTTAAAGGAAACACTACCCGGATCAGGGTTGGAACCTGTGAGAACGATTTGCTCCTGAATACTCCCTAAAACTTCCAGGAAAATATCAAGCTGCTCATCATAAGTTCTATCTTCGTAACTAGTAGGATGCAGTGTCGCCAAAATGAAGGGAGTGGTACTGTCCGCACCCAGGTCTGCCATCACTTCTTCATAGCAATCATGATGATCAAGGATTCCGGAAAGCGCAGGTTCACCAGTATGGAATACACGCCAGGGCTCTTCACCTACTGCTTCCAACCTGGCCTTGTGTTCCTCGAGAGCAACAAAATGCAGATGAGCCAACGTCGACAGAATGTACCTTGTCTGGTTATCCTCGGAACCCTGTGTGATATCGCCTCCCGAATGGTGGGCCAGTGGAACTCTCATCATACTTGCGATCAGGGCCACTGGAATCATTTCCCAGCGATCTCCGACGATATAGGCGAAATCAGGCTGGTTGGCGGCGAAATATGCCTGAAGACGTTGTGTCTCCAGAGCAATTGCCGCGCATATTTCGCTGCGGGAGTCATCTTTCTCATCAAGGAATGGTAAAGGGATAACATCCTGAAAATCCCTTTCAATATCAGAAAGTGAGTACCCAAATTCCTTGAGCAGGTGACTGCCGCCTGCTATAACCCTTATGGAAATCGTACTGTCAGATTGTGCCTTCAGGGCGATGGGCCTCATCGACGCATAGTCTGAGCGGCTGAAGGTGAAGAAATCAACACGCAAACTCATTCAGATTTCCTGAACTGACAATGAAATTCCTCTATCATTGGTAATCCCTTTTCATTATCGCTTCGCTGAACCCTGTCGATAGTGATGGTTTCAAACCTGGAGAAAACGCTTTCAATTTCGCTGGCATTGAAGAAGTGTGCTACCCCCATGTCTGCACATGGTCCCGTTGGTATATCCTTATAGGTTGCTTCCTCCAATTTATCACCTTTTCCGAAACCTTCCGTTTCACGGCCCCAAAGTTTGGAGTAAAAAAAGGCACCTGGTTTCAGCACTCGATAGATTTCAGAAATCGCTGAGTCCATCACTGTGAGTGTATTTGCATAGATTGCAAAAATATCGACAGCCAGATCAAAGCTTGCGTCTTTCCATTCAAGCGCCGCAAAGTTACCGGCACGCAGGTCCGGTGTCGTATCATTAATGCCCTGGTTTTCAGACAACAACCTTTCACCGGCTATGGCAATAGCAGTACTGGAAGAGTCTATGCCTGCTACACTAAACCCCTCTCTGTGCAGGAACCAAAGGTTTGCCCCTGGACCACAGCCCAACTCGAGGGCTTTCATTTGCTTTCTAGAATCGGCTGGAAAATGCCGACCAACAAATCTGACAAGGTCTTCTGGCGGGTAGCGACCCCAGGCCCTGCTTGAAAATTTTTCTTCCCAGTGGGCGTTGTAATCGGACATGCTACCTGCTCACCAATTCAGCTATCTGTAATGAATCCAGGAAAATTTCACGCTTGAAGAATGTTCTGGGATTTCGAAAAACTATATCCTTGAAGTCATTATTAATAACCTCCTCCATCCTTGAGAGGCTATTCGAATAACCCACCTTGGGTGGTTTGAAAGTGCCAGGAATCCGGATTATTTCATGGTCCCTCAATTTCGTAGTTTCTTTTACCACGCCTAAAGTTTTGCATTCAGCCCAGACATCCTGGATTACACTCTCTGGATCTTCCCATGAAGCCGAGCCTATTGTCGTTGGACATTCAGAGGTGATAAAAGACAAGCCATCCCGGGACACCTGGTTACTGTATATCCCAGCAGCCGCAGTACGGTAAGTCAAACCATCGATATTGAAGTTTTGTATATAGGTGTAATCATTTATATTATCGCTGTCCGTAATCATGGTTGCGAACAACATTGGAGTACCATAATGGAAAGGCTTGACCGGGTCATCAATACCCAGGGCATTGCACAATGCGCTGGTATTGTCGTTTGACCAGATCAACGCATCAGTCGGGTAAATTCCCTTGTCGGTGATTACCTCCATATGACCATTGGTGGAATTGATTCCCTGAATTTTTTCTCCGAGAATTATGTCTACACCTTTGACATCGCTCAACCATTTGGCTGCAGCCTCACACCAACCCTTCATTGCCATACCGTCAGCCGGATACACAGTAACCAGATCGTCGATCTTCCCCAGCGTTGTTCGCCTTGCTGCAAGGATGGAATCCAGATAAGAGTCTTTTTTGAGCTCTTTCATGGATTCGTCGTCCCTGAATTTCAATCGATGCAGAGAAGTATGAGATAGTCCCGAAGGTTCAATCTCGTCGGCATCGATGCTGTAGATTTTTTTGAATACACGGCAAAATATCTCGCCAGCCTTATTGCCGAACTTTGAATAAAAAAGATCTTTAAGGGATGAGAACTCATCCTTGCAGCCATTTCTTGCTATGTTTTTGACTTCCTTCTCAATTAAATCCTTGTCTGACTCAGGCAAAGAAGAAAGATCGGGCAGCGAGTATCCATCAGTGACATTGCCGTTGAATGCACTTCCAGACTTGACATCAATGTAATTCACCTTGCCATCCATTATTTCTGAAACGATGTCGGCAAGCGCTCTGGGAACAGAGTCGAAAAAATGCACCCCTTTGTCGACGCTGAATCCCTTGACCTCTCTTGAATAAGCGATTCCACCGAAAAAAGGCGCGGGCTCGATGATTTTAACCTCGTCGACAAAGTCTTCGTTAGCCAGGTTCAGGGCATCGCAAAATCCCTTGAATCCAGCTCCAGCCACAATACATTTCATAGATATATACCGATTAAATATGGTTTATTACGCAGAAAGACTTTATCAGGAGTTCTCTGCATTTATGCCGCCAAGAAGTTCTGCAGGTGAGCCCTGATTGGAGATACGTCCACTTTCCAGCTGGTAAATACAGTCGCAATTTTCCACAGTGGTCAAACGATGAGCAATTACCAAAAGGGTTTTCTGCCCTTTAAAAGTCTGGATTTCACTGACTATCTCTTTCTCGGTCTGAACATCAAGCGCACTAGTCGCCTCATCAAAAACCAGCACATCAGGGTCATGGTAAAGCGCCCGCGCAAGACCTATACGCTGTCTTTGACCGCCGGATAATCTGACTCCCTGTTCACCGACGATGGTTTCCATACCCGCCTCAAGTGATTGGACGAAGTCCAGCAACCTGGACATTCTGAGTGCACGGACCACGGCATCATCATCAATATCTTTTTCAGGCACTCCAAAGGCAATGTTACAGCGAATTGTGTCATCAGTTAGGTATATGGATTGGGGGACATAGCCTATCTGCTGCTGCCACGAAGAAGCTACGTTCTTTAGGTCACAACCATCGATTTTGATACTGCCAAGGCGTGGTTCCGTAAGGGCAAGGAGAAGATCTATCAGTGTTGATTTACCAGACCCTGTTGGCCCTATGAAGCCAACTGATTCACCTTGCTTTATTTCCAGTGAAATATCCTTCAGCGTATCCTTGTTCTCGCCAGGATACCTGAAACAAACTGACTCCAGTGCAATGGAACTCTTGAAAGGTTTTTCTTGGGTCACCTTGGCTAGAAATTTATTGTCTGCAAGTGTAGCGAACTCAGCATGAATTGCATCGACTATCGGCTCAGAAAAGCGAAGTGATTGAATT
>Ga0181584_10004410_pt1 | contig 10691 bp, 6 predicted proteins | sample 071ome_30_FD_132462 | JGI IMG/M metagenome (GOLD analysis project Ga0181584, IMG submission 132462) | Coastal salt marsh microbial communities from the Groves Creek Marsh, Skidaway Island, Georgia - 071406AT metaG (megahit assembly) | ecosystem: Environmental > Aquatic > Marine > Intertidal zone... | reverse complement strand
TTGCTCTTGCCCCTCATCCGCGCGATCCGACCCCCCGCCTTCTTCACCGGCACCCACCTGCTCGGGTGCTCCGCGTGGTGGGAGGGCAGGGTGTGCCCCCCCCCGCCCCACGCGGACGCATGGCCAGCGCCCTGCTCCCTCACCCACCGCGGGTCCTCGGCCCAGATGGTCGGTATCTTCTTCATCCCGAGGCTGTAGACCTCCATGTCGCCCTCCTCCGATATGCGAATGCGCACGAAACCCTTGAAGTCCTTCACGCGGAGGCTGCTGAACCCCTCGTCAAAGTGGGTGCCAAGAAGCCCCACGCTGAGGGCCAGGTAGCACCCGAGCACGAAAATCGACGCGGGGGCGGCGAACAGCCAGAAGTAAGCGAAGGTCCCGAGGTGGTACCCGATGGACTCGATCCGTGACAGCGTGGCGAGGCCGTCACGGCACACCCGGGCCCGGCTGACGGCGACAGACTCTGGCAGGTCGAAGAGCGTCATGCTCCACTTGAGGGCGTTCGGGTATAGGCCCAGCGTCGCACGAGAAACGATGCCCCGGATGTTGTAGGGGTCGCCGAACCGCGTCTCCAGCTGCTGGTACCACCGGAACAGGCTGTGGTAACCGTCACGCCCGAGCTGCTCGTACCGGATGCAGAGCTCGATGCCGAGCTCCACAAGGCACAGCAGCGTGACGGCGACGACCAGGTGCACGACGGCGTGCCCGCCCCCAAGCGTCACCGCGGCCAGCATCCCCGACTTCCTGGCCGCCGGCGTCCCGTGCGGCGTCCGCTTGCCGCCCTCCTCCGTCATGCAGCCCGCGCCCCCCGACCGGGCGAACCCAATGAGGAAGAGGAAGGCGAACAGCCACATCGCCGGCGAGACGATGCCGGCGGCGAAGATGCTGCCCAGGGCGTGGGCGAACTGCTCCAGGAAGGCGAGGCCGGCGGCCGGGAGGGAGGGGGCGTCGAGCACACGGACCATCCCGCACAGCGGCATGATGCTCAGGACAATGAGGCAGTAGAAGGCGCCCCCCCAGATGTCCATCTGGTTGTGCGACCGGAGCTGGAACATGTTCTTCAGCGCGATCGCGCGGCTCGTCCCCGGGTCGGGGAAGCAGGCCTGCGCCTTGTACGTCCCCTCCGCCTCCCCCTGGCCGAGCTCCACCTCGTTGTACGTCTCCGTGACGGGCTGCCGGGCCTTCTCCCTCCCCCGGCTCCCGAGCCCCCGTTGCTTGACGTGCCCGAGGACCCGGAGGTCCACCGCCCCGGGGAACTCGGCCTTGTCGAAGACGTGGGTCGGGTGCAGGAAAGCGCCCCCGCTGCCCGAGGTGACGAGGTGCAGGGGGTCCCCCGGAAGCCAGTCTGGGCTGAAGAAGACACCCTTGCCCTGCCGGGCTCCGAGCAGGGCGTCGGGGGGGGTCAGGGAGTGGCGCATGTAGAAGTGCAGGTCGCCCGCGAGGTGCATGGCGACGCGTCCCCGGAGGGGCCCCCGCACCAGCTGCCTAAGGCGCGGGGCACTGTGCCGCTGCCCCCAAAACCAGTTCGTGTGCCAGATGGGTTCATGGGTGATGATGACGGCGCGGTCCCCGGGGCGCATGCGGGCCTCGGCAAGGGTCGCGAAGTACTGGAACTGGAGCATGTCGATGTCACCCACGAGGGCCAGGTCCAGGGCCAGGACCCACCACCCGTGGGGCAGGTGCAGGGCGAAGTAGGAGCCCCCCTGGGGTAGAGTCCACCCGCCCAGCCACCCCTTGTGCTGGAAGTGCCGCTGGAAGGTCTCGAGGCCGTCGATCCAGTCGTGGTTGCCCGGTATGGCGAAGCACTGGGGGCCGTCGTAGTCCCTCAGGGGCTGCGGGGCCGCCCGGTCCGGGCCGCGGCCGCCCCTCGCCCCCTCCTCGCCAGACGGGTTGGGGGGGAGGTCGGGCTTGGTCACGACGAGGCGGGTAGGGTGGTAGTGTGGGGGCGGCGGGAGGGCGTCCTGGAAGGGGAGGAAGAGCCTCTTCTCGTAGGTGAACTCGGTTGGGTTGGGATAAGCGAGGTCCCCGCCGATCATAAGCGCGTCCCCGCGGGGGAGGGCGTACTCGGGAGCAGCGGTCTTCTGGCGCCAAGCGAAGGGTGCGGCGATCTTGCGAATGCGGCGGGCCCCCCTCCGCGCCTGCTCCCGCAGCAGGGTCTGCAGGTGCTGGAAGCTCTTCTCCCCCACCGCCCAGGACTTGCGCTTCAGGTGACCCGCGAAGCCCCGAGGCCGCTCGGTCCCGGCATCCCAGCCGACCCTGTCCCCGCCCTCATCGTCCAGGCTGGACGCCGCCCCCCTGTCTGTGGCCTCGTCGTCGTCGCTCATGTCGCTACTCATCGATTCGTACAGGGCCTCGTCCAGCTCTTCTCCCCCCCGGGATTTGGGCATGGGCACGCGGGCTGCGGCCGAGGCGCCCCCCTTGGCGAGCAGCCGGTGTGGGTCCGAAACGTACAGGGTCCTCTGGGCGAGGCACCGGGCGACCGAGTAGGTGGGGTGCCCCCCGTCCCCCGTGTCTGCCATGAAGTCGAGCCACATCCCCCCCTTCCTTTCGGCGAAGTGCTCGAACAGGATCCCGTCGCCGTGCCTGGGTACCCTCTTCCCCTCCACCCGGTCCATCTCCAGGTCCCCTGGCGTCCGCTTGTTCTTGCGAGTGATGTGGTCCTGGATCGACGCCTGCATGACGCGGGCGTCAAAGCGCCCCTGAAAGAACCTTGAGGTCACGATTTGATCCATAGCTGTGATAAGGATGTCTGAGCTCGCCCCGGGGAACCACTGGACCATGGGGAGGAAGGACGGTCGCGCAGCCCTCTTGCGCCTGGCCGACCTGTCGTCGCCATTGCTGAAGAGGGACCAGAGGGAGCTCAGGATGCCGCTCCCCTTGGGTTTCTTCCCCTCGGGCTTGTCAGACTTGCGCAGTTCCCTCGGTATCTCCTTCCGCGAGGGGTGACGGGACAGTGAGCGGCTGTTGCCGCCCGCCGGGAGTGAGCTCAAACGGCCGTGGGAGCTGGTTCGACTGATTGCCCTGCTGAGGAGACCCGCCGGGGGGGAACCCCCCCGGGGGGACCTCCCCCGGGGGGAGCCTCCACCTGGCTCCCCCGCGCTGGTCTGCGGGCTCGCCCGGCCGGAGTCGTCGTCGAGCCAGGTCCGACCGGTCCTCGCTGCCTGCAGGGTGCTGCTCGTCCTGCGGGCAGGGGTGGGGCCACAGCAGTGATGGCCCTCGGCGAGCTGGCGGGGGTTTGCTGGGGCTCGGGGCCTGGCTCGCACCACTTACATCGGCGCAGTGGAGGTCCGCGCCTTGGGCGACAGCCCCAGGATGGTTGGCGACCCGGCCCTGGAGATAAAAGACGAGGATGCGCTCGGGGAGGCCGACAATGGCGGGCTCTCTTGCCAGACCCCCTGCCACGGGCTGAGGGTCTCCTTCCGCACCCCCCCAAGCCTCGTCAGGTCGAGCATCGGCGCTTCGCGCTTGATCCTGTGGAGCAGCTCGTGATCACTACTCTCGAGATCGTCCTCCAAGTCCGACACATCCGCCGCGTCCCCAGCGGGCACCGCACCTGTAGCGTGGGCCTTCTTGAGGCTCGGGCGCCGGGACACCCTCCGCTTGGTGGAGGGCGACCGAAAGGCCGATCCGAGCCCTGGATCATCCGCCGGGGGGCCGGCGTCGCTCCCGGTGCTCATTACCTCCGTCGTTCCCGGCGCTTCCGCCCCGGCGACCCCCTCCTCAGCTGTGTCCTCCTCCACAATGGTGTCCCGCATCAGCTTGTTGGGCCCCCATGCGTCGTCGACCGCCGGCGCCGCCTCGTTCCCCGGCACCTTGGAGGCCGGGTTGGGGAAGAAGCTGAAGCTGTAGCTGCGCCCATGCTTCCCGAAAGTCCCGCTGATCCTGACGTCGACCTCCGCCGGCTCCTCCATGGTCCCTGCCACCGCCACGTCAGCGATGTGGTTGACGATCCCCATCATCACAAGGGAAATCCACAGCACCAGCACGGGCGCAATCTGCGGGGTGCCCGCCTCCCCCGAAGGCCCAGTCGACTCCTCCCCGTGGCATCCACCCCCCTCCACGCCAGTGCACGTGTCGTTAGGGCCTACCCCCCCCCCAGGCGAGGGGTCCGAGTACAGAAGGAGCCCCGAAAAGGCCGGGTACTCCTCCGGTACGCCCACCCGGTGCACCATGGTGTCACAGATGACAGACTTCGACGCCGACCGCAGCCCCAGCGCGAACTTCCCGACCAGTGTGGACCCCGAGGCCCACGAGGCAGGCCCATGCAGGGCCGCGTGCTCCCCACAGAACGAGTAGAAGCTGGAGCAGGCGAAGGCGGCGATAGCGCTGTTGACAACCAGGACGGTGGCGACAGACTTCCATGACGCCCCCTTCGGGAGCACCTGGTACGACGCGGGGTAGGCCCCCACGGCCACGAGCAGCTGCCTCAGCCCCTCGACCGCCCCAGAGAGAGCGAACGTGACGATGAAGACCGTCAGCAGCAGGGACACGTCCGAGCGGATGTCGATACCGAGCGCGGAGAGCGTGGGCACGTGGTAGAGGACAGCAGCGACGAGCCACACCGTGTATAGGGTGCGGTAGTTGAGCCTACCCTGCCGGGCTGAGCCCAGGGTGTGCCGGATGTCCGTGTGCAGATAGACGAACACGACGGCCCCGACGGCCGCCCAGAACAGCAGCCACCGCGCACCCCCCGCGCCCAGGGCATCGAGAACTCTGGGTGCGTTGTCCACGGCCAGGAGCCCTGCGATATACCCGGGATAAGGGGGGCGGGGTGTGGGTGGGGACGAGTGGGTGGGATGGCGGGGATGGGGGGTTGGGGACCTGGACGCACCGATGGACGCGTAGGCTACTGCGTATGTCCCCGTGTGCGTGTGCCCGAAACCCCCCTCCTCTCCGGGCGTTTTAACCCACATGGGGCCCGCGAACAGGCTCCACCGCCCCCAAGGGCGCGAAATTCCCTGGCTTCGTCTCGCAACCCCCGAGATCCCGCGACAGGGAATCAGCGCCGAAAATACGGCCCGTGCCTCGCTTTGAGGGCAGCGAATTGCAAAGGAGTCAGAAAAGAGACGTGAGGAGTGTCCATTGGCGAGCCCCAGGCGACGGGCTTGGGGGCGGGGACCGCTTCCCCTCCCAACCATGGGTATGACCTGGGAGCGTCCAGAGGGTGCTCCCGCTAGGGGGGGCGCCCGGGAGGACAGTGTCCTCCCTCGCCACGAGACGTGCGGCTCCACGATGAACGCTGCGGTCGGCGCTGCCGTCGATGGGTGGTGCGTCCCCTGGTTTGCCGTGGCCTCGCAACCCGATGAGCTCCCACGACAGCGTCGTCGGGCGGGAAAGACCGCTGGGGCAAGAGCCGCCGCGGCTGCGCTGACGCGCTCCTGCACCCTGCGCACGGAGCATCCTGTCTGAAGAGCATTGGCGGCACCGCAGGGGTCGCCGAATTATGGGGGACATGCCCGCCGATTGCCCCCCTGCTTTGCCCAGGGCAGTGCCAGGCACCACTGCGGAAGCGACTCGGACTCAGACTCGCGTCCGACTCAGTCGGACACCTCACCAGGGACGATGCGTGCCTTCTGCGCGACGAACGCCGCTGACGATGGATATAATCCCGGAAGAATGGGCGAGAAACGCTAAAAACGGACCCAAACGCTAAAAACGGACCCAAAAAAGGTGCGCGAGGTGTCTCGGGGTGCCCTCATGCGCGAACTGCGCGTTTTCACGGACACACCGGCCGTATATTTACACTATCGCGCATAATTTTAGAATAAAAAAACCGGAATCTGCTTTCAACGCGAACGAAGGGTCAACGTGCGAGCTTCGGTTCTATTCGTCTCCTCTTCTTCGTCGGCGTCCGTGAACACGCCCGCGAATCTCCTCGGGAGCGCAGATTCACACGATATAAGAAGCGGGAATGAAATCCGGTGGGTTGACTGCGATGTCGACGGACAACGTCGCCGCGACGCGAGGGACAAGGGCGGAACCGTCGGGGGACACGTCGCACCACGGCGCGTTGACTTCCACCTTGAGCCACCCGAGACTCCTCGATGAGGCGGTGAGTCCCTTCCTGCGAATAGGCCGATCATCACGGCATGCCGTTTGTGCGTGCCCGAGGTCACCACGCCCGCGGCTTTTGGTGGGGGGTCCTCTGACCTATGCGTGGACTGTGCTGCCGCAGCGTCGTCGGCACACGAGCCTCCTGGACCTGAGACTGGCCGATCCGGGTCTCGCTGATTTCGACGATGACGACGACAGGGCGCTCGACTCGCTGCTCTCGTTCGGTGCTCTGAGCGTGCGGCATGCCGAGCACCACGCTGAGGAGCACCTGCGCGAGTTCATGACGGCAAGGAAGCCCACCCGCAAGGGCCGCGACTCGGGGGACTACCGCCGCGGGAGCGTCATCGTGCGTGTACCCGCCGACATTCTCGCGCAAGCCGCGGGGGACCTGCTGCCCACCTCCAAGTGCCTCTCGAATGCGCCGACCATTGTCGGAGTCTCGCGCTACCCAACCGACTGCGGGACGAATGCCTACGCCAGCCCCGCCCTCGAGGGGGGCGGTGGGGCCCGGGGTGGCGCTCGGTCCTCGTGCCCTGGCAATATTATCAGTTTCGATTCTGCAAGGAGCTCAATGCGGCGCGGCCGTGCCTCGGACACGGGCTCCCTGAACCCCCGCCCGGCCTGCGTGGGGGCAGCCAGGGACTCCATGCGGCGCGGCCGTGCCTCGGACACGGGCTCCCTGAACCCCCACCCGGCCGGCGTGGGGGCAGCGAGGGACTCCATGCGGCGCGGCCGTGCCTCCGACACGGGCTCCGTGCAAACCCACCGACACGACGAGTTCTTCAGGGGCTGCAAGGGCCCCATCGTCTAGTGACGCTGGCAGCAAGGCTTCAGAACACAGTTGACGCCCCCCTAGAACAAGCGAACAATGATGGCCGGCCACACGAGCCTGAAAACAATGCGCATGGGGCCGTGATCGACAATTCTTTGAAGACTGCAGACTTCGATGATTGACCCGCTGGTTGACACCTAGTGGGAGATCACGTAGGTAGTGGCGGCGGCAAAGGCGGCGAGGAAGAAGGCGGTGGGGATAGCCTTCTCGACGATGTTGGCGGCGGCCTTCTTGGCCTGGCCGGCGGCGTAGACGGAGCCCCCGAGGACGGCGAGGCCGGCCGACACGTACAGGGCAACCTCGGCGGAGGGGGCGTTGGCGTCGAGGGCGTTCATGGCGTTAGACACGTCGACGTTCTTGAGGGCGAGGACGGTCTCGCCGTCCTTGAGGAGGGTGGACCCAGCGCCGCCGACGAGGGCGATCATGAACCCGATGAGCAGGGCAGGCACGCGGAAGCGGCGCTGGCCCTCGGGGAGGAGCTCAATGTCGCCCGTCTCGACGAACATCTTGAGCCCCTCCTCGCCACCGGCGAAGCCCCCGACGTAGACGTTGTCCTTGTTGGCGTACTTGCGGGCGTCGCCATCGGTGAAGCGGCCCTTCCCGAGGTAGATGTTGCCAGAGCCGGTCTTGCTGGCCTTCTTCTCCTGGGGCTTCGAGGTGGACGCCTCGGCCTTCACCTCGTCGCGGAACTGCCAGAGGCCGGCCTCGCCGCCGGCCCAGCCGCCGGTGTAGATAGTCCTGTCAGGGTACTGCGACGGCGGGGGGCGGGAAGGAAGATGAGGCGCTCGGGCGCGGGGTCGGGCGATAAGAGGTTTGCTCAGAGGGGACTGGGGAGCGCGCGCCGAGCCCCAGTGCCATCCGCGTGACGCACCTTGGCGGGGTCATCGTTGATGTACTTGCCCTTGCCGATGTAGATGGCCTGGTTGCCGGCCTTGGCCTGCGTCTTGGTCTGCGCGGCGAGTCGACGTGGGGTGGGCAGGCTCTTGTGCAAGTCCGAAGGGAGGGGCGGGGAAGGTGGGGGGCACGGCGGGAAGGCGGATAGTCTAATTTCGGAACGTAACAACCGACGCGCCCATCGATAGCCGCCAAAAAGGACCCGGCACGGCGGGTTCGTGCCCAATCACGGGGGGGGGGGAGAGCGCGGCATCGCGCGCTCAAGCGTCGGCGCCAAGGCGCGGGCGCGAGACGCGGCATTGCGGGATGGGCGCATCGAATGAACATGACAAACCGTCGCTCGCATGCGCGCTCCGAAAGGAGCACGGAGGCGTCGGGGTATGGGGAGGTGGTGGCTCTACCATCGGTGGCGCGTTTGTTTCGGAAGCGATGTGGGATACGCGGGTGGCGCAACGTCCACATAATCGGCACATGCGTCGCTGAGAAGGCCCGCGAAGGCATCTATGGCTGGTTCCGGCGGTAAATTCCTGATTCCGACCCTCCGGAATGGCGTGCCCGTGCGTGCTCCTCCACGGGGCCTCGGAGGGGGGAACCGAGCGCCAAGGGTACCGTAAACGCACCTGGGCGTTGGAGATAACAGCGCGCCTGGCCACGGGGGCCGCAGCAGTGAGGGCGGAAGCACCGAACATCGTGAGGGTGTGAAATAAGGCGTCGACGGCGTTCGGGTAGCGAAGACCGGGGAACAGGGGTTCAGAACTCAATCGCACTCAGTTTGAGCGTCCACTATTCAGCAGCAGGGTCGGGAGGAGGCGGGGGGGTAGCCAGGGGGAGACGCCGGGTCGGTCTCCCACGGGCCCCGAGGGTCTCACCGGGCCCGTCCCGCGTCCTCCAGAAGTGTCCTATGTACCCCCCCGTGCACGCCCCGGCACTCAACTTGCTTTATAACGGGCGCTGTCGTTACCCGGGGCCGTATTTCCGCGGTATTTCCGCTCGGCCCGCACGGAAGGGGGCACCCCCGCTTTTCGAACTCACCGCACGAGAGCCACGATGAGCGACCTGAGCTTCATTCAGGGCAAGCTCAGGGTGAGCTTTGCGACTTACACGATACAAATAGTCAGATCGGATGATCAGAAGTGCTGTTTCACGCCGTGGGGAGCCGTTTCCGCCCTGGCCGAACCAACAACATGCGCTTCTATATCCAGAGCCGCGGGGGGAGGAGCGGCGCACGGCGCCGGGCGCTCTCACGACTGTCCGAGGGAGATTTTCATGATTAGCGCCCGGAATTTATGGGAGTCCGTTCGATGGGGATACACGGGCCCGGAGAGCGCGTCCTGGTCCCCTTCCACCCGCCCTCTTCAGACCCCCTCCTACCTCCCTTGTCCTGCAGGGCCCGCCGTTCAACATGGCTAGCCTGACGGTGGGCTCCCTGGGCCAGATGTCCGGCGAGGAGCTTCTGCAGACGCTGATGGACGCTTGCATGGCTGTGCAGCCGAAGCTGCCGCACGTGAGTGTGGCCAAGAACGGCCCCGAGGCTGTGGCGGAGCGCGTCGAGTTCTTTCTCCACATGGTCAAGTACCACCACAGCAAGCAGCTGCAACCGGGTGCCCTGCTCGAGGGGCTCATGCAATGCCGGCAGACGCCCATCCTGGAAATCCTCGGGTGGATGGCGTCAAACGCCGACCTGCTCCACAAGCGCGCACATGTTGGGTGGTTCCTGACGGAGCTGCCCATGCCAGACGACATGAACATGGACCAGCAGGCGGGCTATCTCCTCGAGGACACGCGCGCAGCGCAGCAGCAGGTCGTACAGCCCCACCGCAAGCTCCAGGAGCTCGAGGCCGGGCGCCAGGACCCCGCCGTGCTGTCGGAGCAGATGAGCCAGATGCAGGAGGACAAGCAGCGCCTGCAGGACCGAATCCTCAAGATGCGCCTCCGCACCGAGCAGCAGCTGCCCCAGGAGGACTTCTCGGCGATGCTCGCGTCGGCCGAGACGGTCCGGTCCGCCCAGGACGAGGTGGCCTTCCTCAGGCAGCAGGTGGAGGCCGAGCGGCAGAAGACGGAGCATTTCCGCTCCCGGCTCGAGGCAGCGAAGTCCCGGATGGCCGCCCTCAAGGCTGCCACCGAGGCCGGGTCCGCGCGGCAGCTCCTGGACTCGCAGCGCGCGCGAGTTGCGGGGCTCCGGGACCAGGTGCAGGGCTCGGCGCTCAAGCAGCTCAACGATCGTCAGCGGCGCCTTGACTCGCTGACCACGGCCCTGGCCTTGCCGATGAAGGGGGAGGCCGATCTGCAGGCTCTTCTGCAGCAGCGGGTGGCCCTCGAGCAAGACGTCGCTGGCCTTAAGGGGGCGCAGCAGCAGAGGCAGAGGGAGATGGACTCCGACCCGGCCTTCGCGGCACTGCGGACCCAGGCGCAGATGCTGAAGGTGGCTGCCAAGAAGCTCGAGGAGCGCCGCCACAAACTTGAGCGAATGGAGAACCGACGCAACGCGCTCAAGAGGGAGGCGGAGGCGCGGTTCGGGTCCGAGGACCCCCCCACGATGGGCGGGGGGCACCAGCGGGAGGTGTCAGCGGCGGCGCTGCAACAAAAGGCGGAGGAAGTGCGTGCGCTCCTGGGCGAATTCCGGGCCGCCAAGAAGCTAATGGACAACGTCGAGTCGGAGGAAGTGGTGCTGAAGCGGACCGTCGAGACGCTCCGGGTGGAGAGGGAGGTGCTGCGGGAGGAGGTGAGGCGCCCCTGTGTGCCGTGTCGGCCAGCACTGGCCCCCCATGCCGCCCGGACTCTTCACTGACGGACCGATCCATTATTGTCGCAGGTCCGCAAGATGGAGGAGGCGCACGGCGTGGAAGGCTACGTGGAGACGCAGGCAGGGCTCGAGAAGATCTCGGAACAGAAAGCAACGGTGGACGAGGGG
>Ga0181584_10004401_pt1 | contig 10701 bp, 6 predicted proteins | sample 071ome_30_FD_132462 | JGI IMG/M metagenome (GOLD analysis project Ga0181584, IMG submission 132462) | Coastal salt marsh microbial communities from the Groves Creek Marsh, Skidaway Island, Georgia - 071406AT metaG (megahit assembly) | ecosystem: Environmental > Aquatic > Marine > Intertidal zone... | reverse complement strand
CCTTTGCCAGAACAGGAACCAAGGGTGACACTGGTCTCAAGGGCATTCAGGGTATTCAAGGTGTTGATGGTAACTTTGGTGGTGCTACTTTTGATTACACCTTTGACACAACAACTACTGATGCGGACCCAGGTCAAGGAAAGGTAAGATTTGATAATGCTGATTTGTCGTCTGCCACGACGATGTTCATTGACGATGAAGATGATGGTGGTAATAACATTGAGGCATTCCTGAGAACCATTGATGACTCAACTTCAACCATCAAGGGTCACGTTAGAGTTTCAAACAGAACTAACTCCAACGATTTTGCCATCTTCACAATCAGTGGAACCAACACAGAAGCAACTGGTTATCACAAAGTCACTGTTACTCATCTGTCAGGAGCAACCTCATTTAGTAACACAGAAGACGTAATCATTACCTTTGCCAGAACAGGAACCAAGGGTGACACTGGTCTCAAGGGCATTCAGGGTATTCAAGGTGCTCAGGGTACTCAAGGAACCACTGGCACCCAAGGCATTCAAGGAATACAAGGAACTCAAGGAACCATTGGCACACAAGGCACTCAGGGAATTCAGGGAATTCAAGGAACTCAGGGAACTGTAGGAACCCAGGGAACTACAGGAACTCAAGGTATTCAAGGTATCCAAGGCATCCAAGGAACTCAGGGTGTCCAAGGCACTGAGGGACTTAATTCATACGGAATTAAGTACAACTTTGATTCATCTACAACTGAGGCAGACCCAGGATCAGGAGATTTTAGATTTAGTATTGATTGGACAACTGGAAGTATTGGTAGTTCTTATGAAGCTTATGTAAGTGAAACAAGTGCAGATAGTCTTGGTGTCCCATCAGTTTTAGACACTCTTACAGATTCTACCTCTACAAATAAAGCACTTTGTACCCTTAGGAAGGCAGATGATCCGTCAAAACAGGCTAAGTTTTATGTTACTGGACAAACTGATAATGGTTCTTGGAGAACTTTAGATATTGTCTACGTCGATAGAGATTTTTGGTCTGTATCCAATGGTGATGAAGTCTTTATGTCCATCTCCTTAGTTGGAGACAAGGGAACTCAAGGTGTTCAAGGAATTCAGGGCACCCAAGGAATTACGGGTACCCAAGGAACTCAGGGAACACAAGGTACAACTGGAACCCAGGGAACTCAAGGCACTCAAGGAACTATTGGCACTCAAGGAACCACTGGTACTCAAGGCACTCAGGGAACCCAGGGCATTCAAGGAATCACTGGTACTCAAGGCATTCAAGGTATCACTGGAACTCAAGGTACACAGGGAACCCAAGGAATCACTGGTACACAGGGAACTCAGGGAACTCAAGGTATTCAGGGCATCCAAGGTGTTGATGGTAACTTTGGTGGAGCAACATTTGACTACACTTTCTCCACTAACATTTCAGACACAGACCCTGGTGCAGGTAATGTAAAATTTGATAATGCCAACCTGTCATCTGCAACCCAGATGTTCATTGATGATGTTGATGATGGTTCTGATGATATTCAGGCATATTTGAGAACCATTGATGATTCTTCATCATCCATCAAAGGACACTTTAGAATTTCAAATAGAACAGATTCTGCAGACTTTGCCATCTTTACCATTGATGGAGCAAGCACAGAAGCAACAGGATATTTCAAAATTCCTTGTACTTATCTTTCTGGTTCAACATCATTCAGCAACAGTGAAGATGTAATTATCACCTTTGCAAGAACTGGTGACAAAGGTGACACTGGTCTCCAGGGCATCCAAGGTATCCAAGGAACCATTGGTACTCAGGGCACAACTGGTACTCAAGGAATTCAGGGAACACAAGGAACTCAAGGAATTACAGGAACCCAAGGTACTGATGGAACTCAGGGCATTCAGGGAATCCAGGGAACACAAGGAACCCAAGGAATTACTGGAACCCAAGGAACAGATGGAACTCAGGGTACTGATGGAACTCAGGGCATTCAGGGAATCCAGGGAACACAAGGAACCCAAGGAATTACTGGAACCCAGGGTATTCAAGGTATTCAAGGTTTCAGTCATAGCAGAACCGACACCAACTTCACAGCAACTGCAGGGCAGACCACATTTTCTGTAACTTACACTGTTGGTTACATTGATGTTTATTTGAATGGTGTTCGTTTGTCACCTGCTGACTACACCGCGACGAACGGAACTTCGGTTGTTCTTGCCACAGGTGCTCAAGTCGGTGATGTTGTCGATATCACTCATTTTGAGTCCGCTGGTCCTCAAGGTACTCAGGGAACCCAAGGAACTCAAGGAACCACAGGAACTCAAGGTACAACTGGAACCCAAGGAACACAGGGAACACAAGGTACACAGGGAACTCAAGGAATCACTGGCACTCAAGGTACTCAGGGCACTCAAGGCATTCAGGGAACCCAAGGAACTCAGGGGACAACTGGTGACCAGGGAACTCAGGGCACTCAAGGAATCCAAGGAATTCAAGGCACTCAAGGAACTCAGGGTACTCAAGGAATCACGGGTACGCAAGGCATTCAGGGAACTCAAGGTATCGATGGTAACTTCGGTGGTGCAACCTTTGACTTCACTTTTGACACCACGACAACAGATGCTGACCCAGGACAAGGCAAAGTAAGATTTAATAACGCAGATTTGTCTTCTGCCACATTGATGTACATTGATGACACCGATGATGGTGGAAATGACATTCAAGCATTCCTGAGAACCATTGATGATTCCACATCAACTATCAAGGGTCACGTCAGGATTTCAAATAGAACTGATGCTAATGATTTTGTTATCTTTACAATCAGTGGAACTAACACTGAGGCAACTGGTTACCATAAAGTAACTGTTACTTATCTTTCTGGTGCGACCTCCTTTACCAATGCAGAAGATGTAATCATCACTTTTGCAAGAACTGGTACAAAAGGTGACACTGGTACTCAGGGAACTACTGGTACACAGGGAACTCAAGGGATTCAGGGTATCCAGGGAATCACAGGTACGCAAGGCATTCAAGGTGCTCAAGGCACCCAAGGAATTACTGGTACTCAAGGAACCCAAGGAACTCAAGGAATTCAGGGTGCACAAGGCACCCAAGGAACTACAGGTTCTCAAGGTACAACTGGAACTCAAGGAACTACAGGAACCCAGGGAACTAATGGTACTCAAGGTATTCAAGGTATCCAAGGCACTCAGGGAATTCAAGGAACCACTGGTACACAAGGTACAACTGGAACTCAAGGCATTCAGGGTATTCAGGGTATCCAAGGTTTCAGTTACAGCAGAGACGAATACAACTACACTGCCACAGCAGGTCAAACGAGTTTCTCTGCAACATACACAGACGGTTCAAATATCGATGTGTTCTTGAATGGTGTTCGTTTGACACCAGATGAATACACAGCAACCAGTGGAACTGCTGTTGTTCTTGATGTTGGAGCAAGTGTTGGTGATATCATTGACATTCTTGCCTTTGAGTCTGCTGGTCCTCAGGGTACTAACGGAACACAAGGTACTGATGGAACTCAGGGAATTCAGGGAATCACAGGAACTCAGGGTGTTCAAGGCATTACAGGAACTCAGGGAACCACTGGTACACAGGGCATTCAAGGCATACAGGGCACACAAGGTATTCTTGGCACACAAGGGACTGCTGGTCTTCAAACATTAATTAATGCAACAGCAGTAACAACCAACAGCACCTTCTATCCAGTTTTTGTTGCTTCTGCTGGTTCAAATCAAACAGCAAGTGTCAGAACATCAGCAACCGCATTTAGTTTTAATCCAAGCACTGGTGATTTGACTGTTGGTGGAAACTTGAATTCTGGTTCAGATATGACATTGAAGAAAAATATTGAAAGTTTACAAGATGCTGTTTCTCTTGCAAAACAGTTGAAAGGTGTTAAGTTCACTTGGAAGAATTCCAATCAACCATCCATCGGTGTTATCGCCCAAGAGTTGGAAACTGTTCTCCCAGAACTGGTTCAGACAAACTCTGAGGGACTGAAAACCGTAACTTATAATGGCCTCATTGCTGTTCTGATTGAGGCAATCAAAGAACAACAAACTGAGATTGATCTCATCAAACAATCTCTAAATAGTTAAAAAGTCACAAGATGGGATATCCAAGAAGGACTGCTGACTTAGTTACTCAAAATAATATCTTTGTTGATATCTCCAATGATCGTGTTGGTATCGGCACAGATCAACCCACAGTCAAACTGGACGTTGTAGGTGATGCAGCAATTAGTGGAAATCTAAACGTTGCTGGTGTTCTGACTTATGAAGATGTAACTAACATTGATTCGGTTGGTCTCATTACTGCCAGAAGTGGGATGGTGGTCTCTGGTGTTTCGACATTCCAAGGAAATGTATTTCTTGGTAGTAATGATGGATTATATCTTGGCGACAATAATGATTTATTAATTTATAATGATGGTAGCAACAGTATTTTTAGAAGTCCTAATGATACTATTTGGTTACAATCAGATGTAAATGTCAATATTACAAAAAATAATGCTGCGGAAATAATAGCACAATTTACTCCTGATGGTTCAGTATCACTCTACTACAACAACTCCAAGAAATTTGAAACCACTACTTCTGGAATCACTGTTACTGGTAGCGTCAACGCAACTTCTGACCTTTACTTAAAGGAAAACATTCAACCAGTTAAGAGTGCGTTGGAGATTGTTAATCAATTGGAAGGTGTGAGATTTGATTGGAAAGACTCAGGAGAATCTTCCCTTGGTGTTATTGCTCAGGACTTGGAGAAAGTTCTTCCAGAGTTGGTTTCCGAAACCGACGGTGTAAAGAGTGTTAATTATAATGGTATAATTGCGGTACTGATTCAGGCAATTAAGGAGTTGAGTCAGAAATAAATAAGACGTGACTTAATTATGTAATGAGTGATTTCAACTTCGCAAAACTGTGTCTTCAATATGGTGGGTCAATTCATCCATTGATTATTCCTGCAGAGGAAAACAGTGGATTGGGACTGATGAACCCATCTGTATATATTCACAATGATAAGGTTCTGGTCAACCTTCGAGCGGTAAATTACACGTTTTACCACTCAGAGAAGAAGTTGTTTCAGCATCCTTACGGACCACTGACTTACATTCACCCAGAAAATGATGTTCACCTGAGGACGTGGAATCATTATTTGGAGTTGGATGAAAATTATGAAATTGTTCGTCATAATAAGATCGACACTTCCAAGTTTCCAGACAAGGAGTTGTGGGACTTCGTTGGACTCGAAGACGCTCGCTTGTTTGAGTGGGAAGGAAAGATGTTTACCTGTGGTGTGAGGAGAGACCTCGACCCAACAGGAATTGGAAGAATGGAACTGTGTGAGATCGACATTCAGGAAGATAAAGTCGTTCAAACCACACAAATCAGGATCGAACCTCCAGAAAATCCCAACAGTTATTGTGAAAAGAACTGGATGCCAGTTCTGGACAAACCTTATCACTTCATCAAGTGGTCCAATCCAACAGAGTTGGTTGTGGTAAACCCTGAGGATGGAACATCCAAGTTTGCCAAAATCTCTGAGAAGAGAGAAATGTCTGGTTATCCTCGTGGTGGATCTCAAGTCATTCCTTGGAAGGATTATTACATCGCTTTCACTCACGAAGTTGATTTGTTCAAGAGTGAGACACAAAGAAAGGATGCTGTTTATAAACACAGAATTCTCCTGTGGGACAGAGATTTCAATCTGATTAGATGGACTGACACTTTCTCAATTATGGGTGGAGATGTTGAGTTTGCAGTTGGTCTTGCACAACAGGGGTCGGATTTCTTATTGACTTTTGGTTTCCAAGATAACGCAGCGTTCTTATTGAAGTTCCCAGAGTCGGTGATCGAAGAACAAGTTCTCAATGCGGAGTTGAACAATGGTTGATTTAAACACACAACTGGTCAGGTTTATTGATGACCCAGAAAACCCTGATGTAAATCTGTGGTTGGCAAAACATTACCACTCCATTGGTCAGACTGCTTCTGCCATCTCTTATTACATCAGAACTGCTGAGAGGACAGAGGACAAGACACTGATGTATGCCTGTTTGTTGGCAGCATCTGGTTGTTTTGATTCTCAAGGATGCAGAAACAACTCTGTCAAGGGAATGCTTCAGACTGCGGTTGCTCTCCTTCCAGAGAGACCTGAAGGTTATTTTCTTCTCTCAAGATTTTATGAAAGAGATGGGAATTATCACGACGCTTATTTGATTTCGTCCATCGGATTGAATTCCAACTTCGACTCATCTCCTCTCCCATTGGATGTTGATTATCCAGGAATGTATGGAATTTTGTTTGAGAGAGCGGTGTCATCCTGGCACACTGGATTGTGTGACGACAGTCGAAAGTATTTCTTAGAACTCAGAAACGAACACTGGGATGCCATTGATGAGATTCATAAAGAATCCATCATGAACAATCTGAAGTTTCTGAAGGCAGATAAACCAGTCAGAAAGTGGGAGAATGCCATTGCTCCAACAATGGAGTTCACAACATCCATCGACACAAAGAATGGTTGTGTGGTTGACTGTGTGTTTTGTCCACAAAGAACTCTTCAGAAGGTTTACAAGGGTGAAAGGTTCCTGAGTCTTGACAACTTCAAGAAAGCAGTTGACAAGATGCCAAAGGAAATTCGTGTGACCTTTGCTGGTTTCACAGAACCTTGGTTGAATCCAAAGACCACAGACATGGTTCTTTATGCCAATGAGCAAGGACACCCAATCTCTGTGTTCACAACAGGGATTGGAATGAGTCTGAGTGACCTTGAAAGAATCAAGGATGTTCCTTTTGCTGGTGGTCCTAATGGTGGATTTGTTCTTCACTTACCAGACCAAGAACGAAAAGCAAAACACCCAATCACTGACAGATACATCAAAGTCATTGAAAGGTTTGGTGAGATTCACTCAGAGATTTCAAACTTCACTCTGATGTGTATGGGAACAGTTCATGAGTCTGTGAGACACATTTTCCCAGAAGCACCCACTTATCAGATGTGGTCCAGAGCAGGAAACCTGTTGGGTGAGAGTATCATGAAACCAGAACTTCTCAACAGAAAAGATGAGTACAAGTCTGTTTATCATGGTGAGAAACCAATGACTTGTGGTTGTCTGGAAGAACTCTATCACAACATCATGTTGCCCAATGGTGATGTCTCACTGTGTTGTATGGATTATGGACTTGAACACATTCTTGGAAACCTCCTCGACCAAGATTTTGAAGATGTGATCCCTGAGAACAATAAGTGCTTCAATCTTTGCCGTTTCTGTGAGAATGCAAGAGAACCATGATTTATCAAGTCAATGGACCAAGAGTTATCAAACGAAGTCCAACACTTTGGGTCGTTGATAATTTTTACAATGACCCAGATTCAATCAGGGACTTTGCTCTGAAGCAAGAGTTTGAGTTTAGTGATTATCACAGAGGAAGACGAACAAAAGACCAGTTTGAAATCCCAGGAACCAAAGAAGCATTTGAGTCCATCATGGGAATCCAAATCACCAAGTGGATGGAAACTCATGGGATGTGTGGAAGATTCCAATATTGCACTTGTGAAGATGCTCTTGTTTATCATGCAGACTCACAAAGATGGGCAGGTGCAATTTACCTGACTCCTGATGCACCTTATGAGTGTGGAACTTCTTTGATTGCTCACAAGAAGACAAGGATTCGTCATGTGGATACACATGGTTCTGAAGTGGTGTGGGAAAAGAAACACCTTGACCCAACTCCATGGGAGAAAGTTGATGTGGTTGGAAACATCTACAATCGTCTTGTTATCTGGGATGCTCATGCCATTCATCAGGCATCACAATACTTTGGTTATGACAAAGATGACTCTCGTTTGATTCAAATCTTCTTCTTTGACTGAGATTTATAAATAAAAAGAGTGCTCTTTTTTTCTAATGGGTTGGTCAGACAAATACAAAAAGTCTATCAACTGTGATAACCCTAAAGGTTTCTCACAAAGAGCTCATTGTCAGGGACGCAAAAAGAAGATGAAAGAAGCGAAGGACCATGAGGTCTCAATGGCTCAGTCACAACTTGACAAGACCATTGATAACGCCAAGAAACTGAAGAAGAAACTTGGAACCAAGGAGAAAAACATTCCTGCTTGGGTTCAAGCTAAAGTCACTGACACTGACCACAACATGGATGCTGCTGCTTCTTACTCGGAAGAAACCAAATCTGGTGACCAAGGACTTCGTGATTGGTTTGGTAAATCCAAGTCTTCCGATGGTAAGAAGGGATGGGTCCAACTCGGTGGCAAGTACGCTGGTAAACCCTGTGCTCGTCAACCTGGACAAACTTCCACTCCTAAGTGTGGTTCTTCCAAGATGAAGCGTAACCTCGACAAGGATGAGGAACAGGCAGCATTCCGCCGTAAGAACCGTCAGGACCCCAATCAACCACAGAAGAGTGGTGGAGCAAAACCAACAAACGTCAGAACTGAAGACATGGACATTAACGAAGCGAAAGACAAACCAGGTAAGGGTAGTGGCACAAAGGATGCTTGTTACCATAAGGTTAAGTCTCGTTATTCTGTATGGCCTTCTGCTTATGCCTCAGGTGCTCTGGTTAAGTGCCGTAAGAAAGGTGCATCCAACTGGGGCAACTCAACCAAAGAAGAGTTTGAAGGAATGAAGGAGTTTCTGGAACTTCCAGAAATGACCGACCTCCAAATCAAAGTTCTTAGAAACCAGGGTTACGAAGTCGAAGTCATCGACGAGAAGTGCTGGAAGGGATATGAGAAGAAAGGAATGAAGACAATGTTTGGAAAGAGATATCCAAACTGCGTCAAAAAAGAAGAAGTTCAAATTGATGAAGTTTCTTCGCACCTCGCTCTGACTGCTTCTCAAAAAGCAGATGAAGAGAGAAGAAAGGCAGCAGTTGCTGGTGACACATCTCGTGCAGCATCAAAAGCAGCACAAGCATCACGTCTTTACAAGGGTGTCGGACCCCGTAAGACAAGAGAAAGAATGAAAGAAGAGATTGAAATTCAAGAAAAACTGGGAGACTTCAAGGGGGGTAACCTGATTGATCTCAAACCAACTATTAAAATGCCATTTAGTGGAGATAAAGTTACTCACAGTGGTGGTGGTGGAGCAGGTGCTGCTTTGGGTGGTGCTGCAGCCGCTGGTCTTGGTGCAGCAGCTGGAGTGGTTGCTTCCAAACTAGCACAAAAGAAAAAAGAACAAGAAAAGAAACCAGCAACAACTTCTGAGGCAGCATTAACTGCTGGCGCTCTCGGAACTGCAGCTGCTCTGGGAGCAGTCGGTGGACTGGCAAGTGGAGCTGCTGGTGCTTTGAGTTCCAAAATGACCAGAGACGCTATCAATAAGAAGAAAAAGAAAGAAGAGACTGAAGTTGAAGAAGGTTTCCTGACTAAGAAGTCTCCTGAGGAACTGGAGAGAATTAAGAAAGAGAAAGCAATCAAGGCAAGAGAGAAGAAGATCAAGACTTATGCTGCTCTGATGAGACACGCTAAGGATAAGACTTCTGACGTTGCTCGTCCTACTGTTAAGAAAGAAGGTGTAACCATCGAAGATGCTGATGGAAACACTTTTGCTGAAGTCGTTGACATCATCAAGCCAGAACCAATGAAGGGAATGGCAGAAGGAATGAGACTTCCCTCACAGTATGGTAGCGTTTACATTGTTACTTTTGGGTGGAGAGGTAAGTACCATTACCTGAAGATGTTCTTCCCACAACCCAACAAACCAACCAAAGCAGAAGTCACTGCAGCAGTTGATAAGGTTTATCCTGGTGCAAGAGTCTCCGCTTACACTGAGACTGCTGTTGGTCAGGGTGACTCTTACTTCAATGCTGGTTCAACTGATGGTGGTGATGGTGGGAAAGAACCCAATGTGTTTTCGAGATTTGGTGAGTCCACTGATCTGACTGGTGCTGAGTACAATAAGATGGTCTCCAAGAGACAACTCAGTGATAAGAAAAGATCCAGAAGAGAAGCAGATGCCAACACCTCTACTAACAATGGTCAGATGGAAGAAGTTCAAATTGAAGAGGGAACACCTGCTTGGCAGAGAAAAGAGGGTAAGAATCCCGAAGGTGGTCTGAACCAAAAAGGTGTTGATTCTTACAGAAGAGCAAATCCTGGTTCCAAACTGAAGACTGCTGTTACAACTGAACCTTCCAAACTGAAGAAAGGTTCAAAGGCAGCAAACAGAAGAAAGTCATTCTGTTCAAGAATGAAGGGAATGAAGAAAAAACTGACATCTGCTAAGACAGCAAACGATCCAGATTCAAGAATCAACAAGTCACTCCGTAAGTGGAACTGCTAGTATGAAAAGTTTCGAACAATTCATTCAAGAGAGTGTCAACATCCAAAACGTTGAGACTCTCATTATCAACTCTGACACCACACAACAAAAGGTTGGTGAGGAGTTTTCTGCTGACATTGTTTACCAAGGAAACATTCACAGAATTTCAATGGTAAGTGAGACTGGAGTTCCTTCCAAGAATCAACTTGCTGAGTTTCTTCAGGATGATTATCCTGGTGCAATCGTTCAACAGATTTATGTAACTGAGACTTCAGAGAAGTCAATGAAAGTTACAGGAGACAAAAGGTATCATCCTGCAAAGTTAGATTGGGTTTGATTTATGGCAACATATTTTGTTTGGGATGAAGACTTTAAACTCAATGTATCAAGAGGTAAAGTCAGAGGGG
>Ga0181584_10004397_pt1 | contig 10702 bp, 8 predicted proteins | sample 071ome_30_FD_132462 | JGI IMG/M metagenome (GOLD analysis project Ga0181584, IMG submission 132462) | Coastal salt marsh microbial communities from the Groves Creek Marsh, Skidaway Island, Georgia - 071406AT metaG (megahit assembly) | ecosystem: Environmental > Aquatic > Marine > Intertidal zone... | reverse complement strand
GCGTACGAGGCGTACGAGGGCACTGCGGGCGGTAGAGGCAAGGAGGAGACCATCCTGAGCTGTCTGTCGGAGCTGTTCCGGTCGATCGAAGAGAGTCGGCGGCGGACGGGGAGCGTGGCACCGAGGAAGTTTGTCCAAAAGGTCAAGGATGAGAACGAGTTGTTCCGGGGCTATCAGCATCAGGACGCGCACGAGTTCTTCTCGTATCTGTTGAACAACATGGCCGAGACGTTGCGGGGGGAGGCGGCAGCGCGGGAAAAGAAGGAACGAGCAGGGGGCGAGGGCAAGGGCGAGGGTAAGGGCGAGGCTGCCGGGACGACGGGCAAGGGCGATGCGACTGCCGATATCGCGAGTCGGAGGACGTTTGTGGACGATATTTTCAGGGGGACGCTCAACACGGAGACCAAGTGTCTGTGGTGCGAGAACGTGACCACACGGAAAGAGCCGTTCTACGACCTGTCGCTGGAGATCGAGGATAACGATTCGTTAGCGGCGTGTTTGGGGCAGTTCTCGTCGGACGAGACGATGAAAGACGACGAGAAGTACTTTTGCGACCGGTGCGGGAAGAAGCAGGAGGCGGTCAAGCGGATGCGGATCGCCGAGACGCCAGAGGTGCTCTGCTGTCACTTCAAACGGTTCAAGTACGTGGAGAGTCTCGGTCAGATGCGAAAGTTGATGAACCGCGTGGTGTACCCGTTTGATCTCCAGCTGGACAGATCGAACACGACGGACTGCTGCGAGGACGAGGGGCATTACACGCTGGTGGCGGCCGTGGTCCACATGGGGCTGCACATGCACCACGGACATTACATCGCGCTGATCAAGAGCTCTGATCAATGGATGTGCTTCGACGACGATCAGGTCACACCGATCAGCGAGGCGCAAGTGCGGAACACGTACGGCGGGGACGGCGAGGGCAAGGGGGGCAAACCGTCCACCGAGCACTCGTACATTCTATTTTACGTACGCGCAAGAAGAACGCGCGGTGATGGTGATGAAGATTGGGATGATAACGAGGATGAGGATGAGGGGGACGCGACCGACGTGTGAATCAGCATTGGTAAGTCAATGATAAGCTATCAATGATAAGTTACATCCTCCCTCCCATCCATAATAAATAACCTAGAAGCAGACAGCGCTCGGCCTGTTGGCCTTGTACGTAGTCTTGTACACCCTGCTCTCGGGCCTGACCATCTTCCTGGTCAGCGGGAAGCTGATCTTCGAGTCGTGGAACTGCTGGATGTTCGGCCTCTTGCAGTCCGCAGCCTTGATCGTCGCCGTCTTGATGATCGAGATGGCGCTGTGCCTAGCGCGGTGCCTCGATCCCATCTCCTGGTACATCTGCTCGACGGCTCCGTTGAGCGTCGTATCCCTGTACTCCTTGTACGCGTTGTGCACTCCCGTACGAGAGTTGTACCGCACCCAGATTCCGTAGTTCTTGATCGTCGTCGGATTCTTCTCGAAAATCTCGTTCACGGCCAGAATCTGTCCGTTGGCCTTCTTCACACGGCGCAGCTTACGCAGGAAGTACCAGAACTTCGACTTGGCCTTCACGTCGTCGCGAGCCCACATCTTCATGCGGTAGATCTGCGGGTTCGGGTCCCTCTCCGTGGGGACGTGACGTCCCACGATCTGGAACTGACGGTACAAGAACTGTTGGCGCGAAGGGAGGCGAGTGAGCGGGGATGCGCAAGGCGGGCGATGGCGGGCGCGGGAGGACCGCGCGGGCGACGACGGTGGACATATGGGTTATAGCGTCTACCCACGTCGTCGTCAGGGACGCCAGACCGCCCGACGGCGGCCGATGGGCTCGGCGGAATCCGAGCCGAATCGAAAGGCGTCCCCGTGGCGTATCCAGCCGTCTTCTTCCGCCCCGGCGCGTCCCGTAAGATGTCTACGACAATGAGGGACCCATGTAGAGGCACAGACGAGCAGAATGGCGGAGAACAGCCTGACCATTCAACTCGTCAGAATTCCGCCGCAAATGAGCCACAGGGCACCTGCGGGCCAGCCTGCGGCCTGACGGGACAGGACCATGCGGTAGAGACGCACCTTTGTCATTGCGGTTGTTCGATTCGAATACTATGACCAGCCGCGTTGTGAGGGGAGCGGAAGGCGAGAAGAGGACGGAGAGCGGATGGGCACGAGCGCCACGGAGTCGAACGTCTCCGACGCTTCGGCCGAGATCCGCGGGAGGAGTTCAGCTGGCGGAACGCGTGGAGTGCGGAGAACCCGTGGATGGGAGAACGCGGCGGGCGTTCTCCCCGGGAGGTTCCCGGGCGCAGCGGGCATCGCGCGCGCGGGGAGGAGGGAGAGGGAAGGGGGAGAGGGGAGCGGGAGCGGGAGGAGAGTGGGAGCGGGAGGGGACGCCGCGGACTGACGTGGCCGTCGAGGTCGAGACGTGCACTGTGACTCACAGGCTGCGTGTCCGTCTGGGCGTCGTTCTTGGCCGTCCCTCATTCTTCTTCTTCGACGAATTCTTCTCTCTCGTGTTCAACATGGCGGAACATCTGGCCAACATCTTCGGGACAGAGAAGGACAGGGTCAACTGTCCCTTCTATTTCAAGATTGGTTCGTGGTTTGCGCCTCGCGTCGTCCTCTCGTCGTCTAATTGCATCGTCACTCACTCTTGCGCCTCCCCCGACAACGACAGGCTCGTGTCGACACGGTGATCGCTGCTCCCGTCTTCATAACAAGCCGACAATCTCGCAGACCATTCTGCTGAACAACATCTACATGAACCCTGTGCTCAACGCGCCGCTGGGCCCCGACGGCCTGCCCCTGCAGGTCGACCCGCAGCGCGTGCAGCAGTTCTTCGAGGACTTTTACGAGGATCTTTTCCTCGAGTTGACGCAGTATGGACAGATTGAATCTCTCTGCGTGTGCGACAACATCGCCGACCACATGGTGGGCAACGTGTACGTCAAGTTTCGGGACGAGGAGTCGGCGGCCAAGGCGGTGAAAGGCGTGCAAGGCAGGTACTACGCCGGCAAGCAGATCACCGCGGAGTTTTCTCCCGTGATGGACTTCAAGGAGTCGACGTGCCGACAGTACGAGGAGGGGACGTGCAATCGGGGCGGGTACTGTAACTTTATGCACGTTCGGCCCGCGGGCCCAGAGGTGCGGGCGCAGTGCTTTGGGAGGTACGGGGACGGGTCGGACGGGTCGACCCAGTTCCATGGTCGTCGGGGCTACGGCAGGCGGGATAACTACAGGGACCGGGACTATGGCCGACGGGATAATTACAGGGACCGACGGGATAATTACAGGGACCGGGACTATGGCCGCGATCGCGGCAGGGACCGGGACTACGACCGCGAGTATCGGCGGCGGGATCGCGATGAGCGTGACTACGACCGCGACGACAGGCACTACGACGGTTACAACGACCGTCGCGGCCGCAGGGACGACCGTCGTGGTGGGGACCGGTCGCCGCGTCGGGACGCCTCGGCCGAGAGGCGAGCGAGGATCGCCCAGTGGAACCAGGAGGCCCAAGGGCAGTAGGAGTTGTCTCTTACCGTAACCACGTTGACGATAACAATCACCACGACCACACGCCGCGCTGCTCCCAGACGAGCCAGAGCGCGACAAACACACCGGTCTCGAGCGCGAACCGCGCCACGGCCTCTTTCGGATTTCGTTTCTTTTCCTGGCGCCCGGCGAGGTCGCGGAATCGCAGACCGCCACTGGCGTCGTTGGTCAGCGCGAAACACACGCCACGCACGTGTCCCTTGCCGACGACGCCCACCACCGTCTTGCACCCGTTGACGGCCTTGCTTCGCTTGAGACTCCATGCCAAGTACAGGTCCCGCTCGTGCACAAACGCCTCGGCGAGCTCCGGGAACCTGGCACTCAGCGCCGCGAGCATGCTGTTGACGGCGTCGTCGTCCTTCCGCAGCGCCTCGAGCAGTTCGCGCGACTGCACGCTCTGATCGCTCGTATACGCCAGCCACAGCATCTTGACAAACTCGACCCGTTGAGAGAAAGACAGCCGTTCCCATGCCCGCCGCAACGTGACCTCGATGGGCCGGTCTCCCAGGACAAGTTGGGCGTCTGTCGCTTCGGCAGCCAGCCGCGCAGCGACAAACTCGCCGCCCGTCGTCTCCACCTCCATCCGCGACGCGAGACGCTTTGATATCTGGCCAAGCAGCAGCCGCAAAATAAGGGCGCTCTGTCCGCCCAGCTCGAGCGTCTTTCGGAACGTTGCCAGGAAGTCTTCGCCGTTTCTCCCGCTGAGCGAAAACGAAGACGACGACGACGACGACGACGACGACGACGACGACGACGAAGACGACGAAGACGACGAAGACGGTGATGGGTCGCTCGAACCGCCGCCGTACATCATCGAGCTGCGACTCCGGCAGAGCTCGACGACGACATTGTCGGGCCGCACCGCCTCTATGACACGGGTTACTTCCGCCGCAGACGACGACGACGCATGCGACGTGCCCACCAGCAACACCAGCTCCGGTTCCCTGTACCCGTCAGTCCGCCGCTCCACGTACAAATCGCTGCGCTCGACCGCAATCAGCACCCCGGTTTCAGCCAGAGGCAACAGTTCGGGCCATTTCTCCCGGATCAGGCGCTTTGACGAGCTTCGCAGCGCCGCTCGGTGATCATACGAAGCAGGTGGCCTCATCGGCGCCGGGGACGGCCTCAACGCCGCTTGGGAAGACATGATTTTCGTGTTCACGTTGGCGACACGACCATTCATTCATCCATGGCCATGGCTTTCGTGGCCATCTCGCGTGCCGTTTTGCCCCGCTGTTGCGCCTTCAAACCCACCTCGACCACCTCGATTCCACTACCAGCCAGCGCCTGCCGCCGCCCCGCATTCTTCAGCTCTTTCCGCTCGGCCGACTCAAACAGACCCCCGAGGATCCCGCCCGGCGCCCCTGCGTCCCGCCCCGCCACCAACAGCACCACCCGCAGCCCTTCCGAACCCGAATTTGAACCCGAACCCGGACCTGCACCGCCCTTTGCCATCCGCAGCACCTCGGCCACCTGCTTGTTCACTGCACCGCACACGACAACGCTCTTCGCGCCCGCCAGCGCCCGCCGCGTCGCCTTGCCCGAGTCCAACTTGATCGCCTCGACGTACTGCCCGTACCCTTGCTTCGCCCGGGCCACGTCGTTCGTCACCACCAGCACCTCTGCCCGCAGCACGATCAGTTCCAACAGCGTCTGCTCCGACATCGGAAACCGATCGTCCTCCGGATAGAGCACCACGACCGACGTCCTCGGAATGTCCTCCAGCGACCGATCGTCCTTCTCGGGACCGCCGCCCCCGTCGTCGTCCGGTACGGGGCCACCGTCCTGCGGCAGCACCATGTCCGTCTCTCCATACCACTTGCGCAGCTTCTTGCCGGCATACATAAAGTCCAACAGCTCGTCCCCAAAGTTCTCCTTCTCGTCTTTCTTCGCAGACCTCCGAGGAGCCCGCGCGTCGTCGGTGCTGGTCTTCCTTCCTTTGAGTCGTAGCGTCCACCCACCGGCACGAGGTCGATGTGGCGGTCCATAGAGCCGCCCACCGGCCGATCTCGCGCGCACCGTGGAATTCATCGTCATGTGATACGATTGGCGGTGCCCAAGAGGATGAGACGAGCTGCTGCGTGTCCCCGACCTCGAGGCTTGGTCGCTCAGCTGAAACGAGCGATTTTTCTGACGCTCCGCAAAACACAATTCGTCGCATAATCGTCGCGACCGACACGCGCACACGTAGCTCGACGCTCCCATTCATCCGGCCACCCCGCCAGCGGACATCGCCCCGGACACGGCTCGCCGAAGGAAGGCATTCGTTCTAGTTTCCCGAATCATACAAGCTCGCACAGGATGGCAGCGTTCGAAGGACTCTACAAGACCTTCATGCGGAGGAACAGCGTCTACATAGGCTTCATCTTCGCAGGGGCATTCGTCGGAGAGAAGCTGTTGAACTCGGTGATCGACTCGGCCTGGGAGAGCTCGAACAAAGGGAAGCTGTATAAGGTGCGGGGTATCGACCTCGACCGACGCTCGCTCTTCGCACGCCCTGACTCAACGCTCACTCGCGCTACGCGCTTCGCTCGTTCGCCAGCACTTGGAGGCGAGCCTGGCAGAAGACGAGTAGTGGTGGTGATGGTGGACACGTCTGGATGTAATACTGTCACAGCGACCGAACTCATTATCAAAATACGCATACTCACGGCTCGCTGCTCAGGAAGGCTTCGACCGCCTCAACGGCTCGGGCGTCGCTGGCACCGTCGAGGCCATCACCTTTGGGGACGAGCTGGGCGCCGAGGGTCTTTTCGGCCTCGAGCATGATCTTCTCGGCCTCGTCGGCATCGGCGGCGTAGAGCACGCTCTCCACCACCCGTAGCACCTTGACGTCCTGGAGCTCCTCCGCCTGGCACATGATCTCAATCTGCCGCAGCTTGTCGAAGTAAAAGTCCCGCTCGCGCTCCGCCGTGTCAATCTTTAGTTTCAGCTCCGTGACCTCCGCGAGCAGCGACACCTTCTCCTGTCGCTCTTTCTCCAGGGCGAGCTCCGCGTCGCGACTGACGGCACCGTGGTGCGCCTTGATCGAGGCCGATTCGGTGGTCGGACCCGGACCCGGCACCTTGACGGCATGCTTGCGAGCAATCGGTGCGACCGACGCAGTCGGAGCAACGGCAGACGCCGTCGTCCTCGCGCCCAGCCCTCCCGACGACGACCCGACACTGAACTTCTTCCAGTCGCCCGTCTTGCACATCCGCTCCCGCCTGCCGACCGCGTCGTAGCCCTCGACCATCCCGCCGCCCGTGCTGACCGCCTCCTGCCAGTAACCGAACAGGAACTGCATAAACTCCATGTTGTCCTGTCGCTTCCCCTTGGAGAGCTGGCTGACGGTGAAGGCCCTGTCCACGTGGTGCTTCGTGAACGCCTTCTGCAACTCCTTGTAGTTCTGGATGTATTCGTACTCGCTCTTCACGTTGAAGTCGACGCGTTTCATGTTGACGGTGCCCGGGCCGTGGAGCGCATCAAAGAGCTGGCACGCAACAGCGCCAGAGCAGGTCTGCTCGATGGCTTCGAGTTTCAGGGACAGCGTCGAGTTGAGCCAAGCCAGGAGCTCGGACTGAGGCACGAAGTTGTTCTTCGACATCATTCCAGCGGTCGCCATGGTCGTGTTTGCCTGAACGACCAACGAACCAACGGAATCTGTGGGCAAAAAATGACAGCGCGCAGGTTCCGGCGGGTGCGTCGTCGATTCCTGCTCTTGCTCTTGCTACTCGACACACAGAGGGTGCTGGTGTCCACGTGGGGGAGAACCAGATGAGAACTTTGTGTTCGGTTGCCAAGTTCGCGAACTTGAAGGTCGAGCCATTCGCTCGACCTCGACTTTTGAACCTTTGATTCCTCTAGGAGCGTGTAGTCGCCCGTTGGTGCCCATCACCATACTTTGAACTCGCATAATAGCTCCCTAGGGCGAACGCGGGACGACGGACCCTCTTTCCCTGACGAGCACAATCGACCACATATGAGGCTGGCCACCACGACCAGGACCGCGGCTGCCCCACGACGGGCTGTGACCATCACCGCCGCGTTCCAGCCTCGTCGGTATCAACGCTCGAACCCGAGCCACTTTCAGGTCATGGACATCTCACCGCCTCCAGAGTCCCTCGGCGTCCACTGTCTGCCTCCCGGGACGACCAACGGTGGGTGTTGATCTTGTCCGACATGCGCCCCGACTCTCTCACGCGCGACGCTACGCACTTCGCTCGTTTGCTCGTTCGCTCGTTCGCTCGTTCGCCCGCTCGCCAGGAGACGAGATTGAAATCGATGGACAGTTCTTCATCGTGGAGAAGACGCGCGTGCGGTGGAAACTCGAACGAGGCCGGTATGTGCGGGACCATAAACGGCTTGACGTCTTGGGTACAGGCCGGTATCTGTCCAACATGTTTCTCAACAGCCTGTTGGAGATCGAGACGAGCGACGAGGAAGGGGAGGGCGGTGGCCGTCGATGACGACGATGGCCGTCGACGATGGCATCTTTTCCTACCGAACTTCTGTAAGACAGAAGCGCCTTGACGACTTTCGCAAATTCACATACACATTCACACATATCCGATATGGTAGTATACAGCGCATCTGGCGCCCTGGTGGCCAGGCGCGGGGACAGCAAGCCAAGCCCAATAGCCATGCAAAACCGCAGATGGAAGAAACAGGCAGACGGGGCCGATAACGAGGTCTTCTCGTACATTGCGGCAAAAGGACAGACGAAGGACCATCTGAACGTCCTGGAGATCGCGAGTCGGTCGCCAATCGCCCTGTTCGGGATGATTCCTCGCGCAGTCGTTCTCTTCTCGGTACGAACCTCGCATTCCCGAGTCTCGCCGCACGCGCACGCGCTCACTCCCGCGTTTCGCTCGCTCGCTTCCTGCTCCTCTGTAGGCCGGCGCCCTCTCCGGTGCCCTGGCGAAGACGATCACTGCCCCGCTCGACCGGGTGAAGATTCTGCTCCAGGTCCGAGGCGGCCTGCAGTCGGGCGCCATCGCCGAGGCGGCACAGTCCGGGTCGTTGTTCAAATCTCTGCTCGCTGTCGCCAAGCAGGAGGGTGTCATGGGGTTCTGGAAAGGGAACCTGCCCCAGGTGCTTCGTGTCGTGCCGTACTCTGCGGCGCAGCTCTACTCGTATGAATGCTACAAGGGTCTCCTTGCGGACGAGGAAACCGGCGAGCTGAGCGTGTACCGCCGGCTCGCGGCCGGTGCCTGCGCGGGCATGACGGCAACGATCCTCACGCATCCCCTTGACACGCTCCGCCTGCGCATCGCGGTCGACCCGAAGTGCAAGACCCTCCTCGGGGCCGTTGCCGTCCTGGCCAAGGAGGGCGGCCTGCCGGCGTTCTACCGGGGTCTGGGGGCCTCGATGGCGGGCATCGCGCCGTATATGGCGCTCGAGCTGTCGACGTATGACATCCTTCCGCAGAACATGCCGTCGTTCGCGAGAGGGTTCACGGCGGCACTCATCGCGACGGTCAGTTGCTACCCGCTGGACACGGTCCGCAGGCGCATTCAGCTGGAGGCAGCACGGAGTATCCCGTGGGGTGTCGCCGCGGGGGCGATCGTGCGGGAGGAGGGCGTCGGTGGGCTGTATCGCGGGTTTTTGCCCAACGCGGTCAAAAATTTACCCAACAAGGGCATCAAGCTGACGGTCTTCAGCGAGGCAAAGGCGGCCTACGCAAAGGGACAGGACGAGCTGCAGAAGCTGCTGGACGAGGAGGCGAAAGCCAGCAAGAACAAGAACAAAAGGGGTGGTAGGTAGTACCGCCGCCGCCGACGGTCAGATGACACACAGCGGCGAGCAGGAAGGAGGCTGCGCCCGCTCCGACACACAGATACTAGACAGTTTCCAGCATTGTATTTAGGAGTGCAATTTTGTTTCCACGATAGAACGCGGCCGCCTGCGCGCGGGGGGTGATCGAGCTCGCGTCGGCGTCGTTGACGGCGCGCAAGTGGTCGAGTTTGCGTCGACAGAGAGCGGAGAACGCGTCCGCAGACGGGAGGCGCGCTGCGAGGCCGGGGTCCATGCCTTCAAGAGTGACAAAATACCGACCCCCAGCGGCGTCCCCAGCGCCTGCGTCCCTCCCGACCACCCCTGCCACGTCCCGCTCGGTGAACACCACCGCATCGTTCCGGTTGGAAGGCAGACAGAACCCGAAATACAGCAAGAACACGTCGTTCGGCTGAGACCCGTAGCTTATGCACACCTGCTCGCCGGGCCGCACGTCCCTGGTCGTGACGAGCTCAAAGACGCTGCGCTCTCCTGCCAGCGTGGACGGCGGCGCAATCTCTTCCAGTGCCTGCTGTCCCTGGCACCGATCGACGTCGAAGGTCAGCCTGACGGCCGCGTTGGGATCGTCGCTGTGGTTGGCCATGTCGATCAGCGGCGCAAACAGATGCTGCCCTTGCGAGCACACGAAACTCCGAGAATGCACCATCGAAAAGGCCCACAGGACGTCCTCCCAGTCAAACGCCGACAAGTATTCTCGCACCCCAGCCGACGTCACGAACTCGGCCAGCGTCTGGACCTCTTCGATGAAATGCCCGTCGCCCAATCGTGCGACCTCCTCGGCCGACCAGTACAGGAACGGGAGGTCCACGAAACCCGGCAGCGCGTCCATCCACGCGTCTGCCGTGCCGTTATACAGTCGATATAGCAGCTGTTCCACCATCTGGACGTTCCATGGCACCGGCTGCTGGTCGTCGTCCACGCCGACGATGATCCTTTCGAGCGGCACCGACACGAGCGTCGTGTCCGGCTCGATGTGGGTCTTGGCCACGAATCCATACCCCGACGCGTCGTCGATGCGTTCGACCCCGAGCAGCCGCCGCTGCTGCTGGGAGGTCGTGGGGTCGTCGACGAAGCGATCGAGCCGGTCGAAGGAAGGCTTTTGCGCTCGACCGTTCGATCGTCCGGACGCGCAGACAGAGACTACTCGTGCGTATCCGAAACGCGTCGAGCGAGATCGGCCGACGCATGCCGGGGTCTCATATGGTCTTATGAATTTTCTGTTCAAATCAACCACGTTCATTTCAGTTCATCATCTCATGCAGTTGCGGATACATGTAATGTCTTTAGTATGACAGCCTGACACCACGGGGGAAGCCCCCGAGTACAGTGCAGTCTGATTGCTGTTCTTGTTCTTCGAAGAATACAGAATTCTGTAATATCTTCTTCTCGCCCTCTG
>Ga0181584_10004396_pt1 | contig 10702 bp, 9 predicted proteins | sample 071ome_30_FD_132462 | JGI IMG/M metagenome (GOLD analysis project Ga0181584, IMG submission 132462) | Coastal salt marsh microbial communities from the Groves Creek Marsh, Skidaway Island, Georgia - 071406AT metaG (megahit assembly) | ecosystem: Environmental > Aquatic > Marine > Intertidal zone... | reverse complement strand
CATGAAATCCAGAGAAAATTAAATTTGGGGATTTCTGAAAGTATCGCATCAAACTATTGAGTTCAGTAGTACTTCTCACACCACATCTATTCATTCCAACATTTAATTCTATAAAGCACTTTAATGTTGTATTAGTTTCCACGCAAACGTTATTAATATCTTTTAAATTTAAAACATTATCAACACAAATACTAAAGTTAATAGATGAAGCAAGTTTTGGAATTCTATTGAGTTTATTTTGACCAACAACCTGATTTGTAAGAAATATGTCATTGATGCCATTATTTGCAAATACTTCAGCTTCAGATATTTTTTGAACACAGATTCCTTTGGCTCCATTTTTTATTTGTATCTTTGCTATTTCGGGACATTTATGAGTTTTCGCATGTGGCCTAATAATAACGTTAGAATCCAAAAAAAAATTTTTAAGTTTTTGTATATTTTTTAAAAATTTTTCATGGAATATAACTAAAGATGGAGTGTCAATTTTTATGTTTTTGATATCTTTGCTCATTTAAAAATCACACTATTATCATCAATTTGTTTTGCAAAACATTACTTTCTATAAAAAAAAAAATCAAATTGTATGTTAACCTATATTTATGAATCTAAAGCTTTTTATTATATTTTTTTTATTCCCTATCGCAATTTCAGCTAATGATTGGTCCTCCTCTAATGAATGGTCTTCCGGAAAGGATTGGACCCCAATTAATAGAGACAAAGCACTTGGTTTACTTAATAGTAATTCGCCAAAAGAGAGGAGAGAAGCTCTTGGTAGACTTGCAGATGTTGGATTTTTTGAAGATACACCGAAAATGTTAGCTAGCTTATGGGACTCAGAATATTCAGTTAGAAAAATGGCAGAAAATGCTATATGGGGATTATGGCTCAGAGCCGACGACCCTTATATAGATTCAGTGTTTCAAAGAGCTATAGTTGAAGTGCAGGGAAGTGAATATGAAATAGCTCTTCAAATGTTTAAAAATGTTACAGAACTTAAACCTGAATTTGCAGAAGGTTGGAATAAACTAGGTGATGTATATTTTGCACTTAATGACTTTGAAAATGCTATTAATTCTTTTTATAAAACACTAGAATTGAATTCATATCAATTTGGCACTATGGAGAGTTTGGGGTATTTGATGATGGAATTACAAAGAGAAAAAGAGGCATTAAAGTGGTTTAATATGGCTTTGGATATAAACCCAAATTTAATACATCTTGCTGAAGTTGTTAATAACCTTAAAGAAAAATTTGGCGACAAAAACATTTAATTCTTCTGCCCTTTCAATTTCCTTTATATTACTTTTAATTTTTGGTTGTAATAACTATAAATATACATATGATGAAAATAAAAAACATCATGGCAAGAAAAGCTTCCAAAATAATTATCCACATCCTGAAAAGAAAAGCTTTCTAAAATGGCAAATAGAAAAATTCAAAAATCCAGATAATTATGAATTAAAAGAGACAAAAACTGAATTTATTGTTCCGAATATTAATTCGATTATTAACTCTAATAATGATTTAATTTGCTGGCTTGGTCATTCAACCTTTTTATTAAAAATTAATAATAAGATTATTATTACTGATCCACATTTAACTAGTCGAGCGTCTCCATTCACTTTTATAGGCCCAAAACGTAAAATACCAAATTTAGTATCATTTTCAAAATTACCTCAAATTGATGTGACTTTAATTTCACATAATCACTATGACCACCTTGACATAACAACAATAAAGGAGATTTATAAAAAAAATAGCAAGACATTTACTCTTGCTGGGTTAGGTCACAAGCATATTTTAAATTTTTTGAGTTCAAATAGTTTAATTGAACTTGATTGGTGGGAAAATTTTGAATACCAAAATTTATCTTTTACTTTTGTTCCTGTACAACATTGGAGTTCTAGGGTAATAGTTGATAGAAATAAAAGTCTATGGGGTGGTTGGGTAATTGAATATGAAAATAAAAAAATATTTTTTGCAGGAGATTTAGGTTTTTCAAAGGATATTATTGATATCAAAGAAAAATTCGGTGAATTTCATCTTGCTTTTATACCAATAGGTGCCTATGCACCACGATGGTTTATGAAAACTATGCATGTTAATCCTTTTGAGGCTGTAAAAATTCATAAAATTATTGCTCCAAAAAAGAGTATTGCGATGCATTGGGGCACTTTTAAGTTAACCGATGAGCCATTAAATGAACCTCCTATTAAATTAAGGGAGACTCTATTAAGTGAAAATATTCCTTTAGAAACATTTTTAATTCTAAAGCCTGGCCAAATAATTGATATTGATTAAAAAATGGAAACTTTAGAAGCTAAAAAATTAATATCTGATATTTCAACTTTTTCAAAAAAACTTGGATTTAATTCATTTAGCATATCTTCCCTAGAAAATGATGAAGCCTTGAAAAGATATAAGCATTGGATAAAAAACAATTTCCATGGGGAAATAGTATACTTAAATGATAAGATTAATGTCAAAGAAAATCTTAATATTCTTTTAAGTAATGTAAAAAGAGTATTGAGTTTTAGTCTTGATTACCTAACTGTCCCCTTGAATAATTTAAAGGATAAAATCAAGGATCAAAAAGAGCCATATATCTCAGTTTATGCCCATGGTAATGATTACCATCAAGTAATAAAAGATAAATTAAAAAAAATTATTAAGAATATTTGTTTGTTAGGTTTTGATAGAAATCAATTCCGTCCAATTGTTGATTCTGCCCCATTAATGGAAGTTGAATTTGCGCAAAAAAGTGGTCATGGTTGGAGAGGAAAAAATACTTTACTACTTAATTCATCTAATGGATCTTTTTTTTTTCTTGCGGAAATTCTTACTACTTTGGAATTACCATTAACAAAAAAAAATAGTGACCACTGTGGATCATGTTCAGCATGTATTGATGTATGTCCAACCTCTGCAATAATAAAACCTTATGTATTAGATGCAAGGAAATGCATATCCTATTTGACCATTGAACATAAAACATCCATTCCCATAAAGTTTAGAGAAAAAATTGGTAATCGTGTTTATGGTTGTGACGATTGCCAAGTATTTTGCCCTTGGAATAAATTTGCCAAATTATCAAAAGAAACTAGTTTTTTGAGGTCACGAAATGTAAGTTCATTTAATATTATTGAAAATTTTAAATTAACTGAAGTTGAATTTTCAGACAGGTATGAGTATAGTCCAATTAAAAGAATAGGTTATGAAAGATGGCTAAGAAATTTAGCGATTGTTATGGGTAATTTAGAATTTAAGAAAGAAATACTTGCTTCACTTTATGAAAAGGTAGATAAAGTCTCTGAAATGGTAAAAGAACATATTTCATGGGCTATTGATAGACAACTAGAGAAAGAATGCAAAAAAAAATAATTTTATTTGGAGCTTTCATAATCCTATTAGGAATTTTATGGCCTTACCTTAAGAAAATTGGCCTTGGTTCTTTGCCAGGTGATATAAAAATCATAAAAGAAAACTATTCTTTTTTTTTTCAATTTACCACTTGCATTTTGGTTTCAGTTTTTTTAAGTTTTTTTTTTTGGTTTTTTAAAAAATAAATTTTTAAAATAAGAACTCACAAAATAATCTATATTAAAAAGTAGTTAAAAAAATTAAATGACTATTATGAAAAAAATTTCTATTAAAAAAAAATTTAGATCTTTTGACTGGTTCAAAAATAAAAAAAATCATGGGATGACTGCAACATATCTGGAGAGATATACAAATTGGGGAATATCTCGAGAAGAGTTGCAATCTGGAAAACCTATCATCGGTATTGCTCAGTCAGGTTCTGACCTTTCTCCTTGTAATCGTCATCATTTGCAACTTAGTGAAAGAGTCAAAGAAGGAATTCGAGAAGCAGGTGGTATTGCATTTGAATTTCCTGTTCATCCCATACAAGAAACAGGTAAAAGACCAACAGCCTCATTGGATAGAAATTTATGTTATTTAGGTTTAGTAGAAACTTTATATGGGTATTTTTTGGATGGGGTCGTTTTAACTACTGGTTGTGACAAAACAACTCCTGCTCAAATAATGGCAGCTGCCACTGTTGATCTTCCGGCAATTGTATTGTCCGGAGGTCCGATGTTAAATGGTTGGTTTGAAGGAAAGAGAACTGGTTCGGGAACAATTGTCTGGAAAGCTAGGGAATTATTAGCGGCCAAAAAAATCAATGATGAACAATTTATTGAACTCATTGCCTCTTCTGCTCCATCACCTGGACATTGCAATACTATGGGCACTGCTACTACAATGAATTCACTAGCTGAGGCTTTAGGGATGTCATTACCTGGAAGTGCGGCAATACCTGCCCCTCATAAAGAAAGAGCAAAAAACGCATATTTAAGTGGAAAACAAATTGTAAAAATGGTCTATAACGATCTTACTCCTTCTAAAATACTTACAAAAAATTCATTTAAAAACGCTATTGTTGTCAACTCTGCAATTGGCGGATCAACTAATGCACCAATTCACTTAAATGCCATTGCTAAACATATCGGTGTTGAGTTGAATAATGATGATTGGGAAAACCATGGCTTTAAAATTCCTTTACTTGTTAATTTACAACCAGCTGGAGAATATCTTGGAGAAGACTTTTATAGAGCAGGTGGAGTTCCAGCAGTTGTAAGTGAATTAATTAGCGCTGGTAAGATTATTAAAAATACTATAACTGTGAATATGAAAAGTCTTTTTGAAAATTGCAAGTTATCAAAACCTTTAGATACTAATGTCATAAAAAAATATAAAAATCCAATTTTGAAGAACTCTGGTTTTTTAAATCTGAAAGGAAACCTTTTTGACAGTGCAATTATGAAGACAAGTGTTATTTCTGAAGACTTTAGAAAAAGATACCTATCAAAAAATAACTCTTGGGTTGGTAGAGCAATTGTTTTTGAGGGACCCGAAGACTATCACAAAAGAATTGACGATAAAAAACTAAATATTGATGAGAATTGTATTTTATTTATTCGAGGTGTTGGGCCAATCGGGTTTCCCGGTGCTGCTGAAGTTGTTAATATGCAACCGCCGGCAAAACTTTTAAAAAAAGGCATTTCCTCTTTACCTTGCGTTGGAGATGGCAGACAATCTGGAACTTCTGGTTCTCCCTCAATTTTAAATGCTTCTCCTGAAGCTGCCAATCTTGGTGGCTTATCAATACTAAGGACTAATGATCGTGTTGAAATAAATTTAAATAAAAGAACAGCAAATATTTTAATAGATGAAAAAGAAATACGAGAAAGATATGAAAGCCTCATAAAAAAAGGTGGTTTTAAAATACCGAAGAGTCAAACTCCTTGGCAAGAAATACAAAGATCTATGGTGGATGATTTATCGGAAGGTATGGTATTAAAAGGTGCAGTTAAATATCAAAAAATTATTAAAACAAAGGGAACACCAAGAGATAGTCACTAGCCCTGAAGATCGAGTTGTATTTTTCCATTTCTACCATATGATTTAGCTGCTTTTAATGCTTCACTAATTTTAGATAATGGAAAAGTTTTATCTACATTTACATAAATTTGCTTGTTAGTTATGAAGGGTATTAAATTATTATACATCGTGCTTATAGCCATGTAATCCATACTTCTCATTTCTTTAGCCAACCAAAACCCCTCAATGACTATTGATCTAAATACAATATTTAAAGGATCAATCGTACAAGGTTTTCCAGATAGTAAACCATAGTTTATAACTAAACCACTTTCATTGACTAAACTTGCCAATAGATTTGTTGCATCACCAGCAACAGCATCAATCCCAAGTGAAATTGGACCATCAACTTTGGAATGCAATTGTTTTTTAATGACATTAATATCATCTGAGTTAATTACAATATCAGCTCCAATATCAAAAAGTTCATCTATAACATTATCCCTACGAACGAGATTAATTGTTTTTAGTCCTAAGGATTTAGATAGATAAATAATATTTTTTCCAACCGCGGAATTTGATGCATTTTGTATTATCCAATCGCCTTTAGAAAGTTTTCTAAAATTTGTGAGCATCAAATACGCAGATGCAAGATTAACTTTAAGCATGGCAGCTTGTTGAAGATCAATACTTTCAGGTAATTTAACTACTTCATTTTCTTTTAAAACTTGTGTCGTTTTCCAGTTTGTTCTTGAAAGACACATTACTTTATCCCCAACTTTAAATTTGGTGATTTTATTTCCAACTTCTTCAATGATCCCAGAGCCTTCTATACCAACTTCTGTAGGACAATTAGGAATAGAGGCATAATTACCCTCTATCATTAAAATATCTGCAGGATTAATTGGAGCGAATTGCATTTTAACCAATACGGAAAAATCATCAAAATCAGATTGACTTATGCTTTCTATGTTGACAACTTCTTCAGCTGGGCCAATTTTACTTAGAATCGCAGTCTTTACCATCTTCTTGCTTTATTCGTTATCTCTGTAAACTTGAAATGGAGCGAATGATTGGTTCACAGGCATCATCTCAAGCCTATTAATATTGACATGTTTTGGTAATTGAAATAACCATTGTATAGTCTCTGCAATATTTTCACCTGATAAAGGTGTTAGTCCTTCGTATAATTTCTTAGATGCTTCAGCGTTACCACTTGTTCTAACAAGGGTGAATTCTGTTTCTGCCATTCCGGGTTCAATTGATGTAACCCTAACACCTGTGCCATGCAAATCTGATCTTAAACCAAGACTGAATTGGCTAACAAAAGCTTTCGTACCACCATAAACATTTCCACCAGGATATGGGTATGATCCGGCAACTGAACTAATATTGATAATATGTCCTTTATTTTTAATTATTGTAGGTAACAAATTATGAGTGATAGCCGCAAGACCAGTAATATTTGTATCAATCATTTGTTTCCATTGACTCATTGAGGAATCTTGTGCAGGAGAAATACCTAAGGCAAGTCCTGCATTATTAACAAGTTTTGATATATTCTTAAAATCTCCAGGAAGACTATCAGGAAAATCCTGCACGTCTTGAAGGTCCATCATATCTAGAGTTTTAATAAATAAATTTTCGGAATTACAAACTGTTTTTAATTTTTCAAGATTTTCTTTTCTTCTTCCGGTAGCTATAACTTTATAACCATTTTTTACAAGTCTTTCTGCAGTTGCAAAACCAAAACCAGATGTTGCACCTGTAATTAAAACAATATCATCACTCATTAGTCTCTCCCAGAATATTTCAAAATATCATTTGCAAACATTTCAATCCAATGAATAACTTTTGTATCAGAACCTTTTTCAAGGTGAAGAATACAGCCAATATTCGAAGTGCAAATGATATCAGGTTTTTCTTGTGTGAGATTTTTAATTTTTCTTAATCTTAGTGTATTGGCTATTTTTTTTTGAAAAATTGAATACGTACCAGCAGAACCGCAACATAAATGTTTTTCATCAAAATCATTTAATTTATAACCAATCTTTAATAGAAATTTTTCAACCTGATTATTGATTTTTAATCCATGTTGCATAGTACAAGGTGGATGGTAAACAATTCTTTTCGAGGTGGGTTTAAAATTTATTTTTTTAAGAAAATTAAAGATTAATTTTTCATTATTTAAAATAAATTCAAAAATATCCATTGAGCTTTGAGATATTTTTTTTGCTTTCTCATGCATAGGAGAATTTTGTTCAAATTGTTCATGATAATCTTTAATCATCAAACCACAACCAGTGATTGTAGAAATAATATTTTTTACTTTGTTTGATTCTAGTTCATTGTATAAATAATTAACATTTTCTTTAATAATTTCCTCTGATTTTGAATGTAAATTCATATGATGCGATAAGGCACCACAACACCTAGAGTCAGTTGATAAAATAACTTTGATTCCGATTGAATTCAAAATAAATTCTGCTGCGGCATTAATATTTGGATAAATAGGGTCTTGAACACACCCTTTAAAAAAAATCACTTGATTCTGAATTTCTATTTTTTTTACTGGATATATTATTTTTTTGGATGTAGGTATAAGTTTTTTTAGATTGTTAGGTAAGAAAACTCTAAAAAACCTAGCAGAAAATAATAAAAGATTTAGAACTGACCTGTTAAGAAAAATATAGTTAATAACTTTTCTAAATAGAACATCCAATATATTTCTTTTTTCTGATTTTTCAACTAAAGTTCTTCCTATATCAATTAACTCGCCGTACTTCACTCCTGAAGGACAAGTTGTTTCACAAGAGCGGCAAGTGAGACATCTGTCTAAATGAAGTTGGGTTTTCTTACTAGTTACTTCGCCTTCCAAAAAATCTTTAATTAAATAAATTCTGCCCCGAGGACTATCAAGCTCATTTCCTAGGACCTGATAAGAAGGACAGGTTGCTGTACAAAATCCACAATGGACACATGCTTTAATGATATCTTTTGCTCTTTGTCCTTTATATGTATCAAGATATTTAGGTAATAAATTACTTTTCATAATCGCTAAAATTCTTTAAAGACTCGTGATTTCCCAAATATGTTATTAGGATCTAATGTATTTTTTATTTTTTTATTTAATGACATAGAAATAGTATTAAGATTTTGAATAGATAAGTTTGGATTCTTCTTAGGCTTAAAATTAGTGGCTTGGATGTTTGCATTGTTAAAAAAATCCCAGACATCTTGTTCATTTTCATCAGAAAAGAACCATCGTCTAGCACCATTCCATTCAATTAAGGTATTAGACTTACCCAAGCTCTCTGCATAAGGTAAAGTATCAACTTTCCAAAGGGTAGAGTCTTGATTAAAAAAAACATATTTCATATCTCTAATTTCATCCCAAATATCATTATCTGAAAATACTTCTCCTCCCAATTCTTTTTTAACAGATTTAATTGAATTATCTGAACCACTAAATTTCAAAAAACATTTATTATCATGATAGAAAGTAGAGGTCATTGGTAGAGGTGAGCTAGCAATTTTATTGAAAAATTTAATTGAATCTTTTTCATTTTTTTCGAATGTTAAGGTGATTTCATTATTTGGTTTTGGCAACACCTTAAGGGAAGTCTCGAGAATTAATCCAAGTGTCCCAAAAGAACCAACCATTAGTCTGGAAACATCAAAACCCGCCACATTTTTCATAACACGACCGCCAAAATTTAATATTTCACCACTATTGTTCATTATTTTATTTCCTAAGACGAAATCTTTAACACTTCCATAAAAAGCTCCGCTAGGTCCTGAAAATCCTGATGAAATAATTCCTCCAAGGGTTGATTCACCACTAAAAATTGGAGGATCAAAAGGTAAAAATTGGTTATGTTGTTTTAACAAGGACTTTATTTCAGCAATTTTTGTTCCGCATTTTGCAGTTATGATTAGTTCCTTAGGGTCATAATCAACTACACCACTATAATCAGAAGTTTTTAATTCTTCTCCGAGAATGTCATAACCAAAAAATTTTTTTGAATCACCACCGATAAATCTAATATTTTTTTTTTCTTTATTTGCTTGTATGATTCTCTCAGAGAATTTATCTAAAATTTCTGACATCTAAATTAAAACCTAGGTATGTTTGGAAATTTATCCTGGTTTTTATGAACATGCATATGGCCAAATTCAGCACAACGATTCAAAGTTGGAATTGCCTTATCCGGATTTAAAATTGCTGAAGGATCAAAAACTTTTTTTAATGAATGAAAAGTATTTAATTCGGATTTTGAAAATTGATGACACATTTCATTAATTTTCTCAATTCCGACCCCGTGTTCACCAGTAATTGTTCCACCAACTGCGATACATAACTTTAAAATGTCAGCACCAAATTTTTCTGCGGATTTCAATTGCGCATCATCACTAGCATCAAACATAATTAAAGGATGTAAATTACCATCTCCAGCATGAAACACGTTCGCGCATTGCAAGCTATATTTTTTTGAGAGTTTTTCAATTTCTTCTAAGACATAGGATAATGATTTTTTGGGTATCGTACCGTCCATGCAAAAATAATCGGGTAATATTCTACCAACTGCAGGAAATGCAGACTTTCTGCCAAGCCAAAATTTATTTCTTTCTTCGTCATTTTTTGAAATTCTTATTTCATAAGCTCCAGATTCTCTCATTACACTGCTAATTTGATTTATCTCATCATTGACTTCTTCAGAAGTTCCATCAGATTCACAAAGTAATATTGCTTCAGCTTCCACTGGGTAACCAGCTTTAACAAAATCTTCTACAGCAACTGTAATTTTTTTATCCATCATTTCTAATCCGGCAGGAACAATTCCGCTGCCAATAACGTTACCAACAGCTTCACCAGCATCTTTAAGAGAATGAAAGGCTGCAAGTACAACTTGAGTTTTTTCTGGTTTAGGCAAAAGTTTGACGGTTATTTCGGTAACAACCCCCAGCATCCCCTCTGAACCAATAAAAAAAGACAATAAATCATAACCGTTAGCATCGAATGAATTATTGCCTAAAGTTACAATTTCACCGTTAGTTAAAATAATTCTGAGTGACAAAATATTGTTAACAGTTAGTCCGTATTTGAGGCAATGGACTCCACCTGAATTTTCTGCAATATTTCCACCAATCGAACATGCAATCTGACTCGATGGGTCAGGAGCATAATATAAACCAAATTTACTAGCACTCTCAGAAATAGAAATATTTCTAACACCCGGTTGTACTTTTGCGATTCTGTTATTGGGGTCAATTTCAATAATTTTATTTAATTTTGACATAACAAGAAGAACACCTG
>Ga0181584_10004389_pt1 | contig 10710 bp, 7 predicted proteins | sample 071ome_30_FD_132462 | JGI IMG/M metagenome (GOLD analysis project Ga0181584, IMG submission 132462) | Coastal salt marsh microbial communities from the Groves Creek Marsh, Skidaway Island, Georgia - 071406AT metaG (megahit assembly) | ecosystem: Environmental > Aquatic > Marine > Intertidal zone... | reverse complement strand
TCACTGAAACGTGCCTCGTAGACCAGTTGTCCTGTCGCAGAAAATTTAAATGTTGCGATGTCACTGCCAGTTTGAGAACTGCTGCGGTCACCAAGCAGGTAAATGGCATTATCAGATCCGATGGCCAAATCTCCTATCTTGTCAGAAGCCCCTTGAAGCGATTGAGGGAGCAATTGAAACCAGGGGATCTCACCCTGTGTGCTTATTTTTGCCATCAGAATCTGGCTGCCCTGATCGCCCATGTGATACTGCCCAGTGAGAACCAGATTGTCGTTCTGATCCAAGGCGGATTGATTGTGGGAAAGCAGGCTTTGACCAGGTAGGGCAAGTATTTGACGCCATAATGACTGCCCATCTGGGGTGGTCATCCAAACCTCTATTTGCTGGGTCAATGGGTCATCGGATCGATGCCCAATCAGAAAAATATTTCCGCCGAGCGTTGGCCTGATTTGATCTAGCGCAAGGCCCTCCAGGTTTAACCCCTGGGGCTGATTCTGGGTAAACTGACCCTCATGCTGGTTCAAGATGAGGAGGGTCGAGTCATGATTGTCATTTATCTCAGATCGACCGGTAGCCCCTATGATGATTTGGTCCTCCCCAAGCAGGGCCAAACACATGTGATCCCAGGATGTCGCTTGAGAGGGGCCAAAATTCAACCATTCCAACCAGAGAGTTTGCCCGGTTTGGGGGTCGATCTTGAGAAGGAAACTCTGACCAGCTTCCCCCTCAATGGCCTGCCCAAGCAAATACAGATGACCTTGACTATCCTGAGTGAAGCCCCACCACTGGAGTTGCTGAAGTTGGGCTTGGATCAGCTCGGTCGAGACGCCTCGCCACTGTTCCTCCCCGGAAGGTGAAGTGGCTACCCAAAATGGGAAGCGACTCTCGGTGAGATGGGCTCCATCGTTCGAGGGATGCTGCTCGACACAAATACCAGCAGCGACCACCAAGCCGGAGGGGAGAAGTATCGCTCCGTAAGCTTCTTCTCGGCTGGTGCTGCTGTATTCAGGCAAGGCAACCCAGCGTTGCTTGCCCGCTTGATCGTAGGCGGCAATGAGAAATCGGCTCTTCAGGCGATTTTCCCAGAAAGCGGTGCCAACGGTTAGACCTCCTCCGTTTCCATCGTGGAAGGCCCTGACAGGACTGGCATCGGATCCTGCCAGGCTTTCGTAAGGGGTTTCCCAGTCAATCACCACACCCTCTTGAATCAGGGCAGGGTTGAGGGTCATGATCATGGGATCACTGGTGACGCTTCCATGCGGGTTGGAGACAACCACCTTGTAATGCCCAACCTGATCGGGGGTGAAGCGTTCGAAGATCCTTCGAGACTGATCCGCTCCAGAAATGGGTTCCTGGTTGAAGAGCCATTGATAGGTCAGCGGGGACGCTCCCTCAGCTTCGACAAACAACTCGAATGAGGCGTTGGGAGGAATGGGCGCTGATCCAGTCTGACTGATGATTATCGGGGCTTGCCCCACCGCCGGATCGATCGGCTCTGCCGCCATCCCTGAATAAATGATGAGGGATAGGCATGCCGAAGGGTGAGTGATTAAGGTTCGAATCAAACGCAACCAGTCCGACCCGCCTGGGCTGGATGGATTAACCTTGGTGTGTATTGCAATCAAATCTCTCATCCCTGCGGGTTTGAAAGCTGTGACAGTTGATCAGCCATGTCCACTGGTTTTAAGGCCAAACACAGTCTGATGGCAATCCTGGCCGAAAAAGGGGGGCATCAGTGGGTTGGTTTTGGTCGGTGGGTATGCTACCTGCATGAGTTCCTTGTATTAATGAGGCTGAGGGGGGCTCTTTGCATCTCATGGCAGTGTGCGACTGGAGCCTGCAAAAGGGGAAATCATGCACTGAGAGATTGTGGAAAGTCTTTCCCAATGGCCCAGAGCAAACTAGGGTTGGTCCATGTTGAGCGTCGAACAATTCCTTGATCTGAGGCAAACCCACCATGCCTCACTGTTTGACGCCCTGTCGCATCCATGGGAGGCACTTTCCAGGCTGAATGCCTATATTCTCGACTACCTTGAGCATCAACCAGCGCGTGAATCGTCCTACCAGGGAGCCTACGTGGGCGAGCAGGTCGCCATCGGCAAGGATGTGGTCATTGAGCCAGGTGCCATGATCCAAGGTCCGGCCGTCATTGGGGATCGTTGTCAAATTCGCCACAACGCCACCCTCCGAGCCAATGTGATTGTCGGAGACGGCTGCGTGGTGGGAAGTGCTTGTGAGCTCAAACAATGTTTGCTTTTCAACGAGGTGGCTGTCTCTCACATGAACTATGTGGGGGATTCGATTCTTGGTTTTCAGGCCCACCTGGGTGCTGGCGCCAAGTTATCCAATTACAAGTGGAATGGGGAATCTGTGGTGATTCGATCCGATCACGACCCTAAATGCTCGATTCAAACAGGCTTGAATAAATTCGGTGCGATTGTCGGCAATCAAGTTGAAGTGGGATGCAATGCGGTGATCTGTCCAGGTAGTCTTATCGGTCCCAGATCCGTGATCTACCCCAATACGCTTTGGAGAGGGGTTTTACCCGAAGACAGGGTGGTCAAGCATCTGACGACTCAGCAGATTGTGGACAAGAGGATCCCAGGTCAGGTTGAAACCGGTGGAAGAGCCAGCACATGATTAGGCCTGCCGAATATGAGCCTTCTGAGCCAGAGCATCATGGGTTGATTCAAGAGGTTGACGCCATTTTCTCTGAGGAAGGTCTGCTATCCAGAGCTCGCAATTTTGAGTATCGCGCCCAGCAACAAGCTATGGCCAGGGCAGTTGCCGAATCATTGGTTCACGGCGAACACTTGATTGTGGAAGCAGGCACAGGGGTTGGCAAGAGTCTGGCCTACCTCATCCCCTCCATCCTATACGCCATTCAAGCAGGGAAACGTGCGGTTATCAGTACGCACACCATCAATTTGCAGGAACAGTTGGTGGAAAAAGACCTTCCTATGCTCAAAACCGTGCTTCCGGTCGATTTCTCCTTCACCATGCTCAAAGGGAGACAAAACTACCTCTGTACCCGACGGCTGGAAAAGGCCATTCGCATGGCTGATGGGCTGTTTACTACCCCCGAAAGTGCTGAGCTGCAGCGCCTGCTCGAATGGTCACAGACCACCTCTGATGGTAGCCTCTCGGATCTTGAACCCGCTCCGCTTCCTAAGGTTTGGTCTCAGGTGTGTTCTGAACGAGGACTTTGTTCACCTAAAGCCTGTGGGCCGAAGTCTGATTTTGCTCAATCGAGCCCCTCTTGCTTTTTTCAAAAGGCACGCCAGCGCATTCTCTCGGCGGATGTGCTTGTTCTCAATCACACCCTCTTTTTTACCCTTCTCAACACCGTGGAAGAACCATCTGAAGGGGGTGTGCTCTTTAAGAATGACTTTGTGGTATTTGATGAAGCGCACACCATGGAAGCGGTGGCTTCTCGCCACATTGGTCTTAGCGTTTCCAGTGGGCAATTGAGTTTTGCTCTGAACAAGCTTTGGAATCCTAACTCACAGAAAGGCCTGCTATCCCTGCTCAAGAAAGGCAAGATTGTCGAGCAAGTCAGTCAGTTGCATGACGCCTCTGATCATTTTTTCAAAGAAGTGGAAGCAACCTGTGAGAGCTTGAACAAGGCAACCGAAGCAGAACCACCCGGGGGGCGGCCATTGGCTTGGAAAGGCAATCAGGCTTGGAAGGAATTGCGAATTCGCCGCCCAGATTTGGTAGAGGATAGCCTTTCCCTGCCGCTACAAAGGTTGCGCTCCTCACTGAGTGACCTCATTCAGTCTACCGAAGATCGTGAGGTGGCCATGGAACTTCAAGAATGCCAGCGCAAATTGGGTGATCTTAAGGAAGCTCTGACGCTCTTTTTGACTCAGGAATACCATCCTTATGTCTACTGGGTAGATCGGGGGGGGCGAACAGGACAAAACCTTGGCCTGCATGCGGCGCCTGTCGATGTGGCACCGTTCCTTCGACACAGGCTATTTGAAAGTGGAACCTCCATTGTGATGACCAGCGCAACCCTTTCTGTGATGGGGATGCGATCGGGTGAGCACCCAAAAGCGGAGGGTGTGCCCAGTTCATCCAGTGATGGAATGTCCTATTTTGTTTCCAAGGTTGGGGCGGAGGGACTGCGAACCATGCAGCAGGGATCCCCGTTTGATTTTCAAGCACAAACCAAATGCTATGTGGTTTCCAAGATGCCTGATCCAAGGCATGAGGACTACCGGGCAGCACTGGAGAAATGGATTGAGCATTTCGTGACCATGACCTCGGGTGGCACGTTTGTTCTTTTTACCAATCTGCGGTTGTTGCAGGAAGTGGCCGAATCCATGCTTGGGTTTTTTGAATCGCAGTCCTGCACATTGTATGTTCAGGGCAGTGGTCTGCCGCGTTCCACCATGCTTGAACGATTTAAAAAGGACCGGCATGCAGTGCTTTTTGGTGCCGACAGTTTTTGGCAGGGCGTGGATGTGCCGGGGGATGCACTGCGGAGCGTCATCATCACTCGACTTCCTTTTCAGGTGCCAGACCACCCCCTAGTGGAAGCACGCCTCGAGCGTATTGCTGCTCGAGGTGGGGATGGTTTCACAGAGTCCTCGCTTCCAGAAGCGATCCTCAAATTCAGGCAAGGGGTCGGGCGCTTGATTAGGACTCGTCAGGATCAAGGCGTGATCGCTGTTCTGGATAATCGCGTCCTAGTCAAGCGCTACGGCCAGCGTTTTCTCGATGCTCTTCCTGAGGCTCCTTTACAGATTATCTGATATGCCATCGGACCAGTCCCAATTTAGGGGAATCCCTCTGTCTCTTTTTGTTGTCATGACCCTTCAGTTTGCCGTGGGGGGAGCCGTCCTGCCATTTATGTCGATGTGGCTGGAAGAAAAAGGCCTTAGCTTTTCTGAAATCAGCCTGGTGTTCTCAGTGGCCTCGACCACCTTTCTGGTCTTTCCCTTTCTCTGGGGGATGGTGGCCGATCGTTTCCTGCCTATTGAATGGCTGTTTTTTATTCTTAATGCGCTGGCCGCCTGCAGCATGTGGTTTTTGCAGCAACAGCATCAACTTGCTGGATTGATGCTTGGCTTTGTGTTCTTTTATTCATTCTATCACCCCACTTTTACCCTGATCAACGCGCTGAGTTTTCAGTATCTGACTCAGCCTCGTGAGCAGTTCGGAGCTTTGCGTGCCTGGGGATCGGTAGGCTGGATCCTTCCCTCCCTGTTGGTGTTTGTATGGTTGTGGCGTTTTCCAAAAACATCGCTGGAATTTGTCCTCAAAGTGGGGATGGTGTCTTGTGCGATGACGGCATGGTCCACTTTCCTGCTTCCGCGGCAAGCCAAGGAAGTCACGACCTCTGGTGATTCGACTGGGGGTTATTGGCAGGCACTGAAAAAGCTTTTACGTGAGCCTGATTATCTTGTCTTGCTGGGGGCTTTTTTTCTGGTGTCAGCGTCCTTTTCTTTTGTGGTTTACTATGGGCCACCCTACCTCAAGGCCAATGGTGTGAAGACTGCCTGGATTGGCCCGATTCAATGTATAGGGGTTTTGCTTGAGATTGTGCTCTTTCCCTTTCTCAAAACCTATATCCGACGATGGGGTTTTGCCCTAACCCTCATGATCGGATGTGTCTGCCTTTTGCTTCGCCACCTTATTTATTACTTTTCTACCGATCCGCTAATGCTTTCCTTGAGCTATTTGCTGGCGGGGATGGTCATTGTCTTCTTTCACATCGTAGCAAGTATCCTGGTCAACACCATGGCCGCTCGTGAGATTCGAGCCACTGCCCAGACGATGTTGGTGGTCTTTGGTTCGGGGCTCGGGCCCATGCTCTCCAATTACCTTGCCAGCCTTTTGACCCAGCAGACGGGTAACAGTCTGCGCCCTGTATTTGGACTGGGTATGGTGCTGGCAGGGTGCGCCTGTTTGCTGCTGGTAACTCGCTATCGGGTGCTATCGCGCTATCACCTGAATGAATCTGCAGCTAAGCCTGGTTGAAGAGGCCGAAAATGGCTGGGTGAGCGATCCTTAACTTTCCATGGATTTGTGGGCACAAACCGCCTAACATGAGTGGCATGTTTTGGGTCCTGTTTTCTCGTGCTCAGGCGCCAGGGTATCCATGGTTATGTTTGGCTTGCTTGATTCAATTGACTTGCGGCGCACTCAATGCCCAAGTCGCTACTCAATCTGGTGCGTCTCGATACCTCAGCAATCGTAGCGCTCGTTCCCTGGAATTACCTGAAAATGAGGCCAATTTCAGTTTTGCCGTGCTGGGTGATCGCACCGGCGGACCCAGCGAGGGTGTCCAAATCCTGGCCCAAGCTGTTGACGAGATCAATTTGCTGGATCCAGACCTGGTCATGACCGTTGGCGACATGATTCAAGGGTATAACGGACAGGTGGGTTGGCTCATGCAGATGCGCGAATACCGCCACATCATGGAGGGTTTGCACATGCCCTGGTTTCCGGTGGCCGGCAATCATGACATTTATTGGCGTGGTCAGGGGATGCCTCCCGGGGAACATGAATCGAACTATGAACAGCATTTTGGCCCCCTTTGGTATGCTTTTGAACACAAAGGAGCATGGTTCATTATCCTTTATTCTGATGAAGGCAATCCTCAGACAGGTGAGAAGGCAACCAACAAGGCTTTGTCACAGCAAATGAGTCAGCGCCAGTTTGATTGGCTTGCAGATACCTTGGGTCAATGCTCCAAGGCGTCTCATGTCTTTGTTTTCCTGCATCACCCACGCTGGCTTGGAGGTCAATATGGCGATGATTGGGAAAAAGTTCATCGGCTGCTGGTCGGGGCAGGTAATGTCAAAGCCGTCTTTGCGGGGCATATTCACCGGATGCGCTACGATGGTATCCGCGACGGTATCGAATATGTGACCCTTGCCACAACCGGTGGCTCGCAAAATGGCCGATCACCCGATGCGGGTTATCTGCATCAATTCCATATGGTCTCGGTCAGGGGAGATCGTCTCAGCATGGCAGCTTTGCCGGTTGGTAGGACCATGGATGTGCGTCAGGTAACTGGGAAGATCAGTCAAGATATGCAAACACTCGATGGGGTGATTCCAGGCTTCAGTCCGAGATTCGAGATGGCTTCCGATGGTGGGGCAGATGGGCTGGTCCGCATGCGACTGCAGAACCCTTTAGATATCCCCATTAAGGTTCGCCTTAATCTGGAAAGCTTGGATTCTCGCTGGATTTTTTCACCGTCGCGTTTTGATCGGACGATTCCCGAACATGAGGAAATGGAGTGCCACTTCCGTTTGTTTCGGTGGTCCGATTCGCTCGATCTCTCATGGAAGCCGCCACTTTGCAAGATGCTGCTGCAGTGGGTGGACGAGTCGGATCATGTCTTTGATTTGCTCCCTAAGTCCTTTGAGATTCCCTATCGAGTTGATCTGCCAGCCCCTGCTGTGCCTAGCAGGGAGTCGGTCATGCTCCTTGACGGAAGAGATGACTGCATGGTGATTGCCGAGGACCAACTTCAACTCACCGGGGATAGCCTGACCTTGGAAATGAAGCTTTTCTCCCAAAAGCCTTCGCAAGATGCCTGGCTCATCTCCAATCAAAAGGGACAGGCCGGTTTGACTCTTGGTTTGGAAGGGGGGATTCCTTTCCTAAGCCTTTATGATGTTAGCGGACAGAATCAACGATTGCATGCCCCTGTGAGCATGGCTGTGCCTGATGGCCGTTGGTGTCACCTTGTGGCACAAATCCAACCCAGCGGTGTTGCCTTCCTGCTGGATGGGCAACGCCATGCCACGCTTGATTATCAAGGATCGATTGCGTGGCAGGGGGGTGACTGGGTCATCGGAGCCTCGGAAGATTTTCGCGAGGGAGGGAATCATTTTTTTGCCGGTAGAGTTGATGGGATCCGGCTCTCAAGCTCTGAGCGCTACCCGAGCCTAACCTATCCAACACACAAGCGCCACTTGCCTGATCGAGATACTAGGCTGCTACTTAACATGGATGATATTCGGGTTCACTGGCTTTACGATGAGTCGCGCTCGATGGCTCATCCAGTGGTTTATGGGGATGCCATCCTGGTAGCTGAGCCATGATTATCCATCCAACCTTAAGGGGGTAGGATCATTCCAGGGGCAACAGAAGTTGGATGACCGGGCTCTCTCGCAGAGTATAAACGCCAATGCCTATAAGCCTCAGGGGCCGCGAGACGAGTTGATGCTTGCCGAGCAATCGACAAGCCGAGCGGTAAATATCATCCTCCCTTTGAATAGGGTCTGTGAGGCTTATTTGCCTTGATAAGGTGGTGTAATCACCATAGCGCACCTTGACCTGGATACCCTGGGCATGAAGTGATCGAGAGAGTAACTTCCCCGAAAGTTCGTTTGCCTGTTGCCTGAGACATTGTCTGATCAAGCGGCGATCTTCGGTATCCTCATCAAAGGTGTTTTCACTACTGATGCGCTTGATGCTTGTCGTCTCCCGGACAGATCGATCATCCCTGCCCTCTGCCAGCGACTGCAGGTGCTGCAGTTGGTTGACGCTTAGCCCGGTTGGGGGATGGGAGAGGTCCTTGAGAAGATTGATACGATCAATGCCAGCCGCCAGCAGGGCCTCTTCAGTCACTTTACCGACTCCGGGCAGACGCCGAATCGGTAAGGCGCCCAATAGAGCCACCTTGTCCCTTTCGGAAATGAGGATCAATCCATCAGGTTTGTCAAAGTCACTAGCAATTTTTGCCATCAGCTTGCTACCACCAATGCCAACACTGATAGTTAGCCCGCGCTCCTGCTTCACACAGTCCTTCAGCTTGCGAGCCAGATCTAGCGCTTTGTGTAGGGATTGGTCATGGTCTGCAAGCTGGCATTGTAGGCTGACATCAAGGTAGGCTTCATCTACTGAAACTTGTTCGATTTGATCCCCAAAGGGAGCAATCAGTCTCATGATTTGGATCGATTCGTTTCGATAGCGCTCCATGTCCGGCTTTAGGAAAATAGCCTTGGGACATCGTTTTTGAGCGATGTTGGATGGCATGGCAGAATGAACCCCAAAAGCTCTGGCCTCATAGCTAGCAGCACACACGACACCACGCCTTCCCGGAGGACTTCCCACAATCACTGGCAATCCCCTGAGCTCGGGGCGATCTCGCTGTTCGACAGAGGCAAAAAAAGCATCCATGTCGACATGCAGGATGACGGGGAAAATTCGCATGAATGCAGGTGAGTCGATGCTTGATGATCTCTTGATGATTGACTATTTTCCGACTTTCTCGCTGTAAAAGTGAAAAACGACTCAATGTAACCTATGTCAGAAGAAACCTATATCCAGAATCTATTCGCTGAAAGAATTGGCGGAAGCCAGTATGGCAAGACCACTGCCATCTACAAGTTCGAGAAGATCAAAAGGGCCAAGAAAGCGGCTCTTGAAGCCAATCCTGGTGCGGAGATCATCGACATGGGTGTGGGTGAGCCCGATGCAATGGCTTTTCCGGAGGTGATTGAGATCCTGCATACCGAGGCCTCCAAACTTCATAATCGAGGCTATGCCGATAATGGCGATGAAGTCATGAAGCTGGCAGCGGCTCGCTATCTGGATCGTGTCTGTGGTGCTCCCGGTATCAACCCAGCCACTGAAGTCTTACATTCGATTGGTAGCAAGGCAGCGCTTTCCATCCTGCCGGCAGCTTTTATCAACCCTGGTGACGTCGTGTTGATGACCACACCTGGATATCCTGTGCTGGGAACTCATGCTAGGTATTACGGCGGCGAGGTCCATCAGCTGCCCATTACCCGAGAAAACGCCTTCCTCCCTGATCTGGGTGCTATCCCTGGTGCTGTAATGGACCGAGCCAAAGTTCTGGTTCTCAACTACCCCAACAACCCTACCGGCGCCAGCGCAACGGTTGATTTTTTCAAGGAGGTGGTAGCGTGGGCGAAACAACATGAGGTGATCGTGGTTCATGATGCGGCTTACGCAGCGCTCGTTTTCGAGGGGGCACCTTTGAGCTTTCTGTCCATTCCTGGAGCCAAGGATGTGGGGGTGGAACTCCATTCCACGAGTAAGGCCTTTAACATGACCGGTTGGCGCTGTGGGTTCGTTGCAGGTAATGAGCGGATTGTCAAAGCATACGGTGATGTCAAGGACAACACCGATTCGGGCCAGTTCCTGGCTATTCAGCATGCTGCAGCCTATTGTTGGGATCATCCTGAAATCACAGCCAGCATTGCAACCAAATACAGTCGTCGCATGGATGGCTTGGTTAAGGTCCTCCAAGATGCAGGGTTGGATGCCAGGAAACCCAGCGGTTCATTCTTCCTCTACCTTCCAAGCCCCACAGCAGCCATCCAACCCGATGGACAGCGTGTCGTATTTGAAAATGCCGAGGCTGCTTCGCAGTGGTTGATCAGAGAAAAGTTGATTTCAACGGTTCCTTGGGACGATGCAGGCGCCTTCCTCCGGTTCAGCGTGACCTTCAATGCTCCGACTCTCGAAGAGGAGCAGCGCGTGCTTGGGGAAATTGCTCGCCGCCTCGAGGGCGTGACCTTCGATTTTTAGCGCCATCAGGGCCAAGCCCACTGTCAGTGCTCGGATTGCTTCAGGGTCATCCTAGGGTTGCCCTGAGGGATTTGCCGAGGCGACGAATGCCTTCTTCGATCAGATGCAGGCTGGCGTTGCCGAAGCTTAGTCGCATGGCAGTGTTTCTCTCAGGGCCCATGACGTCTGGGGCATAGGCGTAGCATC
>Ga0181584_10004373_pt1 | contig 10725 bp, 11 predicted proteins | sample 071ome_30_FD_132462 | JGI IMG/M metagenome (GOLD analysis project Ga0181584, IMG submission 132462) | Coastal salt marsh microbial communities from the Groves Creek Marsh, Skidaway Island, Georgia - 071406AT metaG (megahit assembly) | ecosystem: Environmental > Aquatic > Marine > Intertidal... | reverse complement strand
TCGCCGGCCATCCGTTCGGTATTATCCCGCGAAAGGCTACTTCGGGCGCGATACCCCAGCCTGATTCTGGGGACGATAATCCGCCTTTCATTCGGCGCCACGCGCTCAAACCCATCCAAGACTGTGCCGTCCGCCGGACCGAAATCGAGCGCCGCGATGGCATTTGTCGGGCGGTATTTGTCATCAACCCCGAGACGGGTGATTCTAGTGCTGGAAAGCGCGCGCGCCGCCAGATGCGACACGCGGTCGACGGCTTTCAGCAGATGTTGCGCCTCGAACTGATCCCGCCGGCTGCCCAGCGCATCAATCAGCGCGGTCGCCCGGCGGGTCATCTCAACCGGCGACACATTACCGGCGCGCAAATAGCGGTCGATCAGCGAAAGCCCCTCGGCGGCGCGCGCCGCGACACTGAGAATCTCCTTCTCCAGATCGAACCGTTTGACATCGCTGACGAAACGGCGGCGCACGGGCCCGCTCAGAACGACATCGCTCAGACTGTCGGCCGGTTCCACCAGCATGCCGGTGAGATAGGAATCCATTGTGGCAAAGCCCCGCAATTCAAGCTCCAGCACGCCGCTACGCGCGGCGCCCTCGACGATAACGGCGCCCGCGCGCTGCCGGGCCGCCGCGGCGGTAATTTCCGTGCCGAGTTCACCGGCAAGATAAGCGCCGTCACGGTTGAGCCGGTCCGAACGTCGGGCAAGGCCGGTCTCCCCCGCCAGATAGGCCTCACGCGCCCAAAGCGCGGGCCGGTTGCCTTCGACCAGTATGGGAACACTATTTACTCGGATTTCCCGTCCGAAAGGCAGTGTCGCAAATTTCGGATCGCCCAGATCCTGCGTCAGCAAAACCAGACGATACCGTCCATCGGGAAGTTCCAGACGGATTTTACGGAGCCCGGTTATCCCGTCTGAAAACAGGGGATTATCGGCGGGCCGCCGCAATCCGCCGGTTTTCGCGCCTTGCAGACGCGAATCGCCAGGCAGGACACGTTGGAACCCCTCCATGACATCGCCATCTGGCGGGCCGAAATCCAGGGCCATAAGGGCATTCCGGGGGCGAAAACCGCTATCGATCGCAAGCTGGATGATCGGGGTGCTGGAAATCGCGCGAACCGCAAGGTTGGAAACGAAATCGACGGCGCGCAACACATCGCGCGCCGGCAAATCGGGTCTGGCCACCCGCAATATCTCCAGCAATGCGCTGGCGCGGCGCGCGATCGCCTCGGGTTCGCCCGAACCGGCAAGATATTCGGTAAGCGCCGCGCGCCCGGATTCTCCCGAAAGCGCGAGCCCCAGCAATTGCCTGTCACGCGCCGCCGGGGCGTCCGCATCGGCGGGCTGTTGCGCACGGGCGGAAGGCAAAAGCGGAGAGGCAACGAAAACAACAGCGCAAAGGAAAGCGAAAACAGAAATGAATAAACGGCGCACGGCAATACCCTACGAAATTCAACAAAATTCTGTCAGGAAGAAGGCCGGTTCATTCAGACGCCCGGCGTTACGGCACCGCCCCTTTCATATAGAGCGAGAAAGCCGGAATTTCAATAATGGCGCGGGAGCGCGGCCATAGGGTCAGCCTTCCAGCGTCACCAGCCCTCTCTTGACCAGCGCGTCCAGCGCCACCTCAAGATCGCCTGACAACGTCTTCGCCGGCGCGTCGGGAAAGGCCGCGGCAAAAACCGTTTTCGCCTCCACCAGGGTCTGGGGCGTGTCCAGAAGACGCCAGAGCCCCGCGCCCACGGCATCGAGATAGAAAACGTCTTGCGATCCGGGCTCGACGAGAAAAATTTCGCCATCGACGTCCGTCTCGCTGACATCGGGCCGTCGCAGATATCGTGGTGCCGCCATGTAGAATTTCCCTCCGCCTATCCGTCCACGCGCAGTGTTTCAATGATCGCGCGGGCGGCATCCGCACATTCGGCGTAGCGTAGCCGATAGCCGGGCGCGGCGGAAGCAAGCGCCGTCATGCGCGGGACCAGCGCGGCATGATCCAGATGCGGCGAATAGCTGTTCTGCAGCAGGGCACGGACAAGGTCCGCGCGCGGCAATGGCGATACGTCGCAGCCGCCTTCCGCCGTCCTGTCGAGCACAAAGAACGCCGCGATCGGCGCCTCATCCTCAAACGCCGCCGCCTCTCCCTCCCACAGTTTGAGATAGGCGGTGTCGTCGGTGCGCATTTCAGTAAATCCGGCGATGAATTCCCTGAACCGCGCATCCGCTGACGCCGGCAGGGGCAGCCGCGCCTTGGGCATCAGCCCGAGGCAAACCCCGTTCGCGACGCCCCCGACCGGGTCCCGCGCCACCAGCCGATCGTCACCGAACAGACGATACCCGGCGGCGGCCAACTGGAGTGAAAGCGTGCTCTTGCCGGCGCCGGAATCACCGAGACATACGGCGAGCGCCCCATCAATGAGGGCACTGCCCGCGTGAAAACAGACCCGGTCGTCCTGCCGCGCGGTATAGGCGGCGACCAGCGTTCCGGCGAACCCGCTGGCGGCGGTGAACGCGGAATCGAATGCCGCCGGACCGCCGCCGGGCCCGGACAGCGAAACGATGATATCGCCGGCCGTGTTGGCGCTGATCTCTATATCCGGGGTGATGTCCGCATCGGCATCCAGATGCCGGAACGGCCAACCGCCGAGAAAGAACGGGAGATAGGCGAGAAGCCGTTCGGCATTACGGACGACGAGTTCGCGGCCCGCGGGACCGAACGCCCAAAGGCCGGCATCTTCCGGCGCGCCGGGCGGTTTTACATACGACATTCGGCCACCCGCGCTTCAGTCGCCTGACGGGTTTACTTCCCGCGGCGCCCGTTTGGCGAGAATCCGCTGAAGCGTGCGCCGGTGCATATTCAGACGACGCGCCGTTTCCGAAACATTACGGTCGCATTGTTCATAGACCCTCTGAATATGTTCCCAACGGACACGGTCCGCCGACATCGGGTTGTCCGGCGGCGGCGGCAATGTATCGCCCTGGGCCAGCAACGCCGCCTCCACCTGGTCGGCATCGGTCGGTTTCGCCAGATAATCGACCGCGCCAGCCTTCACCGCGGCGACGGCGGTCGCGATATTGCCGTATCCGGTCAAGATGACGACGCGCGCATCGGCGCGCCGGTCGTGGATATCGGGGACCAGATCAAGCCCGCTGCCGTCCTGCAACCGCAGATCCAGCACGGCGTAATCCGGCGTGGCGGCCTTGATCTTCGCGCGCCCCGCCTCGACTGATTCGGCGGTCTCCACATCGAACCCGCGGCGCGCCATCGCCTTGGCGAGCCTTTCGCGGAACGGCGCATCGTCATCGACGATCAGCAGCGACCGGTCGGGCTGTCCCGAGGCGTCCGCGTCATTTCCAGTAGAATTCGTCATCAGCCGTCAATCAGTTGTCTATCGCGGATCCGCTCTGGAAAGCGGCCAACGGCCAGGTCACGGTGACTTCCGCGCCGCCATCGGGCCGGTTGCGGAATATAAGCCGCGCCCCGGTTCTTTCAAGCAGGGTCTGCGCGATGAATATACCAAGACCCATATGGCCTGTCCCGTGGTGATGCGCAGAAATATAGGGTTCGCCGATCCGGTCGAGCACCAGTTGGGAAAACCCGGGTCCGTCGTCATGGATGCTCACCCGTGCGGTCGTATCGTCCCATCGGGTTTCGATCGTCACCTGTTTTTTGGCGAATTGAATCGCGTTCTGGGCGAGATTTCCAAGCCCGTGAATGATTTCCGGCGCCGCGCGGATGCGCGGTTCCACGGCCGCGCTGTTTTCGGCGGATGCGGCATTGAAGACAATGTCCACATCGTCGGTCTGGTGCAAATCGGTCGATTGTTCGACCACCGCACTGAGCGGCACCTGCGAAAAAGCGACGGAATCGCCTTCCGGCCGTTGCGCCAACGCCGCCAGAATATCGCGGCAGCGGTGGGTTTCGCTAACCAGCAGACGGATGTCTTCGGCGATCGGGCTGTTATCCGGTAATTCCCGCGCGATTTCGCCGGCCACGACGGCAATCGTGCCGAGCGGACTGCCGAGTTCGTGCGCCGCCGCCGCCGCCAGTGTGCCCATTGCCGAAAATTGCTGTTCCCGGGCCAGCGCCATCTGGGTTGCGTTCAGGGCTTCCGAAAGCTGGCGCGCTTCTTCCGCCACACGGAACGTATAGATCGCGAAAAACAGGACGCCGATCGCAAGCGACACCCAGACCCCGAGGACGTAGGTCAGGGGAAAGGGCGGGAAAGCCTCCATCCAGGGCAGCGGCATATGCCATAGCGCCAGCCCCGTGACCGCCGCGATCGCCAGCCCTCCCAGCAAAATCACGCTGCCGAGTGACAAAATGGTCGCCGATACCGCGACCGGCGCAAGCAACAGAAAGGCAAACGGATTTTGCAGCCCGCCGGTAAGATAAAGCAGAACCGCGAGCTGAATTATGTCTAAAGCGAAGAAACCAGCGGTCGTCCGTTCGCCCGCGCCGCCGCGGCTTGCCCGCGAAATAAACAGAAAATTGGCCAGAACCGAGGCAGCGACGGCCAGCAGCGCCGCGCCCATCGGCACCGGAAATTCGAATCCGAAATGGACCACCAGAAGGGTCGCGCTCTGCCCCGCGATCGCGACCCAGCGGATAAGCGCCAACGTCCGTACCTGCGCGCGGCCGAGCCCGCCGATGACCGAAACCGGACCGCCGCCGGCCATGACGACACCGGGACGTGTCATCGCCGCGCCGCCGCACTGGAAACTGTCATCGTCGCATGATCCAATGCATGTCTCCGAATTTTGTCCATTTCTCATTATGACGCGATATTGATCGAATGACATCAACCGCTATCGACGTGTCCGGCCTGAGCAAGATTTATGGCGAAACCGTTGCCGTAGACGATATATCCTTCCGTGTTGCCGCCGGTTCGATCACCGCGCTTCTGGGTGGCAACGGCGCGGGTAAAACCACCACGATCTCAATGCTGTTGGGGCTCCTGACGCCCAGCGCGGGAAAGATCGCCGTGATGGGCGAAGAAATGCCGGGCGCGCGCTCCCGCGTTCTTGCGCGGATGAATTTCGGATCGCCCTATGTCGATCTGCCGAAACGGCTGACCGTCCGGCAGAATCTCGACGTTTTCGCGCGGCTTTACGGTATCCGCGACCCCGGCCGCCGGATCGGCCAGCTCTGCGAAGAGCTTGCACTGGGCGATTTTATCGACCGGCCGACGGGAAAATTGTCATCCGGCCAGGGAACCCGCGTCGCACTGGCCAAGGCGCTGATCAACGCGCCCGCCCTGCTGTTGCTGGATGAACCGACGGCGTCACTCGATCCCGACACGGCGGACTGGGTGCGCGGCTATCTGGAGGCCTATCGCGATATTACCGGCGCGACGATCCTGCTGGCCTCTCACAATATGGCCGAGGTCGAACGCATGGGCGATACGGTGCTGATGATGAAAACAGGGCGGATTGTCGATCGCGACAGCCCGGCGGCTCTGGTCGCGAAGTATGGCCGCGAGACGCTGGAACAGGTCTTCCTGGATATCGCCCGGTCGGAAGAGGCGGACGCGGCATGAGCGGGAAAAGCACCGGCGAACGCGTTATCCGGCCCGGAGAACCGGCTGTCGACCAGATGCCCGATACCGGATTTTCGCCCCGCCGGATCGCCGCGATGGTCCGCCGCTACGTCTATCTGATCCGCAGTGGCTGGATCCGGATTGTGGAGCTCGCCTACTGGCCGATCATGCAGATGATCCTCTGGGGGTTTATGACCGAGTTTCTTCTCAACGCATCGTCGGAGATCCTGCGCGCCGGCGGTGTGCTGATCGCGGCGGTGCTGCTCTGGGACGTGATGTTCCGCAGCAATATCGGGGTCGCGGTTTCGTTTCTGGAGGAAATGTGGTCGCGCAATCTCGCGCAGCTATTTGCCAGCCCGCTGCGCCCTTATGAGTGGGCGCTGTCGCTGATCGTCATCAGCCTAATCCGGACGGTGATCGGCGTGCTGCCGGCGGCGTTGCTGGCCATTCCGCTCTATCATTTTTCGATATTCGAGATGGGTCTGCCGCTGGTCGCGTTCTTCTTCAATCTGATGATTTTCGGCGCGGCGATCGGTCTCGCCGTATCCACAATGGTGCTGCGTTACGGATTGGGGGCGGAAAGCCTTGCCTGGGTGGGTATCTTTCTCGTCGCGCCGATCAGCGGGATCTATTACCCGATCGCCATATTGCCGGACTGGCTGCAACCGATCGCCTGGGCGTTGCCGTCGGCCCATGTGTTCGAAGGCATGCGGGCGGCGCTCGCCGAGGGTGTTTTCCGTACCGACCTGTTTTTCAACGCGGTCGGGCTGAACGCACTCTTTCTCGCGGCCGGGCTCGCGATATTCCTCGGCACCTTCCGCATCGCGCGGCGGCACGGGCTACTGATGCAGATCGGGGAATAACCGGCCGGGCTATCCGTGAAGCGCGAGGGAGAGCCCCGCAAGCCCGGCCATCATAAGCAGCAATATCAGCGAAACCAGCCACCGGCCGCGCGCGACACCGGCGACACCCAGCGCCGCCAGAAACACCTCCGTCTGCCGGAAACCGGGCCGATACCAACCGGACAAACCGGCTGACAGTGCTGCGCCGGGATTGGCCCCGGGAACAAATATCGCGGCGGCGGCGGCCAGCGGCCACGCCAATAACGAAGGAAAAAGGGCAAGGACATCCGCCAGACGGGACGGGATGAAACCGAAAGCGTTTTTGTCCGACCCGCCATCGGCAAGCGCGCGGGCAGCGGCAAAAACCGCGGCGGCGGCATAGAGCCCGGGCGCACCCAATATAGAAAACCAGAACACCCCACCCAGCGTATTTTCCACCAAAACCGTCCACCCGGTCGCGGTCGGGCGGGTCCCGCCGCCGCGCAACGCGTCCAGCGCCCGGCGGGGCCGCAAAACGGGCAACACCAACAAAAACGTCGCCGCGGTAACGCCGGTCAGGGGAACAAGAATTGCCTGAGCCGCCCAACCGGCGACGCCGCCGATCGCCAGCAGGGAAAGGCTCACGATCGCGCCCCGCCATCGCAGTGCGGCGAGGCCGCGTGCCGGCCGGTCGAGCTTGCGGGCAAGCCACCCGCAAAGTCCGGAAATCAGCCGGTCGGGGCAATCGGCAAGCGCGCGCCAGGGCGGCAATGCGCCGACGGCCAGATCAAGGGCGAGCGCCGCCAACAGGACCAGGGGCGCCAGCCAGTACTGATCCGGTGTCATCCCGCCATTGCCGTTTGAGGCGCCTTATTCACGCACACCCGCGGAACGCATAAAGCGGGCAACCCGTGCATGATTGTTTCTTTCCGCCCACATCAAGGCTGTACGGCCGGTAAAATCAGTCGCCGCGACGTCGGCTTTCCGTTCCATAAGAAATTGTATAGCAGCCAGCCGGCCGTTGGACGCGGCGGCGATCAGGGGGGTTACGCCCTGACGGTTTTCTATATTGAGATTCGCGCCGGCATCGGCAAGAAGTTCTAATATTTCCAGATTGCCGTTCCGCGCGGCGTAAAAGGCCGGCGTATTGCCGAGCGTGTCGCGCCCGTTGAGCGCCGCCTTGTGCTTGATAAAAACCTCCACAATGGCGGCATTGCCGCGTTCCGCCCCGACGATCAGGCCAGTTTTACCTTTGCTGTTCTGAAAATCGGCCGGCGCGCCCCGATGCAGAAGCAGATCTATTTTGGCGCTGTCCTGATTATCAATGGCGACAAACAGGGGATGTTCGGTAAACAAATCAATATCCGCGCGCGCGGGAACGGCGATACAGAGCATCGCGCCCAGCGCCACGAGCGCCGCCATCAGCAAGTTGGAATTAAAACGCATAGTCATTCTAACGGGATACCTGCCATTTAACCGTACTGTCGGCTCTTAGACTAACAGCGCCCCCCGCACACGCACAATCCGCTTGACGGTCATGCTGGCGCGCGGCGTCATTGCGCCCTATATCTGGTGCCTCGACACGCCCACGCAAGCAGGAGAACCGGACAAGATGAATATGAAGATTCTGCGCATCGCCGCGATATTCGTATCCGTCGGCGTTATCGGGACACTGTTTGCGTGGCAGTACGGATTTCTTTCCCCCGACGGACGCCGCCCCGGGACCAGCGGCATCGCCAAGATCGGCGGTCCCTTTTCCCTGACCGATCATAACGGGGTCGCGCGGACAGAGGCAGATTTCAAGGGAAAGTTCCAGCTGATCTATTTCGGATACAGCTATTGCCCCGACGTCTGCCCGACGGCGCTTCAGGTGATGAGCGTCGCGCTCACCGATATCGGTGATAAGGCGAAAGCGGTTCAACCATTGTTCGTCACCGTGGACCCGGAGCGCGACACGCCGGCGCTTCTGAAGGAATATGTCGCCAATTTTTATCCCGGCCTTATCGGGCTGACCGGCACCGCCGAACAGGTCAAGCAGGCCGCGCGCGCCTGGCGCGTTTATTACCGCAAGGCGGAAAACCCCGAAGGCGGGACCGGCAAGGACTATCTGATGGATCATTCCTCCATCGTTTTTCTGATGGACCGGGACGGTAAATACGTCACCCATTTCTCGCACCAGACCCAGCCGTCGCAAATGGCGGCGGAACTGCGCAAGCATTTCTGACCGCATGAACGGCGACGGTGCGCGGCCCTTCTGGGAGACCAAGTCTCTCAAAGACATGTCGGTCGGGGAATGGGAGTCGCTTTGCGACGGGTGCGGCAAATGCTGCCTCTTGAAGCTGGAGGATGAAGACACCGGCGACATCGCCTTTACCGATATCGCCTGCCGGCTGCTGGATCCCGGCCAGTGCCTGTGCACCGACTACGCCAACCGCCAGAAAAAAGTACCGGATTGCATCATCCTGAAGCCGGAGAATATCGCGGCGCTGAAATGGATGCCGAAGAGCTGCGCCTATCGTCTGCTGTCGGAAGGCAAGAAGCTTGAATGGTGGCATCCGCTGTTATCGGGCGATCCGGAAACCGTGCATCAGGCCGGCATATCAGTGCGCGGCCGCACCGTGCCGGAACAGCGCGGTGACGATCCCGAAGACCGTATCGTCACCTGGGCGGAGTGAGGTTTATTTCTTTCCCTGTTGCGCGTTAACCAGGGCGACCCCCGCGAGGATCAGCACAATCGCGCCCCAAACCCAGACACTGGGCAATTCGCCGAAAATCAGCCAACCGAAAAACACCCCGAACCCGAGGGCGAGATTGCTCGACTGGCTCATATAGGTCGGTCCGGCGATACGGATCAGCTCGAAAATCATGTAAAAATTAAGCGCAGCCAGCGCCGCATGGGTCAGCATCGCGATCTGCACCGGGCCGAACGGCGGCACGATCAGCGCCCATTCGCCCCAGACCAGCGCAATGACGCAGGACATGGCCGAGGCGGCAAGCAGCGTGCCGCCGCCGATCATCATCGAATCGACATTTTTCGGCCGCGATTTTTCCGACAGCAACACATAGCCGAGCGCGTGCAGCAGCGGCGCGCCGAAACAGATAAACACATAGATGGTCAATGACGGATCGGGCAGGCTCGACTTCGGGATAACGATCAGCATCACCCCGGCGACGCCGAGAAGTATACCGGCAAAACGCAGCCAGGCGAACGGATCGACCCGCAGCAACAGGCTGATCGCATAGGTGAAGATCGGGGTGAACGCCATGACCACCGCGGCGACGCCGACCGGCAGCTTTCCCTGCGCCGCATAGAAGAAAATATTGGCAATGGAAAAGCGGATCAGCCCGATCCGGAAATAGTACGATAGATGCGTGCGCTGGACGGACAGGCGCACACCGCGGACCAGACACCCGCCGATCAGCAGCCCGCCCGCGATCAGGGTGAACCAGAACACATAATTGACCGGATGAACCCCGCCGGAGACCGCCTGTTTGATCAGAACGAAAAACAGCCCCCACAACGCGCCGATGGCCAACAGCAGCAGGAGCGGCAGCGCGCGGCGCAACGCCGTCGTGGAGGGTTCGGAACCGGACATAAGCGCGCTCTATACAGGATATGGCGCAAGCGGGCGAGGGAGGGGCCGCTGATTATCTCGTAACCGCGTCCCGCATATAATCGCGCCACAGGCGCGCCGGGATCGACCCGCCGGTGATTTTGTTCATCGGCTTGGCCGCGTCGTTGCCGATCCAGACCCCCGTCGTCATCCCCCTGGCAAAACCGACAAACCAGGCATCGCGGAAATCCTGGCTGGTGCCGGTCTTTCCCGCCGCGCGAACCGGCAGACGCGCGGCGCGGCCGGTCCCCGACGCCACGACACGTTCCAGCATTGCCGTCATATCCCGCACCACCGGTGGATCCAGCAACCGGCCCGCGGCGCCGGTCCGGCGATAAAGCAGATTGCCGGCGGAATCGCTGATTTCCAGAATGCCGTATGGCCAGGCGGCGTATCCTTCATTGGCGAGAACGCCAAAAGCCGAAGTCAGTTCCAGCAGGGTGACCTCGCTGGCGCCGAGCGCGACGCTGGGGTGCGCCTTCAGCGGGGTGGTGATGCCCAACCGTTCCGCCATCGCGACGACCCGCCGCCGCCCGGTCTTTTCCGACAGCCGCACCGCCGCGGCATTGAGCGACTCCGACAGGGCCTCGGCCAGCGACACCCGGCCCCGGAACCTGCTGTCATAGTTGCGCGGCGCCCAGGTGCCGATCGACACCGGCTTGTCCTCTATCGCATCGCCGGGCGAAGCGCCCGCCTCCAGCGCCGCCAGATAGACGAACAGTTTAAACGCGGACCCCGGCTGGCGGCGCGCCTGTGT
>Ga0181584_10004370_pt1 | contig 10725 bp, 6 predicted proteins | sample 071ome_30_FD_132462 | JGI IMG/M metagenome (GOLD analysis project Ga0181584, IMG submission 132462) | Coastal salt marsh microbial communities from the Groves Creek Marsh, Skidaway Island, Georgia - 071406AT metaG (megahit assembly) | ecosystem: Environmental > Aquatic > Marine > Intertidal zone... | reverse complement strand
GGGGACCCCTGTCATCCCCTGTCTGGCGTAAGACACCCAAGTGCCTGACCCCCGGCCCCCGCCCACGCGCAGAGATGGAGGAGAAGAACGGGCAGATGCGGAAGGCGATGGCCGACGCGTCCGGCGGCTTCACTGGGCTGGAGCAGGAGGTGGCGGGGATGCTGCAGGAGGCCGCGCAGTGCGAGCAGCTCTACCACTTGGCGGGGGCCATGGAGCCGGGGGTGGACTACCTGGTGCGCATGGTGGACGCGCGCACCTCGTCGTCGTCCGTGGAGCTTCAGGCGCTCAAGGATCGCGTCGGAGACTGGTTGAGCACGGCCAAGGAGGAGAAGATGCAGCTCGAGGAAAAGATGCAGGGACTGGCCGAGCAGAGCGCCTCAATGATGGGCCAGGAAGAGGTGGTGCGGGGGCTCATGCGCCTTCTGCAGGCCAAGGTGCAGTCCCACGGCGCTGTCGTGGGCGGGCTCGCGGACCCCGCCGAGTCCTACGAGACGGCACAGGGGAATGTGATGATCTTCTGATTGAAGGCGCTCTGACACGAGTGACACGAGTTCCTGCGCCCTGGTCGATGCGTGACGGTCACGCACGGGGTCACTGACCCCGTGAAGCAAAGGCCGCGTGGTGCCCTGTACACATGTCTCCCAATCGCCCAGCGTCGACCCAGTAGTGCAGCGGCCGTCGAGGACCGGCAGGTGACACGGGCGGAGTGAACGAGCGTCCCACAACCGTCCTTTTTTTCCTGCTGCGCACCCCCCCTACTCCCCAGATAACGCCGAGATTCACTCCTTCTATGCGTTCGGTCGGGAATGATATGTTGTCGCGCCGAAACCGGGCACTGTTCGTTCCTTTTCCCTGGAAAGGCACGGTTCACGGCATTTCTCCGCGTGGCTGGGAACTGCCTTTTCCGCGCTGCGACTCTCATTGGCGCCAGCCGGCCCCAAAATGCGCATCGACGTCAATAAACCGCGTTCAATGGTGGGAAATTGTGCGGACGGGGGGGCATCGGCGTGCCACAGGCTGCTTCTTCCTCCACATGCGAGGTCGGTCAGCCCCCCTCAGCGCCGCCGCCCTCACTCCCCGCAGGCCTGTTGTGATGGGCGATGAAGACCACGCCCCGCGCCTTCCCCACGAGGGACAGGAGTCCGCGAGGGAAGCCGGCGCTTCGTCGCTGTCTGAGGCGGGCAGGGGCAGCTGGCCGGAAGAGGACAGCGAAGATGGGTGGGACGACATCAGAGTCGATGCCACGCCAGGGGGTCACCTGGGGGATATGCTGCCGTCGACAAAACGAACGATTGCCGCCATGCTGCACTCGACTGCATCGCAGCGTGGAATAGTCGCGCACCGCGTTGCCGAGCCGACGTCGCCACCGCGCCCATCATCTCCGCGAGACCTGGGGGGCGGGGATTTCCAGGGCAGGCGCTCAAGCGAGGGGTCAGTGTCTCAGCTGAGCGACAGCTTCACGCGCGGGTCCTCTGGGCCGGGAGATCCCGACGGGCACGGAGACATGCTCCAAGCACGGCGGGCCGGGGACGGAGGGGAGCACGGGGCGTCCCACGGTGGCCCGAGCGACGCTACCGTGATGGCCGTCGAGGTGAACTTCATGGGTGCGGGCCAAACCACCAAGATCACGGTGGACCCCCCCCCGTCGCGGGGCGAGCTCGGCCGCTCGGGGCGCCGTCTCATCGCGCCTGCGTCATCGGATACGCACGGACAGCCTGGGCCCTCCTCCTCGACGTCGAGCTCTGTGGGGCTCGAGGAGCGTGGAACTCAGCGGACCAATGTCAACCGGAAGCGCTTCAGCTTCCGCCGTCGAATCGGCGCGGAGACCCACAGGAAGGCGGCCATCTTCGCGGACAACTGGGACAGCGACTTCAAGAAGAACACCATGCGCATGTATTCGAAGAACTCGCGGGGTCCTTCCCGGGGGGAGGACGGGAGCGCCGCCCGAACCGGTTCGGAGGCCGACGAGGATGCTGTCAGGGTGTCCCAGCTGAAGGAGGGGGGACTCGAGGAGGGGACCGACAAGCCCCACACGGGCGAGGAACAGAGCACGTTGGCTCTGTTCAACCGCCCCTTCGAGGCCGAGGCGCTAATGCTTGAGGCCGTGGACGCCCTCGAGGACCTCACGGCCCGCTTCGCCGCCATCGACAAGGACCCGCGGTGGAAGATCAACCCGAACCCCCTCCCCCTGCTCCCCAAGGTGGAGCTTCCCAAACGGGAGGATAAGGTACACGCAAAGCAGATCAAGCGCGTGGAGGACGCAGAGATCCCGGCGGAGCTGGCCGGGCAGCTGGACGCGTGGGCCCTCCCCAGCCCCCCGAATGTAGAAGTGATGCAGGTCCACGCGAAGGCCCTGGCCAAGTGGGTCCGCGCCAGGTTCGAGCCCCACATGCGGGAGTTTGTTTTCGCGGAGACGAACAAGCGCGAGATCTGCGGCATGGCTGTCTCGAGCTTCTGGGCCATCCACGCGGTGCACTTCCACCGCAAGAGTCCTGCCTGGCACCATGCCCGGACGAACCCCGTCCGGGGGTGCTTCCTAGCCTTCGTCGAGCTCTATGCATTCCGGATCCTCAACTTTATCGAGCGGGGCCGGGCGCCCACGGTCAAGGACCGTCTGGTGGAGGACGCTCTGGCCGAGTGCGTGGCCAACAGCACGCTCGAGATGTTCCGCCACGCCTTCCCGCAGAGCTCCCACCGCTTCAAAGACCCGTTCAGCGACGTCGGTAAGACTCCCTGGCGCGAACCAGCATGCGAGATATCCCTCCCGCACCTCACAGAACACCTGGGGCAACGGGCCACCCACCACTGGTCCCCTCTGCAGTCACTCGGCAGGTGACGTCGTGGCTGGCGGGGCATCTCCCGAGCGGTACACATCCCGTCGTGGATGCGCAAGGGCACGTTACGGAGGCTGCCCGCTTGGACCAGGAGAAGGACGCCTCTCCCCACAAGAGACATCCCTCGACACGTCGCCCGAGCAAGCATGCGAGTGTGGCCACCTCCCTGCGGGCCTCCCGTGCCCACCCTTCCACCTCGACCGCGGCGAGGGACATGACGGGCGCACCGAAGGCCGCCAGCAGTACCCAGGAGGGGGAGAAAATCCGGCCCAGCGTCCTTGGCGGCCCCGTGCAGAAGGTGTCGGTCGCCATTGAGGGCCCGGAAAGGCCCCCCCTGGGTGCTGTCGCAAGGGACGCCAGCGTCAAGGTGCAGAGGAGGGGCGGTCAGGCAAATGTCACGGCCTCCGAGGCGTCGGCGATTGGCCTCGTCAGGGGTGGCGAGGTTTCCTTGGCGGAGCGCAGCGGGTTGACAGGAGGGACGATGAGCAAGGTTGTGGGGTCCACGGGAAACATTGCACGGCCAAAGATGACTCTGGGCTCCCTGCTTGGGGAACCGATGGAGGTGCACCACGCCTCGAGCGGTGACGAGCCGGGGCCCAGCGAGGGGGAGGCGAGCACACTGGCTTCGGAGGCGGAGGAAGGGGGAGCTCACCCGGGAATGGCGCTGATGAGGGAGGTGGTGCAGAGGAGGAGGCAGCGACTGCGGGAGGAGCGTGAGCGCCTAAAGAAGGAGAAGAAGGTGGAAGAACTCAGGAGGAAGCGCGCAGAGGAGGTCAACGAGCGCGGAATCTCGAAGAAGAACTTTCACGGCGCAGGCTTGTGGGCCAAGCGCAAGTGGGGCATGGTGCTCGCACGCTCCAAGGAGAACTCCCTGGTTGATGGGACAGAGGCCTTGGCGGACCCAGCAGGTGTCGAGGGTCCGACGGGGCGCATGCTCCCCGAGCTGCGGGCGCTGAAGACGGGTGAGGAGGCGGTTCACAAGTCGTCTGCTGATGGGAGCGTGGCCAACCCCACGGCCAGGAGCAGGCATGCGTCGCCCCGCTCCCTGGGCAGGGACCTCGCCAACGTCACGACCGAGCCCCAGGGCCCTGCTGCCTGGGGCAGGGCCGCGCCGGGCTCGAAGACGTCCTTGAGGGGAGGATTGTTCGCCGCGCTGGCCGTGGCGCGGACCCACTCGGGCTCTGGGCGGCTGGCAGGCCCGGGGCAAAGTGTAGAGGAGGAGGGGCCGAAGAAGAGGGCCAGCAGCGTGGCGTTCGACGTGGACGACAAGTCCGCTTCAGAGGCGGAGGCTAGCGAGCAGCGTTCGAGGGCCACGAAGATCGCGGCAACCTTCATTGGGCAGTTCTTTGGGGGGGGCAAGCAAGCCGAAGGGACGGTGCTTGAGTTGGACGACGAGCCGTCGGTTCGCCCAGGGGCAATGCCAGAGTGGCTGCAGGACGAAGCTGCACACTCAAAGCTGTTCCGGCACACGCACACGTCTCCCGCGGTGGCCTTCCTGATGAATGAGCACGGGGCCGGGGACCCAGAGAGGATGGTCGCGGCAGGGCTGCAGCGCCGCACCATCGGGGGAACGCACTGGCGGAGCAAGGCAGCCCGTAAGGTGGAGGACCCGCAGATGCTCGCCCGCCGGGCCCTTGGGGGGGCGGCCGAGGAGGTCGACATGGTCGATCTCGCCATGCAGGTGGCCGAGGAGGCCGAGGCCCGGGGCCGGAGGCAGAAAGTGGCCCTGAAAGCCCGGATGCAGGAGCTAACGGAGCTGCAGGCCAAGAATGCCGCCGAGGCTGCCGAGGCACGGAAGCTGTTCGAGAAGGCACGGAGGAGTCGCAGGGACGCCGCGGCCCTCTCCGCGTCCCTCGGCCTGCGCAAGGGCATCAAGATCAAAGATATCCCGCTGGCCGGGGCCAATGCCGCCAAACTTGGTGCAGTTGCCGCGTTCGATCGTCTTCACGACGAGCTGGGGGCGGGGAGGGGGCACCGGGGTATCCCAATGCGCACGGGAGAGGGCCCGGAAACGGCACCGACCCGCCGACTGGACCGCTATTCGCTCAAGGGGGGGCCGAAGAGGCCCACGCTCCTCATGAGGGACTGCCTCCAGCGAGAGGTCAGGGACAACGAGGTGACCGTCGGGGGTCCGATGGGGAAGCTGGACAGGGACACTGCAGATGTCGCGGCCTACACCCTCGCTGTGATGCAGCGTGAGGCCCGACAGCCTACCATCAAGCGGGGGGAAGGACTCATCACCGCGAGCGCAGCGACGTCGAAGCAGTTCCGCCTGATCATGTCCGGCTTCCCCGACATGGGCTAGGGTGTACCGGCAGCGGGGCAGGAGGCGTGGCAAGTGCGGCCGGCAGGACCGGGTCAGCCCGGCGCCCTTGAATGTGTTCACGCTCGCTAGTCACGCCCCAGTTCGCCGAGCTGCCGGCCGGCCCCATTCCGCCCCCCTACCCTAGGAGTGGCCGCTCCGTGCCCGGCCCCGCTTGTCACCAGCGAATCATTTTTTTCTAGTGTCCGTCTGCGAGAGATAGTTCCGCATATTGTCCGGCCCAACGTCGTCGGTGGGATGCCCCTCAGCGGCTCTGCATTTCGCACAAGTCCGCGGGCAACGCACCTCTCCAGACCGAACAAAAGCGCTGTCCCAGCGTGCTTACGGATTATATCGCATAATTTTGGGCGTGCACGGCTGGATTGCGTACCGAAGATGTTGAAAAAGTGCGCGAGGGCGGTCATCGGGCGCGCTTTGCCCGACGAGGGCCCAACATCGTTCAGGTGAGGGCACCCATCAAGTTCTCCCATTTCGCGAGCGGACCCTGAGGCGAGTGAACGGAAATCGCGAACCTCCCCCGCCAAAACTGCAGCCCGACTATCGGAGGGAGACGCCGTCCTGTCAAGAATGTCTGCATATTACTGCACGGCCTAGGTGAGGCGATGTGACCTCCCACCCTGATGGCTGGCCAGCCACCAACATCCTCCCTCATACAGCGGCGGGGACCCCCTCCACTCCCCACGATCGCCCGTGTGACGCATTGTTCGGCCGCAGCGCGCGATAAGCGTTGTATGGTGGGGGTGGAAACCGCGATCAAGGAGCAAGCGGAGTGGCGGGGGGTCGGGGCGATGGGAGAGGAGGAGTGGGTGGTGCTGAATGTGGGCTACGAGACGCGGAAGGCCCCCCTTCGAGAGATTGTTGGGACCGTCGCGGGGGCGGTGCGGCAAGCAGTCAAGGAGAAGACGGGAGTGGACCTGTCCCAATCGCGGGCGGGGGGGGGGGTGCAAGAGATCCCCGGCGTGCGCTTCCACGCCGTCACACACTCGCTGGGTGGACTGGTTGCACGCCACCTGCCCCTTGAGCTCGGGGTCAAGTTCCACCGGATCTGCATGATGTGCCCGCCCTCGCAAGGGAGCACCCTCGCACGTGTCCTGAAATCATCGCCACTCGGTCCAGTCGTAAGCAAGCTTTACGGCCCTGTCATCGAGGATCTGTCGCGTGGGGACGGGGCTGCAATGGTGGACTCTGCGGACGGTCAGTTGCCGTGGCCGGTTCCTGACGCTGACATGGCGTTGGTAATGGGGACACGGTCTATTTCGCTCAAGCATCCAGTTTCGTGGCTGGCGAAGCTTCTCCAGGCGCTCCCCGGCCCCAGTGACGGCACCGTCATGCTCGACGAGATGCATGTCGGCCCAGCAGTGGGGAGCTATGCTGGCCTCGCCGTGTATGGAAATCCGGAGTACCGCGGCCCCCGCGGAGCTGAGGCTTGTGCGCTCGCGGTGCATGAGTCACACATGTTCATCATGTACAACCCGGCCGCGAAGGATGCTTGCGCACGGTTCGTGATGACGGGGACGCTACGGGGGGTGAAGGGGAGCGTGATCATCCCTGCGACAGTTCAACGAGATGTGCTTGTCGCCGGAGCCGAGGCGCTCAGGCGCGGGCGTGTCGTTGCCGTCCCAACGGACACCCTCTACGGCGTTGCGTGTGACGCCTCCTCGGGAGCCGCCGTTGAGCGCATCTGCAACGTCAAGGGCCGGAATATGGAGAAGGCGCCTCTTGCTGTCTGTGTTGCTGCAGTGGATCAGGTGTCCTCGTGTGGCGACACGTCGCACCTTCCCAAAGGGATGCTCGATCTCCTGCTCCCTGGCGCGGTCACAGTCATCTTGCCAAGGAAGTCTCACGACGATGCCATCAGCCCGGAGCTAAACAAGGGTCTCCCCTCCGTTGGTGTCAGAGTTCCGGACAGCCCCTTTATCCGGGCGCTGTGCAAGGCACACGGTGGCCCCCTGGCCCTGACGAGTGCCAACCTGAGCGGTGAAATGAGTCCACTCGACATCTCTGACTTCGAAGCCATCTGGGAGCGCATTGCGGTCATCTATGACGGGGGAAAGATCCCATCCGGGCGCACGGGGTCGACCATCGTCGATTTGAGCAAAGGGGTGGGGACCTTCACGATCATCCGCAAGGGGGAGGTGGAGTCGTTGGTGCGCGGCGTGATGAAGAGGTTCCGCTTTGTAGAGACGACGCCATAGAGAAACCTTCGAACAGCAGTCTTATCTGCGCAGGATGCGCTCCAGGGCACCCACGATGACGTCCCCCTCGCTCCCCAACGTAACGCGCGCACGCTGGAGGGTCTCCAAGTCCTTGACCTCTGCTGCGGCAGCTGCACCGGCACTGTCCAGCCCAAGCCTCTCGAAAGCCTCGAGGCGCTGCTCTGGCTGCTGAATCTTCATCGCGAACCTCGCGGAAATATCAATTGGAGCACCCGACGAGACGCAGATCCGGAAAGCCTTGGCAACAGGAAGGATCTGCTTCTTGTCACCTATGAGCGCTCCAAGCGCCTGCCAGTTGGCCGTCTCGGCCAGTGACTGTACTCGAATCATCCCGTACGTTGCTTCAGGGATCCGGAACTCGGTCTTCACTTGCATAGCCTGCTTCGAAAAGCCATGTGCCAGGCACACCCGCACCGTGTCGAGCAGCCCTAGGCCGAAGAGCAGTCCTGGTTTCTTGATCTCGGTCTCGAAAGTCAGCTGCATGCGCTGCAGTGACGCGAGCTCCGTGAACGCCTTGCTTACGAATTGCGCCTCCGACGGGTCCTGCGGAGCCGCCCCTATGCGCTTCCCCGCCTCGCCGACAATCTTTGCTGACTCCAACCGCCACGCACCATCCTCAAGTCCCCGTGTGATCGCCTGCTCCACTTCGACCCTACCAAAGATGGCAGGGTCCCCCAACGCCTCAAGAACGGCGTGAACCAGGCCCGCCTCTTGGACTTGTATGTGATCCCGAAAGAAGGACAACGCGGCAGGCCGCTGCTTCAGCATGGCGACAAGCTCCATGATGGGGACACGCCTTGCGGCTCCCGACAGTGCAGCGAACGACATGTTTGGGTCGCCGCCCTCGAGTGCTTTGTCTAGTGCCTTGCTGAATTCCTTGAGGTCGAGGAGGAGTGGCACCTGGTTCCTTACGTCGGGCTCCGCGTTGATGAGGACTGTTGCAAGGTGCTTTCTCCCGGAGGACACAGCATGAGCAGCGATGTCGTGATAGGCAACCCCGGGGCTGTCGCAGAGCCTGGCGAAAAGGATGTGCTCGATCTCCTCATCTTCCTTCCGCTCTGAGCTGTCGATTTTGCACTTTGCCCAGTGTGTGAGCACGCGTCCAACGTCGTCATTGAAGTCCTTGGCTACCCTGAACGCCAGCGAGTGAAGGCGAAGCGTCAGGAGAAGGTCAAGGAGCCCACTGATGCCGATATTGTCGAGCTGTCCCGCTGTTAGAGGCAGGCCGATGTCGTGTTGCCGGAGGGTGTTCAGTAGGCGGCATGTCTTTGACGAAAGATCGATCAGTGAGCTGCCCCAGGACGTCTTGCAGAGACTCCTCCCGTACGCGGCTGCCAACAGGAGCTGGTTTTGACGCACAACGTCCCATTCGAAGACCGCAGCATCGCAGCAGCCTTCCACGGCATCGTGAATGAGGTCACAGTCGGTTAAGTCGCTGTCAAAATCGCTGCCGATGCCAACAACCCCCCCCAGCCCGCCTGCGCATAGGCTGGAAATGAGCTGCTCGGCAGCGGGGTCGTCCTTGTCAAGGAACAGTCTTGCATCGTACAGAACCGCGGAGGGCGACACGCTGCCAAAACCAAAAATATCGACAGTGCTCTCTGGCACCCGCTGCACAAGCCACTGCCATCCCGGCTCAATGACTCGGACACAGTCGACTTCCTGGACGAGGAGCGCCCGAGCCCCCCTGGTTGGAAGCGAGGAGGAGCTGCCCTCCGGCCCCAAGATGTGCACCTCGGATGCCGTCAGGATGCACAGGGCATCGCTGCCACACCAGCACATTTCCGTGATCATTGAGACCGGTACTGGGACGTTCAGTTCGGCAACGAGGCTCGCGAAGCCCGGCGTGTAGACGCGAAGCGACCCGTCCGTCGACAGAACTGCCTGAAAGGACGCCTCGGCGGAGACAGCAATCTGCGCGGCAAGGAAGCCGCAGAGGGTCGATCCTCAATGCAGGCAAGGCAAGTCAACGGAGGTAGCGTGTCATGCTCCAAGGTCGGCCCCTTACCTTGAAGACGGGCGGGACGTCCAGCTTGACGTCGACGCACATTTGCTGCTCGGCCACCATGACTGTTGACTTCGTCCCGAGAAGAACCTCGATCCCCCCCGACATCGAATGACGTGGCTGCAAGCAGCACCATTCCTCAGGAGCGCGGAGGAGTGCCGGCGCAGAAAGACGTAAAACCCGAGGCTCGTCCCAATCGGCGATAGCGAGGATCTCCATGGTGTTTGTGATGACGACGATCCCCGACTGCATGACCTTGCATGAAGCCACCCCGTCCTTCCGACAGTCTTCCCCGAAGGAGAAGGGTGGCGGGCCCTTCTCACAGAATGCCCCGTGCTGGTGCACCTGGCCCTTCGTGTCAACGACTGCGGCGGGTAGGTGTGGCGTAGGGGTCAGGCGACGGGAGCGCTCCACGGTGAGGATCGTGGACCTGTGTCGACGCAAGGGACCACGGCACAGAAGTGTTTCATGGAAGTAGGGGGCTCACTGGCGATCGTCCCCCGGCTTGTCCAGCCCATCCCAGCGGCACTCAAGTCCTCTGCAAGGACTGCCATCCCCAGACGACCGCCGTAAGAGTCGTAGGTCGTCAGAAACGGGGGCTGGCACGATGCTTGGGAGTGGAGGTTCTCGCTCTGCATGAGTGAGGGGCCCAGCGTTCGTTACCAGGACCACACTGTCCCCGAGCGACGACGCCCCATACTGAGTGCATGGACGCCTTGCGGGTACAATACGCAAGCACGGTACTGGCAGAGCGGCGCTGTCGACTTTTGACACTCTTGCGCGAGGTGCGAGGGGAGAACTCACCCCTCCCCGGAGGACAGCGAAAGGGCCTCCGGAGCTCGAGCTCGCCACCATGTCGCTCTCCCTCCACGCAGCCGGGCCCCATCGCATCTCACACACGTCTCGTGTGACGTAGAAGCTGCGGAACAAGGCAAAGTGGGAGGGAATCGCGTCTGAGGTCTAAATTCCGAGGTGTTTCGCCTCGAAGGGTTCAGGTAGAATTCGCGGATACCTGTCGCCAACGGGGTCCCAAGACCCCGCTGGTGAGTCTCGATCCAGAACTGTCATTATTTCGGGCTGCTTTGAGACGTCGCAGTCTCCGCGGCTCCCTTCTTGGCGCGGCCCGCGTTCTTCCGGGAGGCCCCTGATGACTGAGGGGACGGGTGCACACTGGCAAGGAACTACAAGGGGCCTCCCGTCGGAGGACTGGTCCCCTTGCTTGACTCCGCCCGGGCGGATGGGGTTATCCACCTGATGCTCTGTCCCCGGAGCCTTCGCGGCGGGCGTCCACAGCGGTCGGGACGGACCCGTGCACAGCTGCCCCCGGTCTCGGGGGGGCGTCGCAGT
>Ga0181584_10004367_pt1 | contig 10728 bp, 8 predicted proteins | sample 071ome_30_FD_132462 | JGI IMG/M metagenome (GOLD analysis project Ga0181584, IMG submission 132462) | Coastal salt marsh microbial communities from the Groves Creek Marsh, Skidaway Island, Georgia - 071406AT metaG (megahit assembly) | ecosystem: Environmental > Aquatic > Marine > Intertidal zone... | reverse complement strand
CGCTCTACCCCCTCGCGCGTCTCCGACGCCATCGACGACGACCGACGACGCGTTGACGCGTCGTTCGCCCCCGCGCACCGCGCCCCTCGACCGCGCGCGCGCCTCTGACCGGTCCGAGAGTCCGTGGTCGTCGGTATTGGTTGACATCGTATGCGTAAACAGTCAGAAGAGGGATTTCTTCCACTTTGGCGCCCCGCGCCCACAGGGCGCCCGACCGGCGGCGACGCGTCACTCATTCGCCCGCTCCCGCGCGGTCTCGCCCGTCGCCATGGGCGTCGAAGACGACGACGACCGAGGGAAAGATTTCCCCGTCGTCTGCGAGGACTGCCTCGGCCCCAACCCGTACGTGCGCATGCAAAAGATCCCGCACGGCGGGCAGTGCGCGATCTCGGGACGCGCCTTTGACGTGTTTCGATGGCGTCCGGGACACGACGCGCGGTATAAGAAGACGGTGGTGTGTAAGGAGATCGCGCAGGCGAAGAACGTGTGTCAGGTGTGTCTGTTGGATCTGGATTACGGCATACCGGTGGCGGCGAGAGACGCGGCGTTGGGACGCGCGGGGGGCGGGGTGCCGTCGAGCTCGGCGAATAGGGACTTTGCGCTCAACGAGGTGGCGAAGAAATTGGAGAACGGGGAGGATGTGTACGAGAAGGAGGCCAAGGAGAAGAATAATGAGTTGTTGATGCGGTTGGCGAGAAAGAAACCGTATTATAACAAGAATAAAGCGCCGATATGCACGTTTTGGTTGAGAAACGCGTGCACGAGAAACGATTGTCCGTACCGACCGTGCAACGGCGATACGCACATGCCGGAGTTGAGCGCGGCGCCGGAACTGAGGAAACAAAACATCAAGGATAGGTATTTCGGGACGAACGATCCGGTGGCGGAGCAAATGTTGAAGCGGGCGAAGGAGCGACCGAGCCGAAAGTTGACGCCTCCGGAGGACGCGAGCATCACGACGCTCTTCATCGGAGGCGTGGATCCGGAAAAGATTACGCAGGAAGACATCGAGTCTCGCTTTTATCGGTACGGCGCCATCAAGGGCATTCGCGTCATAGGAAATAAAAAGTGCGCCTTCATCACGTTCGAGACGCGGGACGGGGCGGAGAAGGCGGCGGAGGACGCGGCGTTTAATCTCGAGATAAACGGCGAACAGTGTCGTGTGCAGTGGGGTAAATCCACGGCGAAGAAGGCGCCAAGCGAGAGGGACGCGCCTCCCGCGCCGGCGCCGGTGGTGATGATGATGGCGCCCGGCGTGGAGCCTCCCGCGCCGGGCACGAACCCCGCGGACATCCCGGCGCACGTGGCCATCCCCATGCCGGCGCCCGCGGCTGTCGGAGCAACGACGAAGTATCCTTCGCAGGATCCCTCCGCCATGGGCGCGGTGTCCAAGAAGAAGGAGGAAAACTAAATTAGCTAGTCATTCTTGTCGATTGAGTTGTGTAAAGATGATGATATGCAGACATTAAAACAATTGAAGATACCCTACGTCTCGAGCTTACGCCTCTGTCTTTTTCAATTCTTGCGTGAGCGCGATCCAATCGTTGAGCGTTTTACCCGCCTTGCCGCTCTCGTGCGCTTCTCTCGCCATGGCGATGCCCTCGGTGACGTCCTTTGCCTGCTGCGCCGCGGCCATGGCGACGCCGGCGTTGAGAATGAGCGTTTCCGCAACCGGACCCTTCTCGCCCTCCAACGCGTTGCGCAAAATTCTCGAGTTGACTTGCGGGTCGCCGCCGCGCAAATCCTCGAGCGTGCACGGCTTAACGCCCACTTCCTTGGGTTCAAACGTGTACGAACGAGTGCCGTTCGGTGTCACTTCGACCACGTCCGCGGGACCGGCCGGGGTGAGCTCATCCAAACCCATGGAGTGGACGACCAACGCCTTCTTCATGCCGAGCTTCATCAAAGAATCCGCCATGAGTTGTTGCACGCCCGTGCTGTACACGCCGACGAGCGCGTACTTGCTGTGCGCCGGGTTGAGCATAGGTCCTAACATGTTGAACGCGGTGCGCACCTTGAGCGCCTTGCGCACCGGCGACACTTTCGCCATCGCCGGGTGGTACCGCGGCGCGAACATGAATCCGACGCCAACCTCTTCGATGCATCGCTTCATGCTCTCCGGCCCCAACTCAATCTCCACCCCCAACGCTTCGAGCACGTCACCCGAACCGCACAACGACGACACCGACCGAGATCCGTGTTTCGCCACCTTGGCCCCCGCCGCCGCGGCTAAAACGCACGATCCCGTGGAGATGTTCACCGTCCCGGCGTCGTCGCCCCCCGTCCCGACGATGTCCAACACGTCGTCTCCCGCAGACACCTCCACCGCTCTCGACTGCATCGCTCGCGCCAATCCCGCCATCTCGCTCGCCGTCTCCCCCTTCGCTCGAAGCAAGACCAAAAACGCAGAAATCTGCGTCGGATCCGCATCCAACAGCGCCTCCATCGCCGCGTACGCGCGCTCTTCGGATAAATCCACCCCCGCGCACAAATCTTCAATCACCGCGCGAAGATCCACCGCGTTCGCCGGCGCGGACGTCGCCAGGATGACACCACCGTTCGTCTTTCTCGCGAACGCACCGGCGCGCGCGTCTCGCGTCGCGCGACGACGCTCGAGCGTCGTCGGCACCGCGCGCGCGGTCGATCGCATCGCCCGCGTCGTCGTCGTCTTCCCACGCGTCGTCGTCGTCGTCGCCGGCGGCACCGCCACCGCGCGCGCCGTCATCGCGTGCGCGTGGTACATCACTCCTCCTCAACGCGCGATCGGTCGACCGCGTCGCGCTCAGGCGTCGCCGCGCGCGCGCTGGATTCGGATAGAGGAGGGGTCGACGTGCCGCTCGCTCCGTCTGTCCGAACACCTCGACTGGTCGTTTGTACGCTTCAGTATGGGGTTTCGTACAATTTTTTCTGTGCGCGCGCGCGGGAAAGACGGACCGGTTCGGCGGTTCGCGCGTCAGAGCGGCGCGCGCGGGGAACGAACCGCGACGCGATCGAGCGCGGCGCGCGCGTCATCTCAGTGAGACGCGAGACGCGACGAGACGCGCGCGAGGACGCGACGAGACGCGCGTGGAAAGGGTGAAGAGATCGCGGGGAATCCTCGGTGGGACATTGGTTCGAGGTCGACGACATGTCGTGGGGACAACCGGCGCGACCGGCGGTGACGAACCCGAATAACGATTTCGTCGTCGCGAATCCACCGAACGATGGCGTCAGTTCGTTGGAGTGGTCGCCCACGGGGAACTTTTTGGTGGCGACGGCGTGGGACGGCGACGTGCGTGACTTTGCGCGCGAGATTCGATTTTTGAGACGCGAGACGTGCGAGGGTTTCGACGCGTGGAGAGGACAAAGGGGGCGCGAGCGTTGTGACTGACCGCGCGCTTATCGATCGTTCTTCGGTGTAGGTGTATTGCTACGAGGTGGCGAATAACGGACAGGCGATGCCAAAGGCGTCGACGAAACACGAGGCGCCCGTGCTGTGCAGCGCGTGGTCGCACGACGGCGCGGCCGTGTTCGCGGGTGGATGCGATAACATCGCGAAAAAGTGGGACTTGGCGACCAATCAGTCGACGCAGGTGGCGCAGCACGACGGTGCGATCAGACACATGGCTTGGATTGAGCAGGTTGGATTGTTAGTGACGGGTTCGTGGGATCGAACGCTCAAATACTGGGATACTCGACAACCAAACCCGGCGCTTCAGGTGCAGTTACCGGAGCGCTGCTACGCCTTGGACGTCACGCATCCTTTGCTCGTCGTCGGTTGCGCGGAGAGACAGATTCAGGTGTTCAACCTCAACAATCCGCAGACGCCGTACAAGCAGTTGCTGTCGCCGCTCAAGTATCAGACGCGATGCGTGGCGACGTTCCCCGATCGATCCGGGTATCTCGTCGGTTCCATCGAGGGACGAGTCGCGGTGCAACACGTCGAAGACAATTTGCAGAGCAAGAACTTTACGTTCAAGTGTCACAGAGACGGAACGCAAGACATTTACGCCGTCAACTCGATTTCGTTCCACCCGACGTTTGGAACCTTTGTCACCGCCGGCGCGGATGGCAACTACAACTTTTGGGACAAGGATAGCAAACAACGTCTGAAGAACATGACCAAGTGCTCGGCTCCCATCTCGTGCGGCTCGTTCAACCGCGACGGTACGATTTACGCCTACGCCGTGTCGTACGATTGGAGCAAGGGCGGCGACAACGCGTTGGCGAGTACGCCAAACAACATCTACTTGCACGCCGTGAACGAGACTGAAGTGAAGCCGCGTCAACCGAAGACGATGGGACGCCGCTAGAGAGAGACGAAACGCGGAGTCGTCGGTAGAAAATATATATAGCGTACATATTAGGTTTTGTAATTCTCGACAACGTCGCCATCTAAATTTTTAAACACACTCATCGTTCATTTGTAAAGCGTCGCCGATTCTAATCGAGACGCGTCGAAGAGTTTTTCATTCTCGCGCCATTTCACTCTACGCGCGAGTCGTTCAAGGAAGCCTCGTCAACAGTGGCTTTGTCGCGGGATCGAGTCCGTACGCTTCATCAATCGCTCGCTCCGTGCGCGCCAGAACCGCGCCGAACGCGCACGCCTCGATGACGATGTGCTTCAACTGGTGCACGTGCACGGAAAATCTATCATCTGGCGTCCCGTCGCTCGATCGACTTGGTTTCCTTCGAAATCCTCCCAAACTCGTCATCCCGCGACTGCAATCGCCGTTGAAGAGATTCGACACGTGCAACTGCAACACTTCCGCCGCTTCCACCGACGCGATGCGCGCGGCGTGCGCGCGCGCCGACGGTCCCATCGCGTCGATGTACTCCTTGAGCGACACCATTCCTCTCTGAATCTGTATCCCTCCCCGCACGCGAAGCGGTATCGACGCCTCGTATCCCGCCGCGCGAACGCCCGCGCCCGCGCGCGTCGATCCCTCCATCGCGCGCAGATTGCTTCGAAGAACGCCGTACCTCGCCAGACGTCCCGGGTAGGCTACTTTTTCCAGACGCACGACGTCGACGTTTGTCGACACGTAATGTTCGAGTTCCAATCGTCGTTCGCTCGCCTGTAAAAAGTATCCAAACGACGCACACTTGGTGTACACATCCGCGAGCGCGTTTGACGTCATCTCGTGCGTCGCCCCGACGCGTCGCGAGTGTTTCGACACGTTTTCCACGACGCGAAGCACGAGATTAATCATAAACTCATCCGACCCCTCGGGTAAAACGCGTTGCAACTCTTGACACCGACGCATGAGACTCAGACGTCCACGCCTCGCGTCGACGACATCGACGACGACGTCACCACCACCACCGTTCCCACCAGTCTCTCGACACGTCCCGTCCTCGCTCGCCACCATCGCCGCATCGCTCGCCTCGAGCACCTCTCGCGCCGCGCGCAGGTACACGACGTCCTCCACCTCCATGCGCGTCAACGCCGCCCGTCCGACGACGCAATCTCTATCGCACGCCTCGCTCTCCGTCCCGCTCCCCGCCGTGAATCCATCCTCCACGAGCGCACGAAGCGTCTCCGACGACGCCTTTTCGAACGCATCCCACCCATCTCTCGCCAACACCGCCGCCAACGCGACTCCCGTCGCCGTTCGACACGCCACGCGTCCCGCCGCCGGCGTCTCGCCGCCGCCCGCCGCCGTCTCTTCCGCGTCGCCTCGCCTCGACGCGTACGACGACGACGACGACGACGACGATCCACCGTCACGAGATGTCTCTCGCCTCGCCCGCGTTCGCGTTCGCGTTCGCGTCACGTCACGCATCGTCGTCCGACGCTCGGCGCTCGTAATCCGCTCCCCACCGGTCCACCGCCGACACGACGCCGACATCGTCGTCCACCCCCTCGACGCCTCCATCGCCTTCGTCGCCCCTCGCCTCGCGCGCTCGCGCGCTCGATCGTCGCTCGACGAATTCGAATGAATGTATATATCGCACGGAAATCGTCCACCGCGCGCGCGGCGCACTCACCTCCGCGCGCGTCGCGTCGGTCGCGGTCGATTCGACGCGATTCCTCGATCCCCCGTCTCGCGTCTAACCACCGCGACGAATTCGATGATTGGATCGGACGGCGTGCGCGCGATCGATCGATCGGCGCGGGAGCGACGACGACGACGCGGTTATGAAAAAAAAAGACGTCCGTCTCGCGCGTCGCGAAACGACGCGTCGCGAGCGTCGCGTCGTCGTCCAGGTCGGGGATTCCCGCCGAATCGCCCAATCGCCGCCGATCGATCGATGGACGCGGGTCGGGAAAAAGTGTCGAGGGGGTGAGGAGGGGACTGTTTGGGGATGTGGGACTCGTACCCATGAGTCGTGATTGGTGAAGGAGTCCCTCTTTGGACGCGCGACGGGGCGGTGGGCGGTGGGCGGTGGGCGGTGGGCGGTGGGGCGGGAGACGACGACGGTGATGACGACGACGGTGATGACGACGACGACGACGTCACCGACGTCGGTGACGCGCGGGGAGACGTGGACGACGCGATGGGGCGGTGGACGCGGGAAGACGATGAAGATGAAGATGACGACGATGACGGTGCGGACGGGGGCGACGACGATGGGGGCGAGCGATGGGGCCGAAGATGACGGTGCGGACGTGGGGAGGCGACGGGCGATGGCGGCGGTCGTGGGCGTCGCGTCGGCGGTGGCGACGGCGAGGGCGAGCGGGGGGGCGCGCGCGGCGACGGGAGTGTTGGAGTTGACGCCGGAGAACTTTGAGCGCGAGGTGACGAAAAACGCGGGGGCGGTGTTCGTGGAATTTTACGCGCCGTGGTGTCCGTATTGCAAACGATTGGAACCCATTTGGAATGAACTGCCGAGTAAGCTCGAGGAGGTGGGGTCGAAGACGCGCGTGGCGAGGATGAATGTGGACACGTACACGGAGTACGCGAGCGCGTACGCCGTCACTGGTTTCCCGACGCTCATGCTGTTCGAAAACGGTCGACCCGTGGGGGCGAAGACGGGATTGGTGGACATGAAGATGGCGATGCGGTACGCGGGGGTGCAGGATGAGGGAATCTTGGCGCAGTTTGCGCCGGAGAAGAAGCTGGATAAAGTCTTGTCGGGGGCGCAAATCGAGTACGTGCAGGGACAGGTGGGCGCCGTTCGCAAAGAGTTGGCGGGGATCGAGGATGTAGATTCGCGCGCGCGCGCGCTCGAGGCTTTGCAACAGATCGAGTCGATCGTGGGCGTGCGCACGCTTTGATTTTATGTGTTCTAGTGATTTCAATTTAACGCTCGCTATTTATAATAAACTACCCGCGCGACGATCGTTTCCTCGTCACGACTCGCAACAGAGACAACAAAGCCGCGGGAGTGACGCCAGAGATCCTACTCGCTCGCGCGAACGTCGTCGGGCGAACGGATTCTAATTTTTCTCGGTCTTCATCCGACAGATTGTCGATCTGAGAGTAATCGAAGGATTCCGGAATCGCGAGCTCCTCTTCTCTCCGCATGTCGTCGATGTCCTGCGCCTGGCGCTCTATGTACGGTCTGTAGTACGCCTCGATCGCCGCGCACTCAAACGCGCTTCGATCTTCCTTGTTCACCGCGTGAAGGGTCTGAACGTTCGGATCAGACGTTCCCAGAACCTCGGTGACGACTCGCAAAATCTTTTCAATTTCCCAACCTTGCGCCAACATGTTCGACGCGCTCAGATATCTTCCGTGTTTCGCGATGGGCAAGTCGGGCGCGAAAGACTGCCAACGTGACGGCAGGAGCGATATGCTATCTAACGCCTCGCCGGCTTTGCCCACGAGCGCGCGGCGACGCGAGGCCGCTCGAGCGCGATCCGCAGAGACGAGGCCGGCGCTCTCGCCGAGTTCGGTGAGTCTCAAATCTGCGTTGTCCGAACGAATGCTCAATCGATACTCCACGCGAGAGCTGAACATGCGATACGGTTCACTCGTGCCTCTGCTCGTCAAATCGTCTGCGAGAACGCCGAGGTAACTCGAATATCTCGGAACGATGAAGGAATCATCGGTGCCGACGCTCGCGGCGTTTGCTCCCGCGACGATTCCTTGCGCGGCCGCTTCTTCGTACCCCGTTGTGCCGTTTATTTGACCGGCGAGGAAGAGTCCTTGGATGCGTTTCGTCTCCAGAGTGATTCGCAACTCGCGCGGATCGACGTAATCGTACTCTACTCCGTATCCTGGGCTGAGTATTTTAGCGTTTTCCAAGCCCGGAATCGTGCGCACCATTTCCGTCTGCAGTTCTGGCTCCAAGTTATTCGTGATCCCGTTAGGGTACACGACGTCTGTGTTGAGACCCTCGGGTTCGAGCCACACTCGATGATTTCGACCCGGAAATCTTTTCACCTTGGACTCTATGGATGGACAATATCGAGGCGTCGTCGGCGAGTCGACGTCGTCGAGTTCGTACTTTGACTTGGGCGCCGCTTGAATGTACTTTTCAGTCTCTGGAGTCGTGTAAGTGCTGTGACACATGATTTGGCGCGCACTGGGCACCCATTTCTCGGCATCGACGGAACGACTCGCCGTCGTGAACGTGAAAGGAACCGCCACGCCGTCCCCCGGTTGAGGCGCGCAAGACGACCAATCGATCGTCGTACCGTCCAATCTCGGCGGCGTGCCCGTCTTCATCCGTCCCATGCCGAACCCAGCGCCGTATAGGGTTTTTGCCAAGCTATGCGCGGCCTGGCCGGCTTTCAAATCAGCCTGCTCCGTCGTGTCGTTGGCTAAACGTCCAGCGGCGACGCGTCTCGAGCCGATATGAAGGACGCCATTGAGAAAAGTACCAGTCGTGATCACGACCGCCTTCGTACGCAGGGTCCGACCGTCATCTAAAACAACGCCTTTCACCGCACCACTCGTCCCATCACCGGCGCTCGTCAAGTCCAAATCCACCACCGCCCCGTCCACGACATCCAAGCCGCCGACGCCGCTCACCAACCGCTGCACCTCCGCCTTGTATAAATTTCGATCCATCTGCGCGCGCAATCCGCGCACGGCCGGTCCTTTGCTCGAATTCAACATTCTAAACTGTATCCCACCCTCGTCCGCGGCGCGCGCCATCAACCCGTCCAACGCGTCCACCTCTCGCACGAGAGTTCCTTTGCCCAAGCCGCCGATGGATGGGTTACAGCTCATCTCCCCGATTGTCTTGTGCGGATTCGGCGTCACCAGGGCGGTGCGCGCGCCTCGCCTCGCCGCCGCCGCCGCCGCTTCCGTCCCAGCGTGGCCTCCACCGACGACGACGACGTCGAAATCCACCGACGACGCGTCGGTGGAAAAGAGCGCGAAGAGCCGCACGGCGGTCGGGGCGCGCGACGTCGACTCCGACGTCGACGGCACCGCCTGCCTGAGCGAACGCGCGAACGCGCCGCGCATGACGCGCGCGTTCGATCGGATCGCGCGCGCGCCGAGTTTTGACGAGGGCTCTGAACGGTTGACGCGCGCGGCGCCGGTTCACAATATCAAAGTGCTTTTGTATAAAAAGTAATAGGAAGACGCTGCGCGAGTCGATCGACGACTAAACGTCGCGATTTACGCACCCGGGCGCTTGGAGGCCTTGATGCCCGCGATGGCGGCGGCGTAGTCCGGAGAGTTGAACACGGCGCTGCCCGCGACGAGCGCGTTGGCGCCCGCCTCGATGACCTTGTACGCGTTCGCCGGGGAGACGCCACCGTCGACTTCGATCCACGGGTTCACGCCCTTGGCGTCGCACATGGCCTTGATCTTCGCGATCTTTTCGACTTGGGACTCGATGAAGGATTGACCGCCGAAGCCCGGGTTGACGGACATGACGAGGATCAAGTCGACCTCTTCGAGGATGTAGTCGAGCACGCTCACCGGCGTCGCCGGGTTGAGCACGACACCAGCCTTGCAACCGAGATCCTTAATTTGGTTGATCGTGCGGTGCAAGTGAATCGTCGCCGCACCTTCGGCGTGCACGGAGATGATATCCGCACCAGCCTTGGCAAAGTCCGCCACGCGAAGCTCCGGCTCGACGATCATCAAGTGGCAGTCGAGCGGCTTGTCCGTCACCGGGCGAATCGCGTCGACGACCAACGGACCGATGGTGATGTTCGGCACGAATCGACCGTCCATGACGTCGACGTGCACCCACTCCGCACCAGCCTTATCGATCGCCTGGATCTCTTCACCGAGCTTGGCAAAGTTGGCCGAGAGGATGGACGGGCTCACGATGATGGAGTTCTTGTCGCACAGGTCCACCGGGTTGGCGCTCGCGCGCGCGGCGGTGGCGCGGCGCGAGACCGTCGCGCGCGGCTTCGCGGCGACGGTGAGCGCGGTCGTGGATCCGAGGAACGCGGACATGGCGAGACGGACGTATTGTGCGACTGGGAGGGACGACGCGGACGAGGGCGGGGACGACGACGACCCTGGACCGACCGGACGGCTTTTAGGTTCGTCGCGCGCATGTCTCGTACTTTATCCTGTACGCGAGTGTTTCTGTACGTATCGAGTGTCCGACACTATAGAGATACAAAAAAGGCCCCACCCCCGCCTCACGGGTGTCTACCTCGATGGCGCACGCGTACCCTCGAGTACGTCCTTATCCGACCGATCGTTGAACTGTACATAAAAAAGAACGCGCGTCCACGCGTCCGACGGAAGGGCGCCTCCCGATCGATCGATCGACGCATCGATCGATGCATTCGATTCATCGATCGATGCATTCGATTCATCGATCGATGCATTCGATTCATCGATCGATGCATTCGATTCATCGATCGATGCATTCGATTCATCG
>Ga0181584_10004366_pt1 | contig 10729 bp, 9 predicted proteins | sample 071ome_30_FD_132462 | JGI IMG/M metagenome (GOLD analysis project Ga0181584, IMG submission 132462) | Coastal salt marsh microbial communities from the Groves Creek Marsh, Skidaway Island, Georgia - 071406AT metaG (megahit assembly) | ecosystem: Environmental > Aquatic > Marine > Intertidal zone... | reverse complement strand
TTTAACACCAGAGCAAAATTATATATTAAGACAAGAGGGAACAGAGTCTCCTGGATCAAGTCCACTTAACAATGAAAAAAGAGAAGGCTCTTATCATTGTATTGGCTGTGGCACTAAACTTTTTGAATCTAAAACTAAATACGAAAGCGGATCTGGCTGGCCTTCTTTTTATGACTCATTACCTGGTGTGTTTGAAACTAAAACAGATATGCATATAGGTTATCCAAGAACGGAGTATCATTGTAAAAAATGTGGCGGTCATCACGGTCATATATTTGAAGACGGGCCAAAACCAACAGGTAAAAGATATTGTAATAACGGTACTTGTTTAGTGTTTAAAAAAAATGAAAACAAATATTAAAGAATTAATAAAAATCAAAAAAGAACTTTTAAGTCTTTTAAAACAATTAGTAAGTATTGACACATCTTATCCTCCAGCCAATACCAAAATATTTGATCAATTTATAAGAAAATATTTAATTGGATCAGGATTTGTCATTAATTCCTATTATCAAAGTAATAAAAACAAAATTAATACCGTTGTAAAAAATTATAAAGGTTTTAAAAAATCATTAGTTTTTAATTCGCATATCGATACTGTTAAACCTATTTTAGAAGAATGGAATTCTAATCCGTTTAAATTAGATATTAAAAAAAAATATTCTACTGGGCTTGGTTCAGTTAATTGTAAATCAAGTGCTGCTGTGCATTTATACCTAGCAAAAAATTTTAAAAAATTATTTCCAAATTTTAATTCTAATATTACTTTTACTTTTGTGACAGATGAAGAAAATTTGGGGCCGGAAGGAACTTTGTTTCTTAGGGATAAAAAAATTATTAATCCTCACACCTTAATTCTTGGTGCGCCTACAAATAACAATATGCTGATTGAAGAAAGGGGCGTGTTTTGGACACAAGTTGAACTATTTGGAAAAACGTCACACGCTGGAGAACCTCAAAAAGGAATTAATTCAATTACTAAAGCTGCAAAATTAGTAAATCTAATTGAAAATAAGTATAAAAAATATTTAAATAAATTTAACATAGGTTTTCATAAATCAACTATAAGCATTGGAATAATTAATGGTGGAGAAAACGTAAATGTTGTTCCATTTAAAACTACATTATTAATTGACAGGCGTATTACTAGTAAAGAAACTATAAAAAAATCCTATAATCATCTTAAAAATTTTATATTTAAATATTTTAAAAATGTAAAAATTAAATTTTTAACAGGAACTAACCCTTTTAAATCAGACTCTAAAAATCAATATTTGATTTCTCTTAAGGACGCATTTAGGTCTATTTACAAGAAAAATCCAAAATACCTATCTTCTATTGGCGTAAGTGATGGAAGGTACTTTGCAGATGAAAAAGTCAATATTATTAATATTGGACCTGGATCTGGAGAAGAGGGTCATCGATCTAATGAAAAATTAATTAATGATGATATTATTAATTATTATTTAATTTTAAAAAAGTTTTTACAAAAAACAAATTGAACGAATTGATATTTTTAGGTACTTTAATTTAATTATGTTAGATTTATTAATCAAAAATGCAAAAGTTTGCACTTCTAGTGATTTATTTAGATCAGATATTGGAATTAAAGATCAGAAAATAGTTCAATTGCAAAATAATATAACAACAGAATCAAAAGAGGTTTTTGATGCAAAAGATAAATTTGTTTTACCAGGAGGAGTAGATGGACATTGTCATTTATCACAACCAACAAATGACGGCTCAGAGTTTGCAGATAATTTTGAGACTGGCACGCGTTCAGCTGCTTATGGAGGAACCACAACTGTCATACCTTTTGCGCTTCAGTTTAAAGGTCAAAGTCTAAGAAAAGTGATTGATGATTATCATTTGAAAGCTAAAGACCAATGTTATGTAGATTATGCATTTCATACAATCATCACTGATGCTAATAAAACTATCTTAAATCAAGAATTGCCTGCAATTATTAAAGACGGTTATACGCATTTTAAAATTTATATGACTTATGATGATCTTAAATTGAATGACAGGGAAATTTTAGAGGTTTTAGAGGCAGCTGGAAGAGAAAAAGCAACCGTTATGGTTCATGCAGAAAATCATGAATGTATAAATTGGTTGACTGAAAAACTAGAAAACGAAGGAAAAACCCAACCTAAATATCATGCAGATTCAAGACCTGATATAATTGAAGCAGAAGCTACTAATAGAGCTATATCATTATCAAGACTCACAAATACTCCAATTCTTTTTGTTCATATTTCAGGAAGAGAAGCAATCGAAGCAATAAGAAATGCTCAAAGCAAAGGATTCAAAATTTATGCTGAAACTTGCCCTCAATATCTATTTTTAGAGAGAGATAATTTAGATTTGGAAGGATTTGAAGGTGCAAAATATATTTGCAGCCCACCGCCAAGAACTAAGGAAGACCAAGCACATGTTTGGAATGGTTTAAGCAATGGAACTTTTGATGTATTTTCATCTGATCATTCACCATTCAATTTTAATGGCTCAAAAGGCAAGGCTGTAAAAGGAAAAGATGCGTCATTTAAAAATATACCAAATGGTATTCCTGGATTAGAAACAAGATTAGCATTACTTTTTTCAGGAGGTGTATTAAAAAATAAAATATCAATAAATAAATTTGTTGAACTTACTTCAACTAAACCAGCAAAAATTTATGGTTTGTATCCAAATAAAGGAACAATCGCTATTGGTTCAGATGCTGACTTGGTAATTTGGGACACAAATATAAAAAAAATTATTAAGAATACAGACTTACATCATAATGTTGATTATACACCTTATGAAAATATAGAAGTTAATGCATGGCCTAATTCTGTTGTGTGTCGAGGTAAAATTATTGTAAATAATTATGAGCTTTTAGCAAAAAAAGGGTTTGGTAAATTTCAGAGATCAGAATTATCAAATTATGTATATTAATTAACTAAATATTACTTAATTTTTTTTAAAATCTAACATTATTTAATTAAAAATTATCTTGCTAAACAGCTTTTTTTCTATTTTACTTGTAAATAATTTAACAACCAAAAAGGAGAAAACATGAAAAAAATAATAAGTATATTGTTTGCCTTTTTAATTTCTTTTAGTGTTGCTAATGCTAAAATTATATTAAAAGCTGGGCACACAGCAAATCCTGACGAGCCTTACCATATCGGAATGCTTGAATTCAAAAAAGTAGTTGAGCAAGAAACAAAAGGTGAAGTTGAGATTCAAATTTTTCCAAATGGTCAATTAGGATCTGAAAAAGAGATGATCGAAGGATTAAAATTAGGCACAGTTGATATAACTAGTCCATCGAATGGTAATCTTACAAACTTTGTCCCTGAGTTAGGTATTTTTGATTTACCTTTCTTGTTTAGAGATAGAGCACATATGTATAAGGCAATGGATGGAGCTCCAGGAAAAAAATTATCTAGCGCAATGTCAGATAAGGGATTTAGATTATTAGGTTTTTATGAAGCAGGCGTAAGACATATTATGACAACTTCTAAGCCTATTAATAATATAAATGATCTAAAAGGACTTAAAATCAGAACTATGGGTGTACCAGCACACGTATCGTCATTTAATGCTTTTGGAGCAAAAGCAACACCAATGGCTTACGGTGAATTATATGGGGCGCTTCAGCAACAAGTAGTAGATGGAGCAGAAGCTGCTAATACAAACTATAATTCGAAAAAGTTCTATGAAGTGGCACCTTATTGGGCTCAAATTGGTTGGACAGCACTAGTAGCAGATTTAATTATGTCAGAGGAAAAATTTAAATCTTTACCAAAAAATGTTCAAGCAGCTTTGCTAAAAGCTGGGCTAGCGTCAGCTGCAGTTGAAAGAAAAGCTTATTCTGATAGCGATAATTCATTACTTGATAGTTTGAAAAAACAAGGAGTAAAAGTTACATATCCAGATCCAAAAGGATTTAGAGAAGCTTCAAAAGCAGTTTATGACGAGTTTGTTAAAACATCATCGTCAAAAGACATTTTGAAAGCAATTCAAGGAATGTAGTTTTTTTCAAAGAAAATAGAGTGGGCGCTTTTTAGCGCCCATTTTTTTATGGAAAAATTTTTAATTTTATTAAGAAAAATTGTTGATTGGTTTGTTATAATATTTTTTATTTACATGGTTTTAGCCGTGTTTTATCAAGTTCTAGGAAGATATATTTTTAATTACAAGTTAGGAATTGCTGCAGAAACAGCGACATACTCTCAAATTTGGATGGTTTTATTAGCATCTGGAGTTGCAATGCGAAAAAACATGCATGTTGGCGTTGATATTTTATTAAGAAAATTGTCTTTAAAATATCAAAAATTTATAATTTTTTTTACATCATCAGTTTCTATTATTTTTTTATTAATGGCTTTAAAAGGTACTATAAAATTAATTTTAGTAGGTTATGAATCTACCTCACCTGCATTAGGAATTCCTATGTGGATTCCATACATGTCAGTACCTATAGGTATAATTTATATTATTTTGGAATTAGTAATTTTAACAATTTCTAGATTACAAATAAGAAAAATCAAATGACTTTAATATTAATCTTATTTATTTTTTTATTGATCTTTGGAACGCCTATTGTTTTTTCTCTAGGCGTAGCAGCAACATTCACTCTTGTTGCATACAATGTTCCTTTAGCACTAGTTGCTCAAAAAATTTATGGAGGACTTGATAAATTTACTATTATGGCAATCCCTTTTTTTATTCTTACAGGAATAATTATGGAGAAGGGGGGCATAGCAAAAAGAATAATTGATTTTGCTACTGCGTTGGTCGGATGGATCACCGGTTCACTGTATCTTGTAGCTGTTGTAGCAGGAACTGGATTAGCAGCTATTTCAGGATCTGGATCCGCAGACACAGCTGCTATGTCATCTATCATGTTACCTCAGATGAAAAGAAGAGGGTATAATATAGATTTCGCTGCAGCAATTATGGCATGCAGCGGTTCTTTAGGTACTATAATACCTCCAAGTATAATGATGGTAGTCTTAGCAACAATTTCTAATCAATCTGTTGGGGCTCTTTTTCTTTCAGGTATTTTACCAGGATTGCTTTGTGCATTATTGCTATTAGTTAGCGGATATTTAAGAGCAAAGACAAATAAAAATGAGTCTAAAGATTTGCATAAGTTTTCTTTTAATTATTTAATTTCAACTTTTTTAAAAGCTATACCTGCTTTAACACTCCCAGTTATTATTGTTGGAGGAATAGTTGGCGGTATTTTTACACCTACAGAAGCTGCATCAGTAGCAGTATTAACCGGGTTAATAATTTCAATTTTTATTTATAAAGAAATTAAATTTAGAGATTTACCTCAAATTATCTTACGGGCATCAAGCATTGCCGCAACAGTTATGTTAATTATTGCTACGGCAAATGTTTTTTCTTGGTTTATTGCCAGTCAACAAATCCCTCAAAAAATTGCAGACCTAATGTTAGGTTTTTCCGACAGCAAATTATTATTTTTAATTTATGTAAATTTATTACTTCTACTTATTGGGATGTTTATGGAAAGTATTTCTGCAATTTTAATTTTGATCCAGTTTTAATGCCAGTAGCTATTTCTTTTGGAGTTGATCCTTTACATTTTGGTTTAATTATAATTTTGAACTTATCAATTGGAATGGTGACACCACCTTATGGTATAACTTTATTTGTGGCGAGTTCTATAGCAGAGAGATCAATAGTTGATGTATCAAAAAAATTATTAATTCCACTTTCATTAATGCTAATAGTTTTATTTTTAGTTACTTATTTTCCAGAAATTTCTTTATACTTGCCTAATAAATTAATGGGATACAAATAATGAAAAAAAATTTTCAAGGAACTTTTTCCGTAACTGTAACACCAACCAATTTTGATGGATCAATAAATGTTAATTCTTTAAAAAAATATTTTAATTGGCAAATACAAAAAAAAATTGGAGGCCTAATTATTCTTGGTAGTACAGGAGAATTTTTATCTATTAGTAATATTAATAGAATAAAGATGATTAAAGAGTCTATCGCAATTATTGAGAAGCGAATTCCTCTTCTTGTTGGAACTGCAGCAGAAAATACAAATGAAGCCATAGAATTATCTGCACAAGCCCAGAAGCTAGGCGCAGATGGAGTTATGATTATACCTCCATTTTATTCAACGCCAACACCAGAAGAATTATATAATCATTTTAAATTGATAAGTTCTGAGATTGATATTCCAATTATGGTTTATAATAACCCAGCAACATCTAATATTGATATTTTACCGGAGCATTTTAAGGAACTTGCAAAAATTAAGAATGTTAAGTACTGCAAAGAATCTACTATGGATGTAACTAGAGTAAGAGAGATTATTAAACAAACAAAAGGGAAAATTAAAGTTTTTGGAGGAATAATGGGTTACGAGTCTTATCTCGAAGGTGCTGTTGGCTGGGTTTCTGTCCCATCAAATTTAGTTCCTTACGAAGGAACAAAAATATTTAAAGAAATAGTAAAAAATAAAAAGTTTGTTAAAGCTAAAAGAGTTTATGATGAAATTTTACCAGTCATAAAATTAGTTGGAGGTCATTATTATGTTGCAGCTACAAAGCATATGCTAAATTTAATGGGTTTTGATGTTGGCAAACCTTTATTGCCTAGATTAGAATTAAATAGAATAAAAAAAAAAGAGTGTTTAAATATTTTTAAAAAGCATAAGTTAAAAGTAAAATAATAACTTATGAAAATTGAAGATAGTCAATTTGAAATTAATTCAAAAAAAATTACTTTTTCATTTGAAGGAAAAAAATATGAAGCATATGAAAATGAAACAATAGTTTCAGCTTTAGTAAGAAATGAGATTAAAGCTTTTAGAATTGACAAAGAAAATAAAGAACGAGGACCATATTGCAATATTGGTTTTTGTAATGATTGCCTTGTCTCAGTAAATGAAATTGCCACAACAAAAGCATGCATAACCAAACTTAAGGATGGTGATAAGGTTCTAAAGCATCAGTATAGACCAAAGTTAAAAATTGAAGCAGAGGAAAAATCTAAAAAGAGCGTAAGAATTAAAACTAAAATTATAATTCTTGGTGCAGGCCCAGGCGGTTTAAATGCAGCTAAAGAGTTTTCAAGAAATGCCATAGATTATATTTTAATTGATGAAAAAGACTCGATCGGAGGTCAGTATTTTAAGGATGTTAGTTCCATTTATAAAAATGTAGATAAAAAAGGATTAGACTCACAGTATTTACAATTATCTCAATTTAAGAACTTGTTGAAAAATGATGACAATAGAACTTTTTTAAATTGTAAAGTCTGGGGAGTCTTTAAAAAAGGTCCTGCTGAATTTGAAATTTGCGCCGATCAAAAAGGAAAAGACTTAAGATTTATTACTTCTAAATTAATTGTTGCTACTGGCTCTTATGAAAAACCTTTTTATGTGAATGGTTGGCACTTACCAAATGTAATGGGAACGGGTGCAGCACAAATATTTTTGAAATCTCATAAAGTTTTCCCTGGTAAAAATGTAGTTATATGCGGAAACGGTCCTTTGAATTTTCAACTAGCTTCAGAACTATATAAAAAAGGTTTAAAAGTAATCGCTATAGCTGAAACTGGGAAAAGTCCATTTAAGAATTTTTTAAGTTCTTTTATGTGTTTTATATTATCACCGCTAATTTTTTTTAAAGGTGTTATAGATTACTTAAAGCTTTTAAATCGAGGCCCTAAAATTATTCATGAACATGTTTTAAAAGAAATTAAAGATGATAATGGAAAAAAAACTATCATTTTAATAGACAAAAATAAAAAATATAAAGAAATAAATGACATTGATGTTGTCTGTTTAAATTATGGATTTTATCCTAATAATGATATTGCAAGACTTCTAGGTTTATCAGGAAGCTTTAATAAAAAAAAAAATTATTTTGAATTAAAGAAAAACTTATTTGGTGAAACAAGCGATGAAAATGTTTATTTTATTGGAGAAGCGGCTAGAAACGTTGGTGCAGCTGTTTCTCTTTACGAAGGTAAGCTAGCGGCATTAAATATAATTAATAAAATTACTAATAGTAATAATCTAGTAAAGATTTTTTTTGGAAAATTAAATTATTATAGATCAATTTTATTTCAATATTTTCTTTGGAAAATATTTTCAAAATCAATAAGCAATGTTGAAAATATTAGTGAAGAAACTATTGTTTGCAGATGTGAAAATGTGAAATTTATTCAAATTAAAAAATTTTTATCACAAGATCATATCGACTCCGGGTTAATAAAGAGAATTACAAGATTAGGAATGGGCAGGTGCCAAGCAAGATATTGTTCTCCTGCTTTGACAGAATTGTTTCAAAATAAATTTGATAACGATAATTTTAAGGACTTAATGTTCGCTCCGCAGAATCCAATCCAACCAGTTAATATTGAGCAGGTGGCCCATGAAAAAGAGGAATGGTATGGATATATAGCTGACGATTTGCCAAAATTATTTAAGACAAATTTAAGTAGCAAGAAAAGCTTTAAACATAAGGTTGCTATTATAGGCGCTGGAATTATGGGTGTTTCAGCGGCGTATTATCTTTCTAAAAGAGAAAAGGATTTATGCCTTATAGATTTGAAGCAACCAAATTCACAAGCGTCTGGTTCTAATGCTGGATCGCTACATCTTCAATTACTCTCATATGACTTTGATCCAAAAAATTCTGAACAGAAAGAAAATCTAATAAAGTTGTTAAGTGTTCAAAAAAAAGCAACTGAAAAGTGGAAAGAATTAGAGAGTGAATTAAGAAGCGATTTTGAGATTTCTACAGACGGCGGTTTAATGTTAGTAGAGAATGATTCAGATCTTAAAAAATTAATTAACAAGGTAGAACTAGAGAAACTAGCTGGAGTTGACACACAAGTATTAGAGTTTGATCAATTCCATTCCAAATTTCCTTTAATTTCAAAAAAAATGAAATATGCAGGTTATTGTCCGGGAGAAGGAAAAATTAATCCTTTATTAGCTACAAATAAAATATTTGAATCTTTGGTCTCAAAAAATATTAGCAGTTATTTGAATGACAACATTCAATCAATAGAAAAAACAAATTTTGGTTTTAAGATAATCACAAGTTCATCAATAATTGAAACGGAAGTTTTACTATGTTGTGCTGGATCTTGGTCTAACCAAATAGCTAATTATTTAAATTTACCTTTGAAAGTAAGGAGCATTCCTCAGCAAATGATTGTAACTGAACCGGTAGAGTATCAATTGAAAACTTTAGTTGCACATATAGGCCGACACTTAACTTTAAAACAAGCTACTAACGGAAACTTTATAATTGGAGGTGGGTGGACCGCAGAAAGCTCAAAATTAACTGGGCATACGCATTGTAAGTTAGATAGTTTCGAAGGAAATTCTTGGGTAGCAAACAGGGTTATTCCTTCATTAGGCAAAATTAAAATAATTAGGTCCTGGGCAGCAATGAGTGTAGATGTTGGCGGTTATCCTTTAGTAGGAGAACATCCAATGATGAAAAATTTTTATGTAATGGTTTCTTCAAATGGTTATACACTTGGACCAGTGTTAGGTGAAATTATCTCAAAACAAATATTAGATAATAAATCTGACTTTAGTTTTTTTGAAAACTCAAGAATTTGTTAAAGTGTTAAATCAAAAATTAAAAAACACATATATTGTTTTTTTATCTCTAGTAACTTTTTCTTTATTTGTTGTCATGGACTCAATAGCTAAATATCTAGCTGATTATTGTAATGTCAGCCAAATAATATGGGGAAGATATTTTTTCCATTTAATTTTTTTATTTTTTATAATTAGCATAGGCAACAAAAGGATTAATTATAAAAAAAATTTAAAATTTCAGTTTTTAAGATCTTTATTTTTAATTTTAACTACAATTTTTACTTATTATTCGGTCAAATATAACGATTTAATAAATTTTTACATAATTTTTTTTCTCACACCACTAATCGTTTATTTAATGAGTAATTTTTTTTTAAAAGAAAAAATTTCAAAATTAAGTTTGTTATTAATTGTTTTAACATTTTGTGTTATCGTTTATGGACTTCAGCCATCTACGCAAAATATAAATTTGAATATTTTTCTTCCCTTTTTGACTGTATTGTCTTTTGCATGTTATCAATTATTCACTAAGTTAATAGCAAAAGACTCAGACCCATTTTCATCAATTTTTTACACAGCATTTCTTGGAGGAATTGTTTTTTCTATCATTAGCTTTATAAACTGGATACCTATCAACGATCCAATAATATGGTTAACACTTGTGATATTAGGTTTAATTGGTTTTGTGTCTCACTATATTTTTTCAATAATACTATCAACTACTAATCTTAATTTTATTTCAAGTTTTCAATATTCTCAGTTAATTGTAGCTTCAGTTATCAATTATTATTTTTTTCAAAATCCAATTGATACAAAAAAAATGATAGCTATAATATTAATAATTATATTTGGAATAATTTTTATAAAAAATGAAAAACAAAGAAAGTTTTGATCAAGACATCATTCACTCTAAGACAATCTTAAGAAGCAAATCAAAAGATTATAAAAAAAACTTTCAAACTATAGAAAATTTTATAAAGCAAGAAGTTGAAGAAATTGAAAAACTTCAAAAAAATAACTCACCCATTATTCCAGAAATTAATTTTAGAGATCTTAACGAAAAAACAGATCTAGCTTTAATTGCTGATATTAAGAAAAAAGGATGTTTAGTTGTTCGAGATGT
>Ga0181584_10004362_pt1 | contig 10733 bp, 8 predicted proteins | sample 071ome_30_FD_132462 | JGI IMG/M metagenome (GOLD analysis project Ga0181584, IMG submission 132462) | Coastal salt marsh microbial communities from the Groves Creek Marsh, Skidaway Island, Georgia - 071406AT metaG (megahit assembly) | ecosystem: Environmental > Aquatic > Marine > Intertidal zone... | reverse complement strand
CCTTATGTGGTGGCGCGCATGACCGAGGCGTTGCAACTAACAGGCCGTGAGAGGGTGCTTGAAATTGGTTGTGGAAGCGGCTATCAGGCGGCGATTTTAACGTTTTTATGTCGGCGTGTTTATTCAATGGAACGGCTAAAGCCATTGTTGGTTGACGCCGAAAACAGGCTACGTGATTTGCGTATTTCCAATATTAGTTTACGGCATGGCGATGGGGCAAAGGGATGGCCTGAAGCCGCCCCGTTTGACCGTATTATTCTGACCTGCGGTAGCCGCAAAATTCCAGACATTCTGTTGCAACAACTGAAAATTGACGGCATCATGGTGGCCCCAGAAGGGGCTGATGGTGCGCAACAGCTTGTTGTCATCACACGCCACGAGACTGGCTTTGATCGTAATATTTTGATGCCAGTCACGTTTGTGCCGCTAATTGAGGGGTGTTAACAATGTCAAAAACAACCACCAACGCCGGATATGTCGGGGTATATCTGATCGGTGTGTTGACGAGCAGTGTCTTGTTGCTCACTGGATGTGGCCCGAACCTTAGTTTAACCCGTGCCACGCCAGCCCCAGTCACGGTGGCACCGCTGCGACAGGCGGCAGAAGCCGTGCCAGCAAACGGCGTGATCAATGTGCGGTCTGGTGACAGCCTCTATGATCTAGCGGCCCGGTATCAGGTAACACCGCAATCAATCATTCAGGAAAACAACCTTGTCGCCCCCTTTACCTTGCGAACCGGGCAAAGTCTAAAAATAATCCCACCGCGCACGCATATTGTCCGGTTTGGTGACTCGGTCAATTTGATTTCTCAGCGCTATGCTGTCAGCCCGTATCAACTGGCGCAATTGAACAACCTGGATGCGCCATTTGAATTGACTGTTGGACAAAGGTTGCAATTGCCTATGAGCCTTGATTTCAACATTTTAGATACCGGTGTACCCGATGGGGCTAGCCCCGCTGTTGCCGTGTCTGTTCCCACCCAACCAAGCCAACCACGAAAGAAATTTGTTGCACCAAAATTAGGGGCAGGCGGATTCAACTGGCCTGTCGAGGGCGAAATCATCACAGAATTTGGCCCGTCTGCACGCGGCGTACATAATGATGGGGTGAATATCGCGGCCAATATGGGCGCGCCAGTTACCGTGTCGGCCACCGGCACGGTGGCTTTTGTTGGCGATAACATCAAAAATTTTGGCAAGCTGGTTCTGGTTAAACATGATGGGGGTATTATCACCGCCTATGCCCATCTTGACAGTATTTCAGTGCGTGAAGGTGATATCTTGGCCGCTGGAGATGCGATTGGTAATGTGGGGGCAACCGGGCGCGTGGATCGCCCGCAATTGCATTTTGAAATCCGTAAATCTCGCCAGCCAATTGACCCGCGCAGTCTGATTTCCTGATCTGGCTGAACGGTGGGCTAGTCTTTTGATATGAGGCGGGTGTTGGTCCGCGCCGCCAAATCAGTAATATATTGCCACGCCACCCGGCCAGAACGAGCGCCGCGACCAATTGACCATGCCAGTGCTTCAGATCTTGTATCAATTTCACCAGCTTTAATATTGAAATAATTTATATATTCATCAATCATTTCTAGGTATGTATCTTGATCGATTGAGTGGAATCCGACCCATAAACCAAATCGATCTGACAGCGATACAGTTTCTTCAGTGGTTTCAGATGGGCTGATTGCAGATGAACGTTCGTTTTCGATCATCTGGCGTGGCATCAAATGTCGGCGGTTAGATGTGGCATAGAAAATAACATTTTCTGGGCGGCCTTCGATACCGCCATCAAGCGCCGCTTTCAGCGATTTATATGTGCTTTCGCCATGTTCAAACGCCAGATCATCTGAAAACACGATAAATTGCCTGTCGATCGTTGCCAGAAAACCCATTAACAGCGGCAAATCGGCGATATCCTCACGGTGAATATCAACCAGCCCACAATCAAGGCCAGAGGCTAAAATCGCGCCATGCACCGATTTGACAAGCGATGATTTTCCGGTTCCCCGTGCGCCCCACAGCAATGCGTTATTGGCTGGCAATTTACGGGCAAAGGCGGTGGTGTTTGCCATCAGCAAGTCACGCTGTTCATTAACGCCGCGAAGCAACCCAAGCGCCAATCGATTTACCGAATGAACCGGCATCAATTTACGGACATCTGAATGCCAAACATAGGCATCGGCCTGCACTAGATCTGCGCGATCTGGCAATGGTGGCCATTGACGCTCTAGCGCATCAGCAATGCGTTTTAACTGTTGCAAAATGGCATCATCATTTAGTTTTGACATCGTAAATACTCATAAAACCCTATTGTGTTTCGAAAAACTGGTCTGAAAGGACATATGGGTCATTGCGACAAAGCGCAAGGGCCGTTATGTTCCCTGTAGATTTTTTTATGACAAGCGGAGACACTGAATTATGTTAATCACCCCTGCATTCGCACAATCATCCGGCGGCCTAGCTGAAGGCGGTTTTGGTTTATTACCCATCATTTTTGTGATGGTCATTTTCTACTTCCTTCTTATCCGCCCACAACAAAAGCGTGCCAAACAGCACAAAGAAATGCTAGCCGCCATCAGACGCGGTGACAAGATTGTCACATCTGGCGGTTTGACTGGCACTGTTGTCAAAGTCGTCGATGATAGTGATACGGTTGAGGTTGAAATTGCAAAAGATGTTAAAGTGCAAGTTGTACGGGCAATGATTGCTGATATTCGCGGCAAAACTGAGCCTGTCAAAAAATAACCATAATGGCATTGGCTGATGGTTTTTGTCAGCCAGTGCGTCGGCCCTGTCCCTATTTGTTCCAGCGAGACCTATCGCCATGCTACAATTTCAACTATGGAAAAAGCTTGTTGTCACCGTGGTTCTGCTTGGCGGTGTGCTTTATGCTTTGCCAAACCTTGTAAGTGGTCAGGCCGCTTCTATCCTTCCCGGTGAAAAAATCAATCTGGGGCTGGATTTAAGAGGCGGGTCTCATTTGTTGTTGCGGGTGGATATAGATGCCGTTCGGCAAGAACGCCTTGACACCATTGCAGAAACCATCCGGCAAGAATTTCGGGGCGCCAAAATCCGCTTTAGCGGGCTTGATGTGCGTGACAATTCTGTAATTGTCAGACTGCGTGATGCCAGTGATGCCGGTGCGGGACAAGCCATTTTCAATGAACTGGGGCAGGGGATCAGCCTGACCCGCGACAATGATGTTTACCGCATTGCCTTTAACGATGCTGGTATGATGGAAATGCAAACGCAAACCGTTCAGCAATCTATCGAAATCATTCGCCGACGGCTTGACCCAAAAGGCACAAAGGAACCGGTGATCCAGCGGCAGGGATTGGACCGGGTGTTGGTGCAATTGCCCGGTGTTGACGACCCTGATGCTGTCAAACGCTTGCTTGGTCGCACTGCAAAACTCACATTTCAGCTTGTTGATAGCCGTATGACCGCTGCCGAGGCGATTGATCGTGGACGTACCCCGCCGGGTACGGTTTTGCTACAAAGCGCATCAGATGATGGCCGTAGCTATGTTGTAGAAAAGCGAGTTATGGTCAGCGGGGAAATGCTTGACAGTGCCTCGGCTGGCATCGATCAAAATAACCGTCCGGCGGTTAATTTCGCATTAAACACCGTTGGCGCGCGTAAATTTGGCAAAGTCACTGGCGATAATATTGGTCGGCCATTTGCGATTGTTCTAGATGGACAGGTTGTTTCTGCCCCGGTCATCCAATCACAAATTTTTGGCAGTGGGCAAATCACTGGCGATTTTACTGTTGCTGAAACCAATGAACTGGCATTGATTTTACGCGCTGGTGCGTTACCGGCGCCGCTTATCGTTATGGAAGAACGGTCGATCGGGCCGGGGCTTGGGGCGGATTCGGTCGCCGCAGGTGAAATTGCGGCGGTGATTGGCTTGGTGCTGGTGGCCGCCTATATGGTGGCAAGTTATGGACTGTTTGGCGCCCTAGCGGATGTGGCGCTGGTTGCCAATATTGTTTTGATCATTGCCGCATTATCGGCATTGCAGGCTACGCTGACATTGCCTGGTATCGCTGGCATTGTACTAACCATTGGTATGGCTGTTGATGCCAACGTATTGATTTTTGAACGAATTCGCGAAGAACTGGCACGAGGTCGGTCGGTTTTAGCGGCGATTGATGGCGGGTATCAACGTGCGCTGTCAACCATTGTTGATTCAAATTTAACCACCTTATTTGCGGCACTGTTCCTGTATATTTTTGGATCTGGGCCGATCAAAGGTTTTGCTGTCACGCTTGCAATTGGCATTGTGACATCGCTCTTTACCGCGGTGATGGTTACCCGTTTGCTGATCATTCTTTGGGTTGAACGCAAGCGGCCATCGAAAATTATCCTATAAGTGAGAGGACTGTCACATGCGCCTAAAATTGGTTCCAAGCGATACCTCGATTGATTTTCTGCGGCATCGCCGCGTCGCCGTCATCTTTTCACTGGTGCTTGTGCTGAGTTCGATTGGCTTGTTTCTATCAAAGGGCCTGAACCTTGGTATTGATTTTCGGGGTGGTATTCTGATTGAAGCGCGCAATAGCACCGGCCCGGCTGATATTTCAGGCCTACGCCGCAATCTAGAATCTTTGGGGCTTGGCGATATCAGCCTGCAGGGATTTGGTGCTGACACTGACATATTGGTTCGCGTGCAACGCCAAGAAGGCGATGAAGCCGCACAAATCGCCGCCATTGAGGCGATCTCATCGAGTTTGGGTGATGCTTATGATGTCCGCCGTACCGAATTTGTTGGCCCGACTGTGGGGGCCGAACTTGCCGAAAAGGGCCTGTTGGCTGTGGCCTGTGCGTTGCTTGCAATCATGGTCTATATCTGGTTTCGATTCGAATGGCAGTTTTCGATCGCGGCGATTTTAGCGCTGGCACATGATATCATCAGCACCGTTGGATTATTTGCCCTGACAAGTTTTGAATTTAATCTAGCCACCGTTGCGGCGATCTTAACGATTGCTGGTTATTCGATAAATGACACGGTGGTGGTGTTTGACCGTGTTCGGGAAAATTTACGTCGGTATAAATCCTATGAAATAACAGATATCATTAATAAATCTTTGAATGAGACATTGTCGCGCACGGTCATGACGTCGGTCACAACCTTGCTGGCATTGGCGGCCATTGCCATATTTGGTGGGGCTGTATTACGCGATTTTGCCTTGGCCATGATCTGGGGCGTTGTGATCGGTACATATTCGTCAATATTTGTTGCTGTTGGATTTTTGTCACGTTTTGATATCCGGCATCAAGACCCAGATGAAGGGGTTGAGGTGCCAGAGACCGAACGGTCATAAAATGGATAAACACAGCGATCTTGTAACCATCAAAACCATTCAATCTGACAATGATTTGCAGATCATTCACGGCTATGGTGACGATGGGTTTCGGATCAGTGGCAACCGGTTTTCTGGATCGGTCTTTGTCATGCCGCGTCATACCAGTTTATGGTCGCCAGCCACGCCAGAAAAGTTGACAGCGTCTGACATTCTTGAAGTGGCACTAGGAGAGGTTCCGCCGTTACTGTTGCTTGGTGTCGGTGCCGCCCCGCTTAGCCCATTGCAAACACTGGCCGATGATTTGAAACAAAAGGGCATTGCCCTTGAATTAATGTCAACCGCGGCGGCTTGCCGTACATGGAATGTGCTGATCAGCGAGGGGCGCAATGCCGCCGCCGCGCTTTATGCCGTGGCCTGATGTCTGGCACCGCCCCAGGCAAATATCTGGCGCGTGATTCTTTGCAAAATTTGCGCGACTATCCGCATCCGCTGGCGCGGCCATTGGCTTTATGTTTTGTGTTTGAGCCAGCCAAAACGCAATTTATTGCGGCAACATGCCTTGAACTCGGCTTCACCCTCGACACCGCTTTGGCAATACCAAGCGAGTCACAGTTGGCGGTGATTCGTATTCAATGGTGGATTGATGCCATTCAGAATACAGCGCCAGCACATGCCCCGTTGGTGCAAAATCTTCGTATTTTAATTGAAAATCAGCAAGGTATCGGTGAAAAGCTTGTTTCCGTAATTGGCCATTGGCAAAACGCCTGTCATGATGAAAACCGCAACAGCCAACAAGGTTGGCAGGCGTTGTGGCAATTGCTTGGCAAAAAGCTTGGTCATAACGCTGATACAGTCGCCGGCATTGGGGCATTTTGTTTGTCATCAGATGCGCCGTGTCCTGCTGACATATATGACAAGACGGGGCTTTTGGCCTTGCGCCACACCACACCGGCTGGCCGTGGCCAATGGGTATATCTTTTGGCATGTTTTGGCATTTACCACCGACAAGTTGGCCAGCATAATCAGGCAAACGCTGAATTTAGCATGCTTGGATGGCGTCTATTGTTGTGGTGGCTAGGTTTGCCGCCACGGCACCGTGCGGCATTGGCAGATCATCCCTAGGCGGTGCGCGCCCATTGTTGCAGACTGCCTAGCGCGCGTTTGGCATAGGCGGCTTTACGATCACGTCCACGTGGCCGCCGACCACGTTCATCCGTTGGTAATTCGGGAAATAAACCAAAATTGACGTTCATTGGCTGAAAACTATCTGCCATGGCCCCACCAGTTATATGTGTTAAAAGCGCCCCATGTGCGGTATCCGCTGGCGGCGGCATCCATGCTAATTGCAATCGATCATGCGCGGCCATACGGCCAGCCAGCAAGCCAATTGCCGCTGATTCAACATATCCCTCAACCCCAGTGATTTGCCCAGCAAAACGTAAATTTGGTCGAGATTTAAAGCGCAATTGTTCATCAAGAAGACGCGGCGCATTGATAAATGTATTGCGATGCAACCCACCAAGCCGCGCAAATTCAGCCTGTTCAAGCCCGGGAATTGTTCTAAATATGCGAATTTGTTCGGAATATTTTAGCTTGGTCTGAAACCCGACCATATTATAGAGGGTGCCAAGCGCATTATCCTGACGCAATTGGATGACCGCATGCGGCCGCGACTGGTCATGCGCATTGGTCAGTCCAACAGGCTTCATCGGCCCCCAGCGCAATGTGTCATGGCCGCGTGATGCCATCACCTCAATCGGCATGCAACCATCAAAATAGGGGGTGTTTTCTTCCCATTCCTTAAATTGCATTTTTTCACCGGTTAACAGCGCCTCGATAAAACTGTCATATTGAGACTTATTTAGGGGACAGTTGATATAATCTTTGCCGTCACCACCATCGGTGGATTTGTCATACCGTGACTGAAACCAGACAATATCGGTATTGATGCTGTCGAAATGAATGATTGGCGCGATCGCGTCAAAAAAGGCCAAATCATCTTCACCGCCCCATGTGCGGATTTTGTCGGCAAGGGCTGGTGAGGTAAGGGGACCAGTCGCAATGATCACCTGATCCCAGTCATCTGGAATGTCGGTGACTTCTTCGCGTTCGACACAAATCATCGGATGCGCCGCAATGATTGAATCTACAGCCGCTGAAAATCTCTCGCGATCGACGGCCAAAGCCCCGCCAGCAGGCACTTTTTCTTGATCTGCCGTGCTGATAATCAATGACCCTAGTTGGCGCATTTCTTCGTGTAAAACACCAACTGCATTGGCGGTTGAGTCATCTGATCTGAATGAATTTGAACAGACAAGTTCCGCCAAACCTTGGGTTTGATGGGCATCTGTCATCCGTTGGGGGCGCATTTCGTGTAAAATGACCGGAATATGTTTGCTGGCAATCTGAAATGCCGCCTCGCACCCTGCAAGACCACCGCCAATGACATGAATTGGGCTGTGTTGCGGTGACATTATTTGGCCTTTTTCAGTAGCCGTGCCAGATAGCTGCCGGTATGCGATCCGGCAACCCCCGCCACTGTTTCAGGTGTGCCTTCGGCCACAACCAATCCGCCGCCATCACCGCCTTCAGGCCCCATATCAATGATCCAATCGGCGGTTTTTATGACATCCATATTATGTTCGATCACAATGACCGTATTGCCCTGATCAACAAGTTCCTGCAATACCTCCAGTAATTTGGCAATATCATGAAAATGCAGGCCGGTGGTTGGCTCATCAAGGATATAAATGGTGCGGCCGGTGGCGCGCCGCGACAATTCCTTTGATAATTTCACACGCTGGGCTTCGCCGCCGGACAGGGTAGTGGCTTGTTGGCCGATACGCACATATCCAAGTCCAACGCGCAACATGGTTTCTAGCTTTTCGCGGATCGCTGGCACCGCTTTGAAATATTCAAGACCTTCTTCCACAGTCATTTCAAGAACATCAGCGATTGATTTACCGCGCCATGTGATTTCTAGCGTTTCGCGGTTGTAGCGGCGCCCCTTGCAATTATCGCAGGTCACATAAACATCTGGCAAAAAGTGCATTTCAATTTTAATTAGCCCATCCCCCTGACAGGATTCGCACCGCCCACCTTTGACATTAAAAGAAAAGCGACCGGGGGCATATCCGCGTGCTTTTGCTTCTGGCAGTCCGGCAAACCATTCTCTGATCGGGGTAAATGCACCGGTATAGGTGGCGGGATTTGAACGCGGCGTTCTGCCAATTGGCGACTGGTCGATATCGACAACCTTGTCCAGCAATTCAGCGCCGTAAATGGCCTTATGCGGGGCTGGCATTTGTCTGGCTTTGTGAAGTCGCCGTGCCAGCGATTTCCATAATGTTTCCAATACCAGCGTTGATTTGCCGCCGCCAGATACACCCGTCACACAAGTCAAAACACCAAGCGGAAATTGTACGGTAACATTTTGCAGGTTATTGCCATAAGCGTCTTCAACACGGATAAAGCGGCCTTTTTGCGCTTTACGCCGCGTTTTTGGAACTGCAATTTCTAATGTGCCAGATAAATATTGTCCGGTCAGCGATTGGTTGTTCGCCATAATTTCCTTAGGGGTACCAGCCGCCACGACAGTGCCGCCATGAACGCCAGCACCTGGCCCCATATCGACAACATAATCTGCCAATAAAATGGCTTCTTCATCATGTTCAACAACCAATACGGTATTGCCTAGGTCGCGTAGCCGCACCAAGGTGGCAAGCAACCGGTCATTATCGCGCTGATGCAATCCAATAGATGGTTCATCAAGCACATATAATACCCCGGTCAAGCCAGACCCAATTTGCGAGGCCAAGCGAATGCGTTGCGATTCCCCACCCGATAATGTGCCAGAATTACGCGACATCGCCAGATAGCCCAAGCCAACATTGACCAAAAACCCAAGCCGTTCGTTGATTTCTTTTAGAATGCGGGCGGCAATTTCAGACTCCTGACCATGTAGTTTTGCTGCCAAATCGGCAAACCATTGGCGCGCATCGGCAATCGATAGCCGGGCCACATCCGAAATGTCACAATTATCAATTTTAACAGCCAATGCCTCGGCCTTTAGACGTTTGCCGCCGCACACATCACAAGGCTGATTTGCGCGGTATTTTTCTAGCTCTTCGCGGGTCCAAGATGAATCGGTTTCACGATAACGCCGCGCTAAATTGGGAATCACGCCTTCAAATGGCTTTTTGGTTCGATAAGACCGCATGCCATCATCAAATTCCATGGTGACAGGCACATTGCCAGACCCATAAAGGATGATCGACTGGACGTCCTCGTCAAGATCATTGAATGGTACATCCAGCGAAAAATTGAACTGTTTTCCAAGCGATTCAAGAGCTTGGATAAAATAGCGTGAATTATTTGAAGACCATGGTGCAGGTGCCAGCGCCCCATTTCGCAGGCTGATTTGCCCATCAGGCACAATCAATTGTCGTTCAAAATGGCTGCTCACCCCCAATCCGTCACATGCGGTACAGGCCCCAAACGGATTATTAAAGGAAAACAGGCGTGGTTCTATTTCATCAATGGTAAAACCAGATTCTGGGCAGGCAAAGCGCGCGGAAAATACAATACGTTCATCCCGGTCTGCATAATTGGCAAAGGCCAATCCATCGGTTAGACCAAGTGCCGTTTCCAACGAATCAGCAAGCCTGACGGCCAGTTCGTCGGCATCACCGGTGATCACCAACCGGTCAACAACAACCTCAATATCGTGTTTTTTTTGCTTATCAATCGATGGGGTATCTTCAACATCAAAAATTTCGCCATCAATTCGCACCCGGCCAAAGCCTTTACGGTGCAGTTCGGCTATTTCCTTGCGATATTCACCTTTGCGGCCACGCACAATCGGGGCCAGAAGATATAATCTTGTGCCATCTTCCAACGCCATCAAAATATCAACCATCTGGCTGACGGTTTGACTGCGGATCGGTAGGCCAGTTGCCGGCGAGTAGGGGATGCCAATGCGCGCCCATAATAGCCGCATATAGTCATAAATCTCGGTAACAGTGCCAACGGTGGAGCGCGGATTGCGCGAGGTGGTCTTCTGTTCGATGGAAATGGCGGGGGACAGTCCCTCAATCAAGTCAACGTCCGGCTTTTGCATCATTTCCAAAAATTGACGTGCATAGGCCGATAGCGATTCAACATAGCGGCGCTGTCCTTCGGCATAAATCGTGTCAAAGGCAAGCGATGATTTGCCAGACCCGGAAAGCCCGGTCAGCACAACCAACCGGTCGCGCGGCAAATCAATGTCAACATTTGATAAATTATGTTCGCGTGCCCCGCGCACCGATATCAAGCGTGGTTCGCCGGTCGGTGTTGTGTAAGGGGCTTGCGCCGCCATCATGTTGTTCGCGGTGTTTGTCTGCTTGTGTTTCATGGCCGCGAATATAGACCCAGCATGGCT
>Ga0181584_10004354_pt1 | contig 10739 bp, 10 predicted proteins | sample 071ome_30_FD_132462 | JGI IMG/M metagenome (GOLD analysis project Ga0181584, IMG submission 132462) | Coastal salt marsh microbial communities from the Groves Creek Marsh, Skidaway Island, Georgia - 071406AT metaG (megahit assembly) | ecosystem: Environmental > Aquatic > Marine > Intertidal... | reverse complement strand
CGCTCACGCTCACCCTCACGCTCACCACACCCACCACGCACTGACTCACCATCGTCGCGACTCTTCTTCGTCGCAGGGAGGACGGCGGCTTCGAGATGAGGGTCCGCGCGACATCGTCCCGTCCGTCCCCGGTCCACTTTGTCCGGGGCCAGTGTTACGCGTCGGTCATCCCGGGCGACGGGGTCGCCGAGCAGGTCATCACGACCGGAATCAGCCAGTTTTTGAGCCTGTACAACGCAGCATTGATCGGTCGGCTCGTCCTCACGTGGTTCCCCAACCCGCCGGAGGCCATCGTCACGCCGCTCAGCACCATCTGCGACCCGTACTTGAATCTGTTCAGGGGCATCATCCCGCCCCTGGGGGGCACGATCGACCTGTCGCCCATCCTGGCGTTTGTCGTGCTGGACCTCTTCACCAACTCTGCCAACGCCCTGCCCTGCGAGCTGGCAAAGACGACGGAGGAAGGCGACAAAGGCAGGAAGACCACCCGGAGGTGACGTGGTGGAGTGAGACAAACGCGAACAAATCTTCTTTCATTTGCTGGCAACTCGATCGTTCGATTCTTCAGCATGTCGAGCATGGCTGCGTGCCAATTGGCCGTGCCCGCGTGTGGCCTGGGGGCACGGCGGGCCGTACATCGGACATCGCATTTCATTTCGTCGAGTTCCGCGACCGAGAAGAGGGAGGGGAGGCAGCGCTCGCGGTTCTCCGTCGCTCGCATCGGCACGCTCTCAGGATGCCGTACTGGGAAAACGAACGTCGCGGTCCGGGCGGCCGAGACCATGGCGGAGAGTTCGAGTTCGAGTTCCGCAAACACGAACAAGCTGACCTACGACGGTGGGTACTGAACTGAACTCGGCCGACGCGCGGTCGCACTTCGCTCTTCGCTCTTCGCTCTTCGCACTTTGCGCGTCCCGGCGCGCTGACGCTCACGCTCTCACTCACGCTCGCGCTCTCACTCGCGCTTCGCTCGTTCGCCAGGCATCATCTTCGACATGGTGCGTTCGTTCGGTGGACCGCAAAGTCCGGGTCGTCTGATATCCACCCACCACGCACCCACCACTCACCCACCCACCCTCTACGACGACGACGACGCAGGACGGCACCCTATCCGTCTCGATCATCGACTACGCCTTGATGAGAAACTCCCTGGACATCCCGGAGGGCGACCTGTTCACCGTGATCGAGACGTGGGACGACGGCGACCGCATCCTCGAGTCCATGGACACCATCCTCGAGATTGAGGACGTGGCGGCCAAGCAGACCGAGGGGATGCCTGGGGTTGCCGAACTGCTGACGTTCCTGAAGGACCAAGACGTCAAGGTCGGCCTGGTCACGCGCAACACCGAGTACAGCGTCGACATGTTTTTCCGGGCCATCGGGGAGCACCACAGGGACGTCTTTGACATCGTGATGACGAGGGAGTTTGAGTACATCAAGCCGGACAAGCGGTGCCTGTTACACTTTTCCAAAAAGTGGAACGTGCCCACGGCAAAGTTGCTGATGGTCGGAGACAGCCCGGAGGACATCGAGTGCGGCAACGCGGCCGGGACGGCGTCGTGCCTCATCTCCGGCGGCGGCAACGAGGTCAACGCCGCAAAGGCGAGACCGCCGATCGGCACGGTGCCGTCGTTTGCGGTCGACTCGTTGACGGAGCTGCAAGAGCTGCTCATGCAGCGCGACGCCAGCGTGACGCCGCTCGGGTGGGAGCTGACCAGCGAGGAGGCGCGGCGCGCGCGCGCACAGCGCATCAAAGCGTGGTACGAGAGCGAGTCTGATTCCGAGTCCGATTCGGACGCCGAGGAAGAGTACGCGGTCGCCTTGGACTCGGGCCTTCCCTTCAACGGACTCGGGTTCTTCAACTACGTGTTTGACTCGGGGGCCATCGAGCCGCCCACGTGCTCGTTCCCCCGCCTGCGGTCGACCATCATCAAGGTCAAGGTGGACGACCTGCACCCGGGGATGAAGGTGCTCCACCTCGGCTGTGGCGACGGTGGTCTCACCAAGATGCTGTTCAGCGCAGGGCTCAACGTGTGCGGCGTGGACGCCGCGACCGACACGGCCGCCAAGCGGGGCCTCGCCACCGTACGCGTCGACGAGGGAGACTACTCCAGCGGCCGCGTGTCGGCCGCGATCAAGGAACAAATGAACACGTCTATTTTCCCAGACCAGCGGGGCTTCGACGCCGTCGTGTTTTTCCAGGACGACGGCAACGCTGGCCTGGCCAAGGCGCTGTTCGAGGGCGGCCAGCGGAGCAAGGAGATGCTCGACGGTCTGACGTCGCTCGTCAAGCCGGGAACAGGAAAGTTTGTCTTCCAGGTGAACGGGGCCCTGACGGGCGAGGTCCGCGGCAGCGACGCGTGGGAGCTCGTCGACGAGGAGGTCGACAGCCGGCACGGCGTCAGTCGGTGCGTGCTCAGAGCAGTCAAGTGAGGGGGTGGGGTGGGTGAAGGGTCGAGTAATTTTGTACAAAAGCATCTACTATCTATTAATTTTCACCTGTTCAGTTCTGCGCGTCAAAGTCCTTCTGGCAGCACGGCTTGCACTTGCAGCGTTCCTCCATGGCGACGCCGGAGAGGCAGGAATCCTCGAGAAGAACAAAAAAGACCGCAGCGAGTGAGGCAGTCTCAAAGAGAGGGAGAGAGAGAGAGCGAGAGAGAGAGGGAGACAGAGAGAGGGCCGTCGGGCGAGTTCAAGTACCTACGATGTGGCGTCCACAGCCCTGCCAGGTGGCCTGTGGGGTGGGTTCGTGAGGAGTTTGGGTCAGTCATTTCTAGGTTTCCAGCGCCACGCTCGCACGCACAGGCCCTCTGAACATATGTGTATACGTACCTTTCCGCACGTGTCACAGACTGCCTTGAAACACATTACACAACCGTTTCGTTCTGGCCCACTGGGCCAGCAGCAGGGTGGGCCACAAAGCCCGTCACACCCCCACAACTTGATCATTCTTTCTTTCTCATTCTTTCTCATCCACAGACAGTCTTCACAATGGCCCCTCTGATCATGCGGACAACGCGGACAACGCGGACAACGCGGGCCCGGACTCGCGAGCGCATTCGTCTCGCTCCGAGCCCACAGTTCGCACCCACCGTCCGGAGCGCGCGTCGAGCGACCACGGTCCCGTCCAACGCGACCATCCCGCGGGCATCGTCGGCCCACGAGACCTCGACGTCGACGTCGTGGCCGTCCGAGGCGGCGGCGCGGACGGCGTTCGGCACCGCAGCGACCGAGCTGGCGGACGCGGTTGCCAGGATCGAAAACGGGGCGCTGCCAGCTTGGCTCAACGGTCGCTTCTATAGGAACGGTCCGGGCACGTACGAAAACGGGACGGAGGAGGGGATGCTGCATCTGTTCGATGGGTACGGGATGCTGGTCAAGGTGGGGTTGGATGGGGGGTCGAATGCTGCGGTGGTGACAAATGCGTTTGTGCGCTCGAGTGCGTATACGGTATACTCGCGGACCGGGAAGATGGGATGGCGGGAGTTTGGGACGGCGAGGCCGCTGGATACGGCGGTGGAGCGGATGGGGGAGGTGTTGGGGACGATCGGGGGGGCGATGGGGCTGGGGGAGACGAAGGGGGTGACGGACAACGCGTCGGTGCACGTGATCGAACGGATCGTGGTGGGCGGGAAAGAGAAGGGGAAGGGGAAGGGGAAGGGGAAGGAGCTCTGGGCCATGACAGAGACGGTGCGTTGCATGCGTCTTTGGAGCCACGCTCGCTGGCGCGGCGCGACTCACAGTCTAGATTGTATACACACGCGTAGGTTCCCGGGACGTTTGGCGTGGACCCGGTGACGCTGGAGACGACGCATCGGGTCGGTTTTGCCGACGGGCTCGAGGGCACGCTGACGACCGCACACCCGACTGTGGACGCGGACGGGACGATGGTGAACCTGCTGTCCGTTCCGGGCAAGGGGTTTACGGTGTACGAGATGGCGGACGACGGGGCGAATGTGCGGAAGGCCGTCGCGCGGGTCCCCCACAAGCGGCCGCTGTCGCCCGCGTGGGTCCACGACTTTCCCGGGTAGGTAGTTGGCAGCTGGTCGTTGTATCGGTGGCGTTTCGTTGTATCGTGGTATCGTTGTTGTCTCACTCGTCGCTCGCCGATGGTCATTTGCGTTCTCGCTATCGTTATCGTTATCGTTTCACAGGTGTGCCGAGGCCGTCGTCATCCCCGAGACGCCGCTGTACTTCAACCTGGCGTCGCTGACGCTTGGACTCCAGGGCTCGCATCTGTTCATGGACTGGTGCGTTGATGATTATATGGTCCACCACCACCCCACCGCTCACCATAACCACCACCACCACCACCACCACCACCACGTCGGCAGGATCCCAGAGGACGGCACGACCCTGCACGTCGTGGACCGGGAGAACGACAACCGGGTCAGCACGGTGACGGGCCTGGACCCGTTCTTCGTCTTTCACTGGGCCAACGCGTACGTGGAAGAGGTCGAGGGGTCCAGATTGCTGCACCTCGACGCATGCGTGTACGACGACCCGGACATCGTCGAGCATCTGCTCCTCGACACCATCCGGAGAGGGGCGGGCGACAGGTGGGTGTCATTACTGATGATGAGAACGCATTGGCACACACACGCGCGCACCCGCACCCGCACCCGCACACACGTCGCTCTCACAATGATGACCACCACTTGCCCCCCCCCATCCCACCAGGTCGGCCGTCGAGCTGCCTCCGTCGAGCCTTCGGCGGCTCACGCTCCAGCAGCGCGCCGGCAACGATGACTGGCGCGCGACGACTCGAGGTTTCGTGCCGCTCTCTGACGACGAAGCCCGAGACTTTGGCGGGTTTGCAGACTTTCCGACCGTGTCGAGTCTGTCCAAGGGCAGGAAGCACCGGTTCGTCTGGCTCTCGGGCGCCGTGCGGCCGACCAACGTGACCAACGCCCTGGTCAAGTTTGACTTGGAGACGAAAGCCAGCCTGACGTGGCACGAACCGGGCGCCCTCCCGGGCGAGTCGTGCTTCGTGGCGAGGCCGGGCGCCGTGGACGAGGACGACGGGGTCATCTTGAGCAGCCTGATCCAGGCCGACGGCGCGAGCGCGCTCCTCGTGCTCGACGCCAGGACGATGGCCGAGGTGTGCCGGGTGGTCATTGACGGCGTGCGGATCCCGAGCGGCTTCCACGGGACGTTCTTGTCGGAGGGATGATGATTTTACGAGATTGTTGTCTTGTCGGGTACATACTATATATCTATCTGTCTACCTACGTCCGACGTCCGAAGTCCGGAACACGCCGTCGCTCACGCACAGCGCGAGTGAGCGAGTGAGCGAGTTGCATGAAGGCAGGCTTTCGGGTATAGGGTGGCCCGTGAAGAACAGAAGGAGACGAGGAATGCCTCTGACCAAGCTGGACAGGAAAGACCAAGGCCTTGATACGGTCGACGAGGACCTGCTCACGCCGTCCCTGGTCCGGGTCGACTTGAGCAAGAACCGCATCCACAACCCGTTGCCGGGCGTCGCGCACCTCGTCGAGCTCCGGTGGCTCAATCTCTCCAAGAACAAGCTCACGGTGTGTATTGATTGGTCGGGTGGAATGAACGATACCCGAAATTCCCCACACGCTCCCTCTCTCTCTCTCTCTCTCTCTCTCTCTCTCTCTCTGACTCGTGCCCTCCCCCAGGCGCTCGACGGCATCGTCAACCTGCCGTCGCTGCAAGTGCTCAACGTGAGCCACAACAACCTGTCGGGCAAGCTGAGTCTCGGCAAGCTGCGGGATCTGAATACGTTTGTGGGCAACGGGAATGGCTTGACTTCGCTCGGTACGTACCCTTCCCCCTTCCCCCCTCTCCCCATTCCTCCTCCTTGCTCACGAGCGTCGCGCTCGCGCACTCGCGGATCCGCAGGGGGCCTCGAAAAGCTGAGCAAGCTCGAGACGCTCATCCTCTCCAACAACGCCATAACGGAGCTTTCGGGTTGGATCTCCTCCGCCACCGCCCTGACCAAGCTGTCGGCGTCCAACAATCCCGTCGATACCTTCGGGGGCCTCGCGTCCCTGAAGAACATGAAGGAGCTCAGACTGAACTCGACGGGGATGCGGCGCGTGGGCGAGGTGGTGGGCGGGATGTCGAGGCTGCGAATCCTGGAGGTGGGCGGCTCCAACGGGATCGAGCGCTGGGACGACGTCGGCACGCTGCCAAAGGGGCTGTGGCAGCTCAACTTGAAAGGGACGCCGCTGAGCAGCACGCCGGGGTACGCGGATCGCGTCGTCGAGCTGTTCGACCAGCTCGACATGATCGACGGACGGCGGCGGCGAGAGAAGAACAAGACGACGAAGGCCAAGGGCGACGGTCGAGGGGGTGGTGCGGCTGGGGGCGATCGAGTCGACGGGCAGCGTATTCGGAGTGCAGACCGCGGGGCGGCGGGCGGCGATCCAGGCACCGATCAACGTAGCGGCGCAGCTCAGTCGGTACCGCCACCGGCGGAGCAACAGGTTGATGATGTCGTCGACGACCACAGCGACGACGACGACGACGCCCTCGACCCGGACGAGTTCAAGGCGGACAGAAAGAGGGACAAGATGGACAAGATGGACAAGAGGGACAAGAGGGAGAAGAAGGTCGTCGAGAAGAAACCGCCCAAGAAGAAGACCAAGAAGAAGAAGGGCAACGTGGCCGCCGTGCTCCACGCCGACAAGGCAGACGCCCTCAGCACATGGTGAGTTAACCGTTCATCAACGTATGTATCGATCATCACGCTCCGATCATCGCTCGCCTTTTCGAAGCCTCTGCCCCTCTCCTAACGACCGGCGACGCTTGATGACGATCCTCCTCCACCGGGTCGTCGCTTCCTGCGTCTCGCGTCCCGCCCGTCTCCCCCCCTCGACCGAACGCACCCTCCACGAATCATCAATAGTCGATCATTAGAGGCTCTTCCACGGGTACAAACCGCCGACGCTGACCGTCATGCCCTCCATGCCCCGCCCCAGCACCACCCTGCTCCCCAGCCTCGAGTGCCCGTCCACCTCGCCCCCGGCCAGCGCCTCGAGCACCTCTGCGTCCTCCCCCTCAACCGCCCCGACGATACCCTCCCACTCTCCGGGAACCTTCACATGCGCCTCCACCTTCCCCCGCCCCTCTGGACTCGCCGCCACCGCGTCCGCGCCGAGCACGTCCGTGTGCTCGGCAAACACGTCGGCGAGCGACTGACCCTCCAGCCCACGCAAGGTGTGACGGTGGCCCGACGCGTCGATGCAGTGTATTGTGACGATCGAGTCGACGACGTGGTTGGACGCGAACGACCGATGGGTGGGCGCGTTGGGCGCGTTGGGCGCGTTGGGCGCGGCAGCCCGGAGGCTGGCATTGAAATTCGTCGACGAGGTTCCCGCGCGCAGGGTCGACGTCGTCTCCGCCGACAGCGCCCGCGTCAAGGACAACATGCAGCGGTACGCTGCGCGCCTGCCGCCGTGATGGTGGATCATGCTGACGCGAATGTGTGCGGAGGAAAGGAAAGAAAAGACTGAGGTGAAAGACTAAGGTGACGGGCATCGGGGGCCGAGCGAGGTGACGGCATCGGGAGGCAGGCGAGCGAGCTAGAGAGATGAGAGAAGATGACTCCATCGGGAAGCGAGCGAGGAATCGAGCGAGCGAGCGACATGACGCCATCGGGAAGCAGGCGAGCAAGCGAGTGGGCGGGCGACGGCATCGCGGCACCGGAAAGGAGGGAAGTGAGTGAGCCCGCCGACGGCACCGCGACGACGACGCTCGTGTGGGGGATTCGCCGTTTACCTCCCTCCTTTCCGGTGCCGTCGCCACCCTCCCCGCACGCTCCCCCACCACACCGCACCCGCCGACACGGAAGCGTCGAGAAGGACCTCGGACTGGCCCAGCCAAACGATTTCACCCGAATATCGTTCTTGGACGAAAAGAATGGCCCACCCGAACGAACCGAATACAAAGCAAATTCAAAGGGTCTCTGGGGACATCGCAAAGGTCACCATGGCGTGTGCACGATGAACGAGTGAATGGATCCGGAGAGAAATTCCACCCGAAAACGAACGAAGAACGAATCAGACACGCGCGCGTGAACAAACGACAACACAATGACTGATAGGAGCACTGGAGCAGTTACGAGGGAAGGGACGAGGGCGGGTGAGGCCGCGGCGGGGTCGATCGAGGCGTTTCCCGCCCCACCCGTCGTCGGAAGCGCAGACGGAGGGGCGGACCGGGCGGACCACCGGCAGCCGTCGCCGAGGACGGTGGGCGGCGCGGGACCGACCTTGGTGGTCAGGGACCGCGCGAAGAGCGGCGAGCTGCAGGAGTGCATCGAGAAGGCGCTGGTGAGCGCCAGTGGCGTGGGCGGGCAGGACGCGGGCAGGGAGGGGGAGCAGCGAGGGCCCGGCGACCACCGCCAGCACCAGCACCAGAACCACGAGCAGCAGCAGCACGATCATCAGGAGCCCCAGCAGCTGTTGCAGATCTCCAACCTGAGGCCGGACGACATCCACGTGCTGGTCGTCGACGACGAGATGATGTCGCGGACGGTCGTGTCGACGCTGCTGAAGAAGTTCAAGTACACGGTGACGACGGCCGAGGACGGGGCCGAGGCGATGGAGCTGCTGAAGAGCAGTCCGCCGGGGACCTATCACCTGGTGCTGACGGACGTGCGCATGCCGAAGCTCAACGGGATCGAGCTGCTGCAGTACATCCGTTCCGAGGAGACGCTGAGGTCGGTGCCGGTGGTGATGATGAGCGGGTACGACGGGGAGGAGGTGGTGGGGGCGTGCGAGCAGGGGGGCGCGGAGGAATACCTGGTCAAGCCGGTGGGGGCGCAGGAGGTGGCCAACATCTGGCATCACGTGCTGAAGAAGCGGGGCGAGGCGACGACGGTGCCGCAGAGCGCCGCGGGGTGCGAGGTGGCCGCGTCCGCGGCCGTGGACGCCGGGAGGACGGACGGCGACGGGTCGCCGTCTGTCCCCGCGCGGCCCGTCGCCGCCAAAGCCCCGGGTCTACGATCGGTCTACAATCGCAAGCTCATCGAGAGCCTGCGGGAGCAGAGCACGATCACCGGGGAGTTTTTGAAGATGATGAGGGAGAAGCGGTTGCGGGAGTGCGAGCTGCTGAAGGAGCAGGTCATGCTGCTACAGGAGGACTGCGACGCGGTGAGCCACCTGAGTAATGACGATGGAATGGCGGTCGACTATGACGGAGATGGGACGACGGCGGGCCGGAAGAGGAAGGATCACGATCACCATCACGATCACCATCACGATCACGACCTGAGCTGGCTCGACTCGCGGGGTCTCGACGCGTCGTACTTTGCCAAGATCCACCGGTCGACCCCGCAGGGAGGGAGCCGGCCGGGCGATCTGAGGGAGTTTGCGTCGAGTCTGAACGCGGTGTCGCGACGGAGCGCGCTGACGGTCGAGTCGACGATCCGGTCGGGCAACATGGCCAACCCGCAGGAGATGGTGTGCTACGCGGACTTTGACGCGGACGACACGCACTTTGCGACCGTGTCCGTATCGCGGTCGGTCAAGGTGTTCGACTACACGAGCATCGTGGAGCAGGGCCCAGGGGAGCAGCGGTTGGAGTTTCCGATCTGGCAGGCGACGACGCGGTCCAAGCTGTCGTCGGTGTCGTGGAACTCGTACCTGAGGTCTCACCTGATCACGTCGGACTACGACGGGGCCATCCAGCTGTGGGATGTGTCGAGCGGCATGAAGCGCGAGCTGACGCAGTTCGAGGGCCACAACAAGCGCGTCTGGAGCATTGACTGGAGCAGGGCCGACCCGATGCAGTTTGCGTCGGCGTCTGACGACGCCACGGTCAAGGTCTGGGACAGCAGGGTTGGTCCAGAAAACGACGGGTTCAACTCGAACAACCACACGGCCCCGAGCACGATCAAGCTGCCGGCCAACGCGTGCTCGGTCCACTTCAACGCGCGCCGGGCGACGACGCTGGCGGTGGGCTGCGCGAACCACGCGTGCTACGTGTTCGACACGAGGCGCTGCGACGCGCCGCTGGCGGTGCTCACGGGCCCCACGCGGGCGGTGAGCTACACCAAGTGGCACGGGGACACGGTGTTTGCGGCGTCGACGGACAGCGCCATCCGGAGCTGGGAGTTGGGCGCGGCGTTGGGCGGAGACGTCCAGAGGGCTTCTCCGCATCCGACGGAGGTGTTTTCGGGAACTCACGTGAACGAGCGCAACTTCGTGGGGCTGAGCGTGAGCAGCGACGGGTACGTGGCGACGGGGTCGGAGGACAACTCGGTGGTGGTGTACTATCACAAGTTTCCGTTCGCGGTGTGTCGGCACGACCTCGGTGGGGGCGGCGGGGGTGGGAGCGGGAGGGCGTTTGCGAGCTCGGTGTGTTGGGCGAGGGGGGGCGGGGGGTTGTTGGTGGGGAACAGCGAGGGGTGTCTGGTGCTGTTGCGGTTGCGGTAGGGGCTTTGTTGAATTGCGTGTAACATAACGAACGGACGGACGGACGGACGGACGGACGGACGGCGTGAATGCGGGGGGTTGGGTGAACGGGGAGACCCGATAGAGAGACATTCAGGGGCTATAGAGCGAGCGAGCGAGCGACGCGCGGAGCGAGCGTGAGCGCGTCGGGGCGGGCGTGGCGGGCGTACCAAGCTCCCCACCTGACTGCGATGACTCGGAGTGTGACACACCGAGGCGCGGGAGGGCGCGCGGGCGGTGCTGTGTGCTGTGTTGGGGGAGGGAACGAAGGGGTGACGAGGTTGATGGAGGGGGGGTTGGGTGATGGTGGGGGTG
>Ga0181584_10004352_pt1 | contig 10741 bp, 13 predicted proteins | sample 071ome_30_FD_132462 | JGI IMG/M metagenome (GOLD analysis project Ga0181584, IMG submission 132462) | Coastal salt marsh microbial communities from the Groves Creek Marsh, Skidaway Island, Georgia - 071406AT metaG (megahit assembly) | ecosystem: Environmental > Aquatic > Marine > Intertidal... | reverse complement strand
CCCGACATCATGTCAAATAAACTGGCGATATGATCTTCAGGCTCTTTCACGCCTTCCACCCGCACGATGCCAATTTTGGCCATGTCAGCTCGCAAATTTGCCAACGGCTTGTCATTCAGAAACCCGGTCAGATAATATGACGCAAATGGCAGAATTTCACCACGCCCAACACCAATGAACATTTCAACATATTCATTGCGAATCAAACCATTATCCAGGTTTTTGGCAAGGTGCGCCAAAGTCAGGCACGCGCTACCGATCGGCGTATCATCGCCTTGAAGCTGCGCCACTTTATCGATTAATTCGTCGCTGGGTTCGGTGCGCAATAATGACGCCAGAAAATCATACATATCTGCCCGAAGCGAGTCCTCCTCGCTGATGGGTTTTATATCTATCCGAGCTTCTTTTGCGGACACACACTTCTCCTCATTACCCAAAAACGTTAGCACAGCATTACCCCCAGAGCAATAACCGACGGCAAAAACAAAATATTTTTTCAATGACGAAACAACTTGTCACAAACACAATCGACAAAAGAAAGCTCAATGCTTGTTACCCATCTGATTTTACATGAAATTTCATGCGATGTGGTCGCCGCGGTGCAATGTCTGTGTCGGCTGGTACAGAGGGGTGTTGATCGGTTTCATCAGCTAATTTGAGATCTGCCTCTAACGTATCTTCATCATAGGGCGTGGTTTGCCGGGGGTGCGCGGCTGTAGATATCGGTTGAACAGCTTCGGTGGTGTTACCCAAATTGTAATCACTTTTTGACAATGGCTGGTCACTGTCAGCTTTTCCTCCTGCTGCGTTCATATTGGCTTGATCATCTGCATCCTGCGCACCATCTGCATCCGGTTCGGTTTGGGGTTTTGTTGCATTATCGGCTGTCTCTTGCGGCGACTCAGCATCAGCTTGTTCTTCAGCCTGTTCTTCAGGCGAAAGGGTTTTTTTCAAATAACCTTTTCCTGCCTGATAGGCTGTTTGCATGCCTTCGATCACGGTCGCCGCGTCGGTATAATCCTCGCCATATTCAACCATTTCATCGACAACGCCAAAAAAAGGGTTGATCCGCCATAACCGCCGCAATGCCAGTTGCCGCAATCGTTCCGGGGTTTTGCCATCAAAAAACCGTTCCAATCCGGCTTCTTCTTCGACCTCCTGCGGGTCAGGCAATTCATATTTTTCGAGAAGTTCAGCATCGCTTAATGCCGCTTCTTCTTCGCTTTCGCTCGCGCCATCATGATCCGCCGCCAACGCTTCAGCACCAAGATCGACATTTTCCTCTGCGATATCTTCACCGCGGGCAATTTGTGCTTTACGCGTCGACCAGCGAGACAGAAATCCACCTCCATTGGTGCCGGTATCGCTGGGGTTTGATCCGCCCGGTTTATTCATTGATTTGTTCCCTTGCGATGCATTTTATTACGGCATTTCATTCTGATCAGGCGTTTGTGACCACTGGCATGCTGTGGCGGTAACTGTTTAGTGGTAGTCATTTTTACGAGTTGGTGACCGAAACACATCACCATCCCGTTGCAAACGCGGGTCTCCCCGGCCCGGTTCCTGACCATCAACACGCACCTTGTCACGTCTGCGTTTTTTGAAAGGTTCGGGCTTAAAATGGTTTTTCACAAATGCTGTTACAAACTCGGCAATTGGCCCTTGTAACGGCAATTTTTCAATATGGTCTTCACCGCAATCTTCAATATCCTGAATATTATAGGGGGACACGCTCAACTCTGCCAGATGCACATCGACACCATCATCCGCATCATCTTCAATTTCATTGTCCCGCAATACCACATAAATGGCTGGTTCCGATGACGCCAGATTTTCGGCATAGGCTTCAGCCTCTGCCCGGTGGAGATCAAGTGATGCTTCTGCGCTGTATAACGCGCCAGATTCAACATCATCTGTATCAGCCCGCAGCCTTACCAGACGGATATTGTTGATTGGCGGCATGCCATCGCCAGCTTTCACATCCAGCGGTACCAGATCATGCACAACCCATCGATGCGACTGCCAGATATTTTGCATTTCTTGACGCTCAAATATTACCCTGACAGCATATAAAACATGTTTGGATGATGCTGATATTGTCTCGGTCACACTATGAACCCTCCGTTAAGGTCACTATTCCGGCTTTGAACGGTTTTGGCAAGGTTTATGGGACAGCATATGAAGCGCATGAAGCGCATTTCAATAAATACTCTTGTCTTTGGTGCCATGTGCATTAGGTTAAGGCCAGTAACCATCACACGCTGCAGCAGTTGAGGCCGGGATAATGTCCAAACTATTTAATGATCAAGTCATTGTCTGTAATTGTGGCGGCACAATGGATATTGACGGCAAAAAACTGGCAAAAGCCTGTGGTTCAACAACGCCTTGTGATGTGTACACATCGCTATGCCGCAACCAGACCGATAAATTGGCTAGCGCAATGATGACGGCGCATGAAAATGATCGCCAATTGATTGTCGCCTGCACCCAAGAAACAGCGACATTTGACGCCATTGCCGAAGAGCATGACTGCGCCCCACCAACGACCGTCAACATTCGTGAATTGGCCGGCTGGTCTGAAAATTCTGCGAGCGCCCTGCCGAAAATGGCGGCATTGATGCGACAAGCCGGTGACAGCAAGCGCCCCGGCCGTAGCCTCAGCATGATATCGCATGGCCGTTGCCTAATTTATGCTGATGCCAAGCGGCCAAATGGTGGCACTGCCGCCGCCCTAGAGCTTGGCGCGCGGCTCAACGGCACTTTGGGCGTGACGGTGATGATCGCCAATGCTGGCAACGGCATTGATGCCAGCGCCGATGCTGGCCTTGTCACCACCGGTTCGATCCGGTCTGTGTCGGGTCACTTTACCCGGTTTGATCTGGTCATTGATAAATTTTCTGAAGCCGCCCCGCACAGCCGTAGCCAGCTTGTATTTGGCACGTTACAAGACGGCGTTGAAACAGGGTGCGACATCCTGATTGATCTGACTGGTGATACCCCGCTTTTTACCGGCTGGGAAAAGCGCGACGGCTATTTGCGTGCGCAGGCAGATGACAGCCTGGCTATGGCAAAAATTGAACGTGAGGCCATGCAACTTATTGGCGAATTCGAAAAGCCGATTTACGTAAATTTTGACGAGACCATATGTGCGCATTCGCGCAACAAGATTGACGGATGTTCGCGCTGTCTTGATATCTGTCCGGCAGGGGCCATCACCAGCTTGGGTGACCATGTCAATATTGACCCGGCGATATGTGGTGGCTGCGGGTTATGCGGCGCGGTATGTCCATCAGGCGCGGTGCAAACCGCCTATCCGCCAGCTGATCAACTGCTGGCCAGCATAGCCCGACTGCTTGACTATTATCATGATGCTGGCGGCAAAAATGCCAGCTTATTGCTTCATGATGATAGTTATGGACGCGAAGTTATCGAAATGATCGCGCGGTTCGGACGTGGCTTGCCGGGTGATCTGTTGCCGGTATCAATGCACGCAATTGGCCGGGCCGGGCACGACTTGATGGTTGGTGCCATTGCGCTTGGGTACAAACAGGTATTTATCCTGTTAAACCCAAATAAAGCGGCAGAAAACGAACCGTTGATTGCGCAGCGCGAACTGGCCGAAGCGATGCTGACCGGGGTTGGGGTTCACACCGCAAACCAAATTATGCTGCTGGATGATGTCGATCCTGACATTATTGCTGACAAACTATATGACAGCGCCCACAAGCCAAAAGGCAAATCAGCTCCATTTAGTCCGGTTGGAACGCCGCGCGGGTACACAAGGCTGGCGATGCGCGGTCTGGCGACTGCCAACAATGTGAAACAAGCCATTATTGCGCTGCCAGATGGTGCCCCTTATGGCCGTGTCAATATTGATACAGACAATTGTACTATTTGCTTATCATGCGTCAGTGCCTGTCCAGCTGGCGCGCTACAGGATAATCCAGATGCACCACAATTACTGTTTCGCGAGGATGCCTGCCTGCAATGCGGTATTTGCGCGGCGACATGTCCAGAAAAAGTCATTGCACTGGAGCCACAATTTAATTTAACCGACAGCGCCATGGCCGCTGAATTGGTGGTAGAGGATACACCATTTTCCTGCACCCAGTGTGGCAAGCCATTCGGCAGTACAAAATCGATTGAAAGAGTCATTGCCAAGTTGAGCGATCACAGCATGTTTCAGCAAACTGCCCGCACCGATATGTTGAAAATGTGCGAAGATTGCCGGGTGGAAGCCATGTTTGCGCAAAATGACAAGACCATGGATGTTGGCGAACGACGCAAACCGCGCACAACTGATGATTATTTGAACTGACCCGGGGTTTAACTAGGGCGGTGTTTTTATCGTTAAGATGGTGCCGCCAAAGGCAGATTCATCAATAGGTTTTGCGGCTTAAAACGCACCACGCCTGCTACATCCATGGCCAGCCCCATATAGATCGGCTTGCCCTGCATTTCAGCAATAAACCCGCTATCCGCCTCAAGTTTAAACAGGCACAATATCTGTTTTAACCGAGACTCGTTGACGTCTTTGCCATGGTAAAGATCGTTCAGGATAGATGTTGCCTGCGCGTCAAGACCAAGATGCCATGCCCATTTGTCGTCCTCTATTTGCAGCATTGGTGTCACACGCACACTCAACGACAAAAAATGTGCGACCCATTTTTCAATCACACGTGCCAAGCCATCGAGTGCTGGCTGGGTAAAGGCAATATCAACAGAAGTGTTAAACTGATCTGACCTCTGCCAATATTCATCAGCCGTCTCACTTGCCATGATATCGATCAAAGTCTCATTCCCGGCAACGTCTTCGCCTTGCATCCTTTGTATGCCAATCTGCAATTTCACCGTTTCTTGATCGGCCACCATAATACGGCCGTCATCAAGCGTTACCACCTGATCACGAAACAGCAATTCAGCCGCACGAATTTGCATTGGATCGGTCACCCCATCCAGAATATTCCGCAAAATGATTTGCGTCATCTGCTCGACAAACAGCGGCGGAAATTGAATTTTTGCGCCGCGGGTGATCGCCATATAGGCGTCCTCAAGACTGTTAAAATTCGATAGAAAATCTCGAAACCGCAACACTGCCTGATAATTATGCACAACATCTTTATCAGCGATTTCAAACAAATCTGTCGGCACCACAGACGCAAAGGGATCATCGATTAGTTTTTTGTGAAGCGCCAATTCTGCCGGACAAGATGCAGCTTCCGGGGCGACTTCATCACGCATAAAATAGGCCCGCATAAAATCAACGGTTGGCACCATATGTCCGTTTTCGTCACGAATTAACAAATGCCATCCGGATGTAAGCCAAAAATCTTGCGTCATCTGCCCTGATCTTTCCTAAATTTTGAGTCCATATGAAATCAAGCCAGATAAAATTCTGTTCAAAGCCCGATCACGCATTTTCAACATCATCATCAATGATCGTCCATATTTTTTGCTCGGCACAGGAATCTGGCTTTGGCAAACTGCGAAAGACCTCTTTGATACCGTCGTCACCCCAACTTCGCTGAATGGCAAGCAACGTGCCGGTTTTATGTGATTCACATAGCTCTGCCATAAATTCAATTTCATCAGCAACCGCATCTGTTGTTGCCGCTTTTGACGGGGCCCCGAATTTTTCAACAAGATGTGTTGCCAGATGATCGGTGATCATCTCAACATCTGCTGGCCGTGCTGTGACCACACTCACCAGCGTCGAAAAACCAAATGACTGACAGCCTAAAAACCCATTGCTAAAGGCTTGCTTTACCTTGCCAGTGAGGTCAGCGGGCGGCATCGCCGCAAAACAAAATGTTCCAACAACCGCCCATTCCCCCTCATCTGCGGCGATTGGAAAAACATTTAGGTCAGACGGGTCAAACCTTATGGTACGCGCGAGTTTCATTAGATCAGGCCTGCGCTTTGACCAAAGCCGGTATGCCACAAACCGTCTCAAGCTCATGCGGTGGGATCGCAACAGGCTTGCCGTCAAGCTTCACCAGCATACCGCCGGTCTCGTCAAGACCAAGCCATTCAACGCCAGACGCTCCTTCAAAAACAACCTGCAAGCCACTATCCAGCCGGTGCATCCACGCATCATAAAGCGGGCGAAACCCGTCATCCTGCCATCGGTTTACCCAGACTAAAAAATGTCGGCTACATGATTCCACAAGACGTGTCCTAGATATATGACCGCCCCCCTCTTCGGCGAGTGATGTATGTTCATATACGCTGTTCTGCCGCCAGCTTTCTGCACCGGTATCATCGGTGGAAATCACCACTTCAGCACTCACCACCATCCAATCAGGCACCGCGCCAGCACCAGCCGCCGGGTCAACTGCCATTCTCACCACACCCGCACGCCCTTTATTGAGCAAGATATACCCGGGCATTTGATAACTCACCGCAACTTCAGGCGGTGCTAATGCGCCAATTGCATCACCGGCCGCGATCATCATCGCAAACAGCATCTGGCCAGCATCTGCCACCGCTACTTCTGGGCCGAGAACAACAGCAATATGCATCCTATCAACAGCTTCTGAATAAAATACTGTCCCGACATCTGATGATGCGGCAAGTGCGATCGCCTTGGCATGCAGATTTTGGCTGGCAGGCACCGCAACAGCCGTCAGCAAAGGTGGCAATTGCGGCACGTCATCATCATCGGCGGGAACATCTTCATAGTATAATGTCATGCGCTGTCCTCATAGCGGATATCGGCGATTGCCATTAATTTTCTGGCGATCTGCCGATAGGTCTTTGCCTGCGCCGATTGCGGTTCCGCCACAACGATGGGTGTACCGGCGTCCGAACCGCTGCGCACCGCCAAGGATAGCGGAATTTCGCCAAGCAATTCAATGCCGCGTTTTTTGGCTTCTCGCGCCGCGCCGCCATCACCAAAAATATGATCGGTGCGCCCGCAATCCGGGCATTGCCATGACGCCATATTCTGGATCATGCCAAGCACTGGTACTTCGGCTTTTTCAAACATGGTCAATGCTTTCACCACATCCAAAAGGGCAATATCTTGCGGCGTTGACACAATCACCGCCCCAGCCAGCCTGACTTGTTGAGCCAATGAAATCTGGATGTCGCCAGTGCCGGGAGGCAGATCGACAATGATGACATCCAGAACCCCCCATGCCACCGCATCCAGCATCTGTGTCAGGGCAGACTGCACCATAGGTCCGCGCCATATCATCGCCGTATCGTCAGGCACCAACAGCCCCATTGACATCAACTTGACGCCATAATTTTCAAGCGGTTTGACCATGTCACCACCGGCGGCAGCTGGACGGCCACTCACCCCAAGCATCCGAGGCTGTGATGGCCCATAGACATCAGCATCAAGCAGACCAACGCGCAAACCTTCAAGCTGCAGAGCAACTGCCAAATTCACCGCTGTAGTCGATTTGCCAACGCCCCCCTTGCCCGAGGCAACCGCAACAAAGCGGCGGATTTTACTTTCTAAAACCTTTTCACGCGGCGCCATTGGTACCTCGGCAGAAGCCTGAACGGTTTCGGCAGTGGCATGCGCTGTCACCATCACGGTGGCACTGGTCACACCGTCAATCTTCAACGCCGCCTGTTCGGCAGCGCGGCGCACCGGTTCCATCGCCGGACCACGATGTGGCGGAACCTGCAAGGCAAAGCTGATATTGCTGTCTTTGATCTGTATGGCGGTAACCATTTTGAGCGCGACAATATCACGCCCTTGCGAGGGGTCTTGCACCCTCGCCAGCGCCTCGAGAATACGCTCCTCGGTAAGTTTAGCCATCAGCGTCAGGTGCCTTTAGACTTGCAGTCACCACATGCGAGAATTTTAGCGCACCAATTTCAATTGTGGCGGTAACAGGCAGGTCACTTCCCGGCGCCACAACACCAGACCGCACAGCATCCTCCAGCGCATCTGAAAGATTTTGATGCCCAGTTACACCGAGCTGTTTTAAAAATTTGCGTACCGTCATTTCGGATGCTGTCATATCTGATTTTGCGTCTGAACTCATTCATTTATCCTTTAAAAAAATTTTACCGAATCATGGCGCGCTCATTCGCCCCATCAATCGAAGATTTGCCGCACATGTCCCGCAATATATGGGTTATTGATTGGGCGTTTCCAAGGTGCGAGCAAAGGCAAGAATGGCGTCAATATCATCGATTTGCAATTCAATTTCAGCAATGAATGCTGGCAAAGATTCGGACCTTTCTTCGCTGACCCCAGCAATCTTCACAAGTGCCGGATGCGGCGGCAATGTGTAAAACACCTCAAATCGCTGTTCCCAATCGGCAAGCCATTTCATCGCCGCAAAAGATGGGGTGGAACCAATGCCGCCATAGGGGTTCATGTTTGGCACCACATGGCATCTTGTACAATGCTGACGCACAATTTCGCGTCCCTTTGCAGCGGCGTCATCAGCGCTGGCATTTTGCGGCGTAATCGCCATCATCCCCAGATATATAACACCAAATAGGATGCAACATCTGATTGGTACTGTGATAATCCGCACCAAACCATCCCGTCTCAACACCGCGGCAATCATGGTATATGCACTCATACTGATGGGTCAGAGAGATGACCGCGTAGCATATCGGTATATTGGGCTGCCATATGCGTTACAAATTCTTCATGCTCGTCAAGCTCTAAAACATTTTTGCCGACATGCGCCGCATAACGCGCCGCCGCAAATAACATCACCATCTGTAATTCGGTGGCTTCGATCTTTTTGTTGCGCTGATTAGCAAGAGAGATGAATTGATCCGCAACGCGTAAAAATGCGGCCTCATCAAGGATACCGTCACGGTGCGTTTCAGGGTCAAATGTTTCAGGGCGTTGATGCCATGCGGGAAATTTCATTTTTACAACCATAGCTTGTTTTAAACTTTACATGCCGCATGACCGAAATCCGCGTTCATATATCAAAGGCTAGCAATTTTTTGGTCCGGGTCAAAGCAATCAACAAAAGCCCGTTTCAAGCTTCACCTTTTTGATCAACCGCATCCGCGTCAGGGGACCGTTCGGACTGGACCGAACGCAACCAGTCTAGAATGTCAGACGACTGATTGGCAATCAGGCTGGCGTGGGCTTCATAACGGTGGATCAATTCAGTGGCAAGCGGCGTCAAACTGGCCCCACCACGGGCCTTTCCGCCACGTTCTGTCAGCAAAAGCGGGTCGGCAAAGCCGCTTTGCATCGAATCAATTAGAAACCAGGCACGCCGGTAATTCATCCCCATTTGCCGCGCCGCCGCACTGATCGACCCGGTTTCGCCAACAAGCTGCAAAAGTTTGATTTTACCAATGCCGATGGTTTCATTGGCGACAAACAGTTTGGTCCGCACGCCCGGATTTTTATCAGCTTTTGTCATTTACCAGTCCTATGTTGCACCTTTTTTTCTCGCCGATATGAAAAAAATATCATAACGGGCTTTACGTACCCAAATTATTGTGTCATTAGCCTTGATATCGGCCTGCATGACACACGGCCTTTCTCTTTTTTGTTAACTGTGAACGGTAAGAAAAATGATGTCAAATCGCACCTTGAATAAATATTTGCGTCTTCTCCAAAAATCGGCACTTGCCTGTTTTGTTATCTTCGCGGCTATATTGGCGAGCCGTTCGGCCGCAGCAGACAATCCATTCATCATTTTGCAATCTACAACATCGACACAAAATTCTGGGTTGTATGATTATTTACTGCCGCACTTTACCGCCAAAAGCGGCATTGACGTCCGCGTTGTAGCTGTTGGCACCGGCCAAGCATTGCGGAATGCTGAAAAATGTGATGGCGATGTTTTGGTTGTCCATTCAAAAGCCGATGAAGTTAAATTTGTTGAAAACGGATTTGGTACCAAACGTTCCAATCTGATGTATAATGATTTTGTTGTTCTCGGGCCGGCAAATGACCCTGCCAATATTGCTTCGGCGACAACCGTCGACGAGGCGCTCCAGCGTATATCAGCCAGCCAATCTGCATTTGCGTCGCGCGGCGATAATAGCGGTACGCACAAGGCAGAAAAACGTTTGTGGAAGGCTGCCAACATAGCCATCGATAGCGCGGTAAATAGCTGGTATCTCGAAACGGGTCTTGGCATGGGCGCAACACTAAATTTTGCCGTGCAGGCCAACGCCTATACATTGAGCGACCGGGCAACATGGCTAGCCTTTGCCAATCGGGCCGGTCACAAAATCTTGTTTCAGGGACAACCGCCCCTGTTCAACCAATATGGTGTTGTGCCAGTCAGCAAATCTCATTGTCCGAATGTAAAACATGAATTGGCACAAGAATTTACCGACTGGCTGGTCAGCCCAGACGGTCAAAATATGATTGCCAGTTACAAACGCAACGGTGCCCAGCTATTTTTTCCCAACGCTGACTAACTTGACGCGACAGCGCCAGTCACCCATATCTTGATTTTAATAGGGTATCAGGTGCCGTGTTGGTCAGGGATATCAGTCGCCATGGGATATAAGCAAAATGCAACGCCGTGATTTTCTGACAATTGCGGCGGCTGGCGTCACAGCCGCCTCACTGAACTTGCCAGCGATTGGGCGAGCAAATGCTAGCGACTTATACAGATTGAAAGCAGGCAAGGCCACTGCCAATCTGATTGGCGATGGCACCGGTTCTAAAAACTGTTGGTTATATAATGCCTCATGTCCGGGGCCATTGCTGCGACGGCGCAAGGGTGAAACGCTCAATGTTGCCATCACCAACGACCTCTCCACACCAACAACGGTGCATTGG
>Ga0181584_10004348_pt1 | contig 10744 bp, 6 predicted proteins | sample 071ome_30_FD_132462 | JGI IMG/M metagenome (GOLD analysis project Ga0181584, IMG submission 132462) | Coastal salt marsh microbial communities from the Groves Creek Marsh, Skidaway Island, Georgia - 071406AT metaG (megahit assembly) | ecosystem: Environmental > Aquatic > Marine > Intertidal zone... | reverse complement strand
TCATCGCCCTTGGGCTTGTCTATGCATTACCCAATTTTTTACCAAAGGGTGAGGGCGGCGTCCGCTCATTTCTGCCGGGGGAACAGATCAGCCTTGGTCTTGACCTTCGCGGTGGATCGCATCTGCTTTTGCTTGTGGATATGGACGCGGTCAAGGCTGAGAGGCTGACAAGCATCGCCGAAACAATCCGTCAGGAATTTCGTGTTGAGAAGATCCGCTTTACTGGCCTCAAAGTCGGCAATGAGAGCGTGACAGTTAAGCTGCGCAAAGATGATGACAGTGATGCGGCGAAAGAAATCCTTGAAAATCTCTATGAGGGTCTCATCGTCACAAAAGACAATCTGACCTACACATTGCAATACAGCGAAGCAGGCCTCATCGAATTCCGCAATCAGACGGTTGATCAGTCTATTGAGATCATCCGGCGGCGGATTGACCCTGACGGAACCAAAGAGCCCATTATCCAGCGTCAAGGCGCCGATCGTGTTCTCGTCCAACTGCCGGGGGTAGATGATCCGGAAACCGTCAAGCGTTTGCTTGGCCGTACGGCAAAGCTGACATTCCAACTCGTCGACACAACAATCACCCCACAGGAAGCTATCTCTCGTGGCAGGGTGCCGCCGGGCAGCGTTCTGATGGAAAGCGACAATGAAGACGGCATCAGCTATGTGATCGAGAAACGTGTCATCGTCAGCGGTGAAATGCTGGACTCTGCATCCGCAAGCTTTGATCAGAACAACCGGCCTTCTGTAAGCTTCACACTGGATGCAGCCGGCGCGAAACGCTTTGGGAGGGTGACGGGCGCCAATATTGGCCGTCCGTTCGCCATCATTCTTGATGGTAAAGTTGTTTCGGCACCGACAATCCAGTCGCAAATCTTCGGGAGCGGACAGATCACCGGGTCATTCACCGTTGCTGAAACCAATGAACTGGCCCTTGTTCTGCGCGCTGGTGCATTGCCAGCACCTCTGATCGTACTCGAGGAACGCTCTATCGGGCCGGGACTTGGTGCCGACTCGATTATCGCAGGTGAAGTGGCTGCAGTGGTCGGACTTGCCCTGGTCATTGTCTATATGCTGTTGAGCTATGGCTTTTTCGGGGCGTTGGCTGATATCGCCCTGCTGGTCAATGTCGTTCTGATACTCGCGGCATTATCCATGCTTCAGGCAACGCTGACCCTGCCGGGTATCGCCGGTATTGTGCTGACAATGGGCATGGCTGTTGACGCCAATGTTCTGGTGTTTGAGAGGATTCGCGAAGAATTGAACCGTGGTCGATCCGTGATGGCCGCCATTGATGGTGGATATCAGCGTGCACTTTCGACGATTATCGACAGTAATCTGACAACATTGTTTGCCGCGGCGTTCCTCTATCTGTTCGGTTCCGGACCGATCAAGGGTTTTGCCGTTACATTGGCAATCGGAATTTTGACCTCACTGTTTACTGCGGTGATGGTCACAAGAATGCTCATCGTTATCTGGCTGGAGCACAAACGCCCCAGAAAACTTGAGTTGTAAGGATTAGGACATGCGGCTGAAACTTGTTCCAAGCGACACCAACATCGACTTCATGCGATTGCGATTGCCAGCTCTTGGCATGTCGTCACTCCTTGTTCTGGCATCGATCGGCATTTTCCTGATGTCTGGCCTCAATCTCGGGATTGATTTCAAGGGCGGCATCCTGATTGAAGCCCGCAACATGAGTGGCCCGGCAGCGATTTCTGACCTGCGATCGGATCTTGAAGAGCTAAAGCTTGGCGATATTAGCCTGCAGGGCTTTGGTGTTGAGACGGATGTACTGATCCGCGTGCAACGGCAAGAAGGGGATGAAAAAGCGCAGATTGCCGCCATTGAGGCAATTTCAAAAACCCTTGGCAGTGATTATGACGTCAGGCGCACAGAATTTGTCGGGCCGACAGTGGGCGCTGAACTGGCGGAAAAGGGAATGCTCGCGGTCGGCTGTGCGCTGCTGGCCATTCTGATTTATATTTGGTTTCGCTTTGAGTGGCAGTTCTCGATTGCCGCGATCATCGCGCTTTGCCATGACGTCATTGCAACGATCGGTCTGTTTGCCCTTACCGCTTTCGAATTCAACCTTGCAACGGTTGCCGCGATCCTGACCATCGCCGGATATTCAATCAATGATACCGTCGTCGTTTTTGACCGGGTTCGGGAGAATCTGAGGCGATACAAATCATATGAACAACGGGATATTTTGAACAAATCGTTGAATGAGACCTTGTCTCGGACGGTGATGACCTCTGTAACCACGATGCTGGCACTTGTTGCCATTGTGATCTTTGGTGGCGCGGTACTTCGGGATTTTGCCCTTGCGATGATATGGGGCGTGCTTATTGGAACCTATTCATCTATTTTTGTCGCTGTCGGCATGCTTGCCAGATTTGATCTCAAGCGCACAGATGAAGAGGGTGATGAGGCCAACTCTGACGTTGAGCATGAGAACTAGGCGCAATCAGAACAACGAGGCCGGAGTTCAGCATAGTGAATATCAAAACCTTCAGTGGTGATGGTGAATTACAGCTGATCCATGGTTATGGTGATGGAGGGTTTCGGGTAACCCAACAGCGCTACAAAGGTGATCTCGTGCTGTTCCCACGCACCGCGATTGAATGGACAGTTCCGAATCTGGAAACCCTCTGCCTTGCAGATCTTAGACCCGTGCTTGGAGATACGCCGCCAGCATTGTTGTTACTTGGCGCCGGCGAAGCGCCGCAATCGCAACTCAGCCAATTGGCCGCAGAATTGAAGGACAAGGGGATTAGTCTTGAACTGATGTCAACACCAGCGGCATGCAGGACCTGGAACGTGCTGATGACAGAAGGGCGTGAGGCAGCCGCCGTGCTGGTTGCCGTTTGAGTCGGCCTGCTGTCACGCCTGAAAACAGCTGGCAGAGTCTGCGACAGACCGATCAGGAAATTGCGCTTTGCCTGCTTTTCGCAACCGCCACAAATCGCCCTCTTATCGCCGATATTTTCACCCTCGCACATGAATTGGAAAATGCCATTCGCATTCCAAGCGAGATGATGCTTGCCGCAATCCGATTGCAATGGTGGTCTGATGCTCTGGCATCAGAGGAAGAGTCCAATGTGCCGCTTGTGCAAAGATTACAACACCACGTGGCGGCTAAACATCTCAGGCAGTCAGACATGATCGCGCTTGTTGAGGGATGGCAAAACCGGCTGACAGACGATAGTCTTGATGCAAGTTCGTCCTGGGGCATTTGCTGGCAGCTCGCCGCACGACTCAGCCACAAGAATGGTCAAGGCGATACAGATATCAATGACATCGCGCGCGTCATCGGCAAGGCGTTTGTCGCCATCAGGTCAGGCAGTCAATCGGTGACGCCACCCTCAATGCAGATGTTACAACGATTGAAAGGCGGAGGAGTTGAGCATCGCTGGCTCTATCTTGCCGGATGCCTTGCGTGCCATCGTCTGCAATCTGGCCAGCGTGAAGATCCCTTGCTGGCGTGGCGTCTGCTAGGCTGGCGCTTTGGAATCAAGCCACCCGGCCAGTCGCCCAAACCTTGAATGAATCAAGCGCGCGTGACGCATAAGCCATTTTGCGGTCACGCCCACGCAATTTACGCTTGCCCTCCGGCGGGGGCACTTCCGGGAACAATCCGAAATTAACATTCATTGGCTGGAAACTATCGGCCATGGCACCTCCGGTAATATGCGCTAATAACGCACCATGCGCGGTATCGACAGGCGGGGCTTGCCATGTCTCGCCGGTTCTCTCACACGCCGCCATGATTCCTGCCAGCATCCCGATGGCAGCAGATTCGATATATCCCTCAACGCCGGTAATCTGGCCGGCGAAGCGGAGCCCCGGACGGGCTTTCATCCGCAATTCTGAATCAAGCAAGCGCGGCGAATTGATGAATGTATTGCGATGCAACCCACCAAGACGGGCAAATTGAGCATTACCAAGCCCCGGAATTGACCGGAAAATGCGAACCTGCTCGGCGTATTTCAATTTCGTCTGAAACCCGACAATGTTGTAAAGCGTGCCAAGTGCATTGTCCTGACGCAGTTGGATCACCGCATATGGGCGCGACCCGTCATGCGCGTTTGTCAAACCCACTGGCTTCATCGGGCCAAAGCGCAGCGTTTCGCGACCTCGTGATGCCATCACCTCAATCGGCATACAGCCATCAAAATAGGGGGTGTTTTCCTCCCATTCCTTGAATGACATCTTTTCGCCTTCAAGCAGCGCGTCGATAAAGGTCTCATATTGCTCACGGTTCATCGGGCAATTGATATAGTCCTTGCCGTCACCACCATCGGTGGATTTGTCATAGCGTGACTGAAACCACGCGACATCCATATCGATACTGTCAAAATGAACAATCGGCGCAATTGCATCAAAAAACGCAAGGTCTGCCTCACCACCAAGTTCACGGATAAGTTCAGCCAACGCCGGCGAGGTGAGGGGGCCCGTTGCCACAATAACACTATCCCACTCATCAGGTATTTCTGTCACTTCTTCCCGACTGATAGAGATCAGAGCCTCATCAGCCAGCAAGGCACCGACATATTCGGCAAAACCGTCACGATCTACCGCAAGCGCACCACCGGCCGGCACTTTGTGCTTGTCAGCGGCCTGCATAATGACAGAGTTCATTTGCCGCATTTCAGCATGCAAAACACCGACGGCATTACTTGCAGCATCGTCAGAGCGGAATGAGTTCGAGCAAACAAGCTCGGCAAGATTTTCAGTATGATGTGCATCGGTCATACGCACCGGACGCATTTCATGCAAAACAACCGGCACACCGCGACGCGCAATCTGAAAGGCAGCCTCGCTTCCGGCAAGGCCTCCGCCAATGACGTGAACAGGATTATCGTTGGACTTTGTCATCGCGCCACATCACTTTTCATTAAAAATACGGGCCAGATATTGGCCTGTGTGTGACCCGGAAGTGGCGGCCACGGTTTCTGGCGTGCCTTCCGCAACGATCTTACCGCCGCCATCGCCGCCTTCAGGACCAAGATCAATTACCCAGTCAGCAGTCTTGATCACATCCATATTGTGTTCAATAACGATCACGGTGTTGCCCTGATCAACCAGTTCTTGCAACACCTCTAAAAGCTTTGCAATATCATGGAAATGCAGGCCTGTGGTCGGCTCGTCGAGGATATAGATTGTGCGACCCGTCGCCCGACGCGACAATTCTTTGGAGAGTTTTACGCGCTGGGCCTCGCCGCCCGAAAGTGTGGTAGCCTGCTGGCCAATCCGTACATAGCCAAGACCCACGCGGAACATCGTCTCCAACTTCTCGCGGATGGGCGGCACAGCCTTGAAAAAGCTGACACCTTCTTCGACTGTCATATCAAGAATATCGGCAATCGACTTGCCTCTGAAGGTGATTTCAAGCGTTTCGCGGTTATAGCGCTTGCCCTTGCAACTGTCACAGGTGACATAGACGTCCGGCAGGAAGTGCATCTCTATCTTGATCAGTCCGTCGCCCTGACACGCCTCACAGCGCCCGCCCTTGACGTTGAACGAGAAGCGCCCGGGTGCATAGCCGCGCGCCTTGGCCTCGGGAAGGCCGGCAAACCATTCTCTGATCGGGGTGAATGCGCCAGTATAGGTTGCCGGATTAGACCGCGGTGTCCGGCCAATCGGCGACTGATCAATATCGACCACCTTATCCAGCAGTTCGGCCCCAAGGATGGCTTTGTGCGGTGCCGGCATTTCTCGTGCTTTATGCAAACGCTTGGCTAGCGCCTTCCACAATGTTTCCAGCACCAATGTTGATTTTCCACCACCTGAAACACCGGTAACGCAGGTCAGCACCCCAAGTGGAAAATCGACAGTCACATCATTCAGATTATTGCCGGTCGCCCCTTGAACGCGGACATAGCGACCTTTCTTTGCCTGACGCCGCTTCCTCGGTACCGGAATTTCCAGATCACCCGACAGATATCTTCCTGTCAGCGATTCTGGCGCTGCAATGATCTGCTCTGGTGTCCCAGCGGCAACAACTTTACCGCCATGCACACCGGCTCCCGGTCCCATGTCAACGACATAGTCCGCCAGCCTGATCGAATCCTCGTCATGTTCAACGACAAGCACGGTATTGCCAAGGTCACGCAGCCTGACAAGCGTTGCCAGCAGACGGTCATTATCACGCTGATGCAGGCCAATCGACGGTTCATCAAGCACATACAAAACGCCGGTAAGGCCGGAACCGATTTGCGAGGCGAGCCGGATGCGCTGTGACTCACCGCCCGATAATGTGCCGGAATTGCGTGCCATCGACAGATAGTTCAGGCCAACATTGACCAGAAAGCCGAGCCTTTCATTGATTTCCTTGAGGATCCGCGCCGCAATTTCAGATTCCTGTCCCTGTAGCTTTTGACCGAGATCAGTGAACCAGTCACGGGCCTCTCCAATTGACAGGCGAGCAATATCCGAGATGTCTTTTTGATCAATCCGGACCGCCAACGCCTCCGGCTTCAGGCGCTTTCCGTGACAGCTGTCGCACGGATGATTGGCACGGAACTTTTCCAATTCATCACGCACCCATGACGAATCTGTTTCGCGATAGCGGCGCGCAAGATTGGGCATAATGCCCTCAAATGGCTTGGTCGTGCGATAGGAACGCATGCCATCGTCAAATTCCATGGTCACCGGCATATTGCCCGACCCGTGAAGAATGATCGATTTGGTATCTTCATCAAGATCACCAAACGGCATATCCAATGAAAAATTAAATTGTTTAGCCAGCGACTCCAGCGTCTGAATGTAATAACGCGAGGTACTTGACGACCATGGCGCCAGCGCGCCCTCACGCAATGTCTGTCGCGTGTCAGGTACCACAAGCTGTTCATCGAAATGGCTGCTCACGCCAAGGCCGTCACAGGCCGGGCAGGCGCCGAAAGGATTATTGAACGAAAACAGACGTGGCTCAATTTCATCAATCGTGAAACCGGATTCCGGACAGGCAAAATTGGCTGAAAACACCACCCGTGTTCCATCGTCGGCATTATCGGCAAAGGCCAGACCATCGGTCAAAGACAGGGCGGTTTCCAGACTGTCCGCAAGACGCGGAGCCAATTCATCCAGATCACCTTTGATCACCAACCGGTCAACTACAATTTCAATGTCATGCTTTCGCTTCTTATCAAGCTCAGGCGTTGCATCGAGGTCATACATTTCACCATCAATACGAACCCGGCTGAATCCTTTGCGATGGAATTCAGCCAATTCCTTGCGATATTCACCCTTTCGCCCGCGTACAATCGGCGCAAGAAGATAAATTCGCGTGCCGGTCTCCATCGCCAGCAATATATCCACCATCTGGCTGACCGTCTGGCTGCGGATCGGCAGGCCGGTGGCAGGGGAGTAGGGAATACCAACCCGCGCCCATAACAGGCGCATATAATCATAAATCTCTGTCACCGTGCCCACAGTTGAACGTGGGTTGCGTGACGTGGTTTTTTGTTCGATGGAAATTGCCGGAGACAAGCCTTCAATCAGATCGACATCCGGTTTTTGCATCATCTCAAGGAATTGCCTTGCATAGGCGGAGAGGGACTCGACATAGCGCCGTTGCCCCTCGGCATAAATCGTATCAAAGGCGAGTGACGATTTGCCCGATCCCGAAAGCCCCGTCAGCACCACAAGACGGTCACGCGGCAGATCAATATTGACGTCACACAGATTGTGCTCCCGTGCGCCACGAATCGATATGACCCTTGGTTCCGTGCTGACATCACGCGTGTCCTGAGCGGGTGGATTGATGGCTGATATGTTCATGGCATCAACAGCTGAGCGGCCCGAATTGCCGCCCGCAGGGGCCGTTTTCTTTGTTTCGTTTGGCATAAGATGAGTATAAACCGCCGCCTGTTTTTGCCGCCAGCGTTTTTACCACGGCACAGATGAAATGATCCTAAGGAATTACCTTGTCACATGTGTATTCGCGCGGGTAATCTAAAGACCTTCATTTATTTTTTTACCGACAATAACCACATTTTTTGCCCTTGCACGAGGGACATTCGATCAGGGAGATACCGCATAATGGCCGGCAGCGTTAATAAAGTTATCTTGGTGGGCAATTTGGGACGTGATCCCGAGGTCCGCTCAACCCAGGATGGCGCCAAAATCGTCAATCTTTCCATTGCCACTTCCGAACGCTGGAAAGATCGTAACACCGGTGAACCGCGCGAGAAAACCGAATGGCACAGGGTTGTCATTTTCAACGAAAATCTGGGGCGCGTTGCCGAACAATATCTGCGCAAAGGGTCTAATGTTTATATCGAAGGCCAATTGCAGACAAGGAAATGGACTGACCAACAAGGCGTTGAGAAATATACCACCGAAGTCGTTCTGCAGCGTTATCGGGGAGAATTGACGTTGCTGGGAAGCCGCGGGGAAGGCGGCTTTTCTGGCGGTGAATCAGCCGGCAGTTACGGTGGTGGCGACGCGCCGGGCTTTGGCGGCAGTGGCGCGCCGGCAGCCAGCCCGCCACCAATGCGTGATAGTAATGATCTGGATGATGATATTCCTTTCTAATTCAATCCTATAAGAAATGAAATTAATGTGGGTTATGATGTTTTGTCATGGCCCACTTTTTTTCATGAAAATGTAACTATATTTTGTGGCCTGACCCCGAACCGTGGTATATATATGGTGTCCAGGATGCTTATGCACCGCCATTGATACGAGACCATATTGACCGAGACGAAGCCACCTGAAGCCGGCGTCCCCACGCCGACCATCTCCATCTCAGAGGAGATGCGCAAATCCTATCTCGATTATGCGATGAGCGTGATCGTCTCGCGGGCTCTGCCAGATGTCCGGGACGGATTGAAGCCAGTTCACCGCCGCATCCTCTATGCGATGATGGAAGGCAATTACGACTGGTCCAAGCCGCCCCGCAAATCAGCGCGTATCGTTGGTGATGTGATGGGTAACTATCACCCGCACGGTGATAGTTCCATCTATGAGGCGATGGTGCGGATGGCGCAGGATTTCTCGATGCGCCTGCCGCTTGTCGATGGTCAGGGTAATTTCGGGTCGGTTGATGGCGATCCGGCGGCAGCCATGCGCTATACCGAGTCGCGGCTTGCGCGAGCAGCGGAAAGCCTGCTTCGCGACATTGACAAAGACACAGTCGAATTTACCCAGAATTATGACGAAACGCAGCTCGAACCAACGGTGTTGCCAGCTGAATATCCTAACCTTCTGGTGAATGGTGCAAACGGAATTGCCGTTGGCATGGCAACCAATATCCCACCGCACAACCCCGGCGAGGTGATTGCCGCCTGCGAAGCCTATATCAATAATCCTGAGATCAGCACCGAGGAATTGATTGAAATCGTTCCTGGTCCTGATTTTCCAACGGGCGCTCTGATTATGGGTCGCCACGGGATCCGCGAGGCCTATGCGACTGGCCGTGGCTCAATTATCATGCGGGCCCGCGCCGAAGTTCAACTTGGTGCGCGTGACCGTGAGCAGATCATTATTCACGAAATCCCCTATCAGGTGAACAAGGCCCAGTTGCTCGAGCGGATCGGTGAAATGGTTCGTGACAAGGTGATTGAGGGCATTTCAGACATCCGTGACGAATCCGATCGCAAAGGCATGCGGATCGTCATCGAAATTAAGCGTGATGCCGCTGGTGATGTCGTGTTGAACCAGCTTTATCGCCATTCCCGCCTGCAGACCAGCTTCCCGGTAAATATGCTGGCGATGAATGGGGGGCGGCCAATCCAGATGGGCCTGAAGGACGTGATCTCAGCCTTTTGCGAATTCCGCAAGGATGTGGTTACACGACGCACGATCTATTTGCTTGGCAAGGCACGGGACCGGGCGCATGTGTTGGCTGGTTTGATGGTTGCGTTGGCATCGATTGATGAGGTCATAGAACTGATTAAGAAGGCGCCAGACACCGAAACCGCGAGAAATGAGCTTTGCAGCCGCGAATGGCCAGCGCGCGACGTTGCCGCATTCATCAGCCTGATTGATGATCCCGGGCATGAGGTTGTCGATGGCAAGTACCGTTTGTCAGAAACTCAGGCGCGCGCGATCCTTGATCTGCGCTTGCAGCGGCTTACCGGCATGGAACGCGATAAGTTGGCCGAGGAAACACAGGAGCTAGCTGAAAAGATTGCCGACTATCTGGATATTCTCGGATCGGCAACGCGGGTCAACCAAGTTGTGCTGAACGAGCTAGCCGCCGCCCGCGAGCGGCTTGACAATCCCCGCAGGACCGAAATTTCGGACCAACTGGCCGATCAGGATGATGAAGATCTGATCCAGCAGGAAGACATGGTGGTCACGGTTAGCCATCGCGGTTACATCAAGCGCGTGCCTTTGTCTGTCTATCGGGCGCAGCGTCGTGGTGGTAAAGGGCGTGCCGGCATGAAAACGCGTGATGAGGATTTTGTCACACAGCTGTTTGTCGCCAACACGCACACGCCAATCCTGTTCTTCACCTCAAGAGGCATGGTTTACCAGCTGAAATGCTACAAACTGCCAGAGGCGGCCCCGCAGGCGCTGGGCAAGGCGATGGTCAATATTTTGCCAATTGAGATTGATGAGAGGATCAACGCCATCATGCCGATGCCGGAGGATGAATCCAGCTGGGGCAATCTGAATGTGCTGTTCAGCACAGCGTCAGGAAATGTTCGGCGTAATAATTTGAGTGATTTCACCAATATCAAGCGGAATGGCAAGATCGCGATGAAGCTTGGAGAAGGGGATGAGCTGGT
>Ga0181584_10004335_pt1 | contig 10759 bp, 5 predicted proteins | sample 071ome_30_FD_132462 | JGI IMG/M metagenome (GOLD analysis project Ga0181584, IMG submission 132462) | Coastal salt marsh microbial communities from the Groves Creek Marsh, Skidaway Island, Georgia - 071406AT metaG (megahit assembly) | ecosystem: Environmental > Aquatic > Marine > Intertidal zone... | reverse complement strand
TGCCCGGGAAGAACCACTTCCTACTGAACACCTCCAGCGCCAGTGGTGCCACCCTGGGAGCCCTGGAAACCGATGACCGCATTCTGGTCACGGCAACGCGAAATGGTAATGAAAAAAACGCCACCGAGTTTGGTGACTATTTTGCCGAAGCACTGGTCAATGAGAATGCCGATATCAACAAAAACAGTAATATCAGCATCCAGGAAGCCTTTGATTATGCCAATCGCGGTGTAGAGAACTTCTTTGAATCACAGAGCAAGCTGGCCACGGAGCATGCCCAGATTCGGGGCGACACGGCAGCAAGTTTTACCCTGGCCAGGCTGGGAGACCTCCAGATCTCCAGTGAGGATCCCAGGATTAATGAACTGCTTACACGACGCCAGGAGCTCGACCAGGATATCGAGGAACTGCAGTTAAGGCGCAACGAATTCACCAATGCAGACTATATCCAGCAATTGCAGGCACTGATCCTGCAGGCAGCTGAAGTCAGCGAGGAACTGGAACAGTTACAGGCGGGCAGCGGAGACGATGCAGACCGGGAGTAAGCCATCAAGCATTCTTGCCAGGCCTGTCCTGACAGCCGCCTTGCTGGCTTCCAGTGTGCTCAGTACCTCCACCTTTGCCAGGGAACATCTCTATGGTGCCCTGGATTACGAACCCCTGCAGGCATGTGACACCCTTTTCTGGAGCGGGCAGTCACAGGAAGCCGGTCGCTGCTATATTCTCCTGAATACTCCGGGCCAGGATGCCAGACTGCGTGCCGAGGCACTTTGGGCCCAGGGAGATATGCAGGGCGCCAATACCCAGTTTCAGCAGGCCTTTAATGACTACCCCGATGACCCCATGGTTCGTGTGCGCTGGGGTGAACTGTTCATGGAAACCTTCCAGTACCAGGAAGCCTACAACCTGTTCAGTGAAGCCCTGGCCCTGGATGAGAACAATGCCTGGGCCCATATCGGCGCGGCGGCATCCCTGGCTGAAGGCGGAGATCCCGAAGTATTGAACCAGCACCTGTCCATGGTCATGGATGAGGCCCTGGCCCCGGCGGGAGCACGGGTGCGCGGCATGATGATGGCCGCTGAATCCCAGTTACGACAGGACCGTTACGATGAAGCCCAGGATATTCTCGATGAGGCCTTCGAGCTGGCCGACGATGCCAATCTGCCTGAAATGCGGCTCAATGCCCTGCAGGCTGCCCATGCTTTCATGACCGGCAATGAATACCAGCCCTATATTGATGCCTCCCTTGAAGAGAGTCCCAACTACGGCGATGCCTGGTTCATCCCTGGCTACTACGCCACCATCATTCGCCTTTACCGGGAAGCTGGTGGCTTTTTCCGCAAGGCGGTGGAGGTGCAACCGGACCACTGGGAAGCCCACGTCTATCTGGGGCAGAACATGCTGCGCATGAACCAGATCAACGAGGCCATCGAGCATGTGAATATCTCCTATGCCGGCAATGCCTTTAATCCGATTACTGTCAACCTGATGCGCCTGCTGGATACCTTCACCGAGGACTTCATCAACATCAGCTATCCGGATCCTCCCGAGGGTCCACTGCCGGAACTGATCCTGCGACTGGGCAAAAATGAAGCGCCCATCCTGAAGAACTATGCTCGCCAGTTATCCGAGGACAGCATTGATGCCTACCGTGATCGATACCGTCTTGATCCGAAGGAACCGGTGATCGTCGAGATTTATCCCAATCATGAAGACTTCATCGTGCGTTCGATCGGTATGCCTGGTGTGGGCCTGCTGGGTGTAACCTTCGGATACCTCTTCGCCATGGATTCTCCCACGGCCCACCCGGAAGCCAGCTATCACTGGGGCACCACGCTATGGCATGAAATGGCACACGTATTTACCCTGGGTGCCACGAACAACAAGGTACCGAGATGGGTCAGTGAAGGCATCTCTGTGTTCGAGGAATGGCGCACCGGTCCCATTGCCGGGCGTCGTATTCCCACGGATGTTCTGCAGGCCATGGCCGAAGGCAAATTCCTGCCCATCGCCAAGCTGGATGATGGGTTCATGCGGCCTACCTATCAGGGACAGGTTATTGTTTCCTACATGCAGGGCGGACTGGTCTTCGACTTCATTGACCTGGAATACGGCTTCGACAAGATTGTGGAAATGCTTTACCTGTTCAATGATGGTGTCAGTCCCGTGGATGCCATTGAGCAGGTGCTGGGCATTTCCGACAAGGACTTTGACCGCCACTTCAAACAGTATATTGATATTGAGTTTGGCCCCCTTCTGAGCGGGCTTGGTGTGTGGATGCAGGATATGCAGGCCAGTGCCAGTCACCTGCAGGCTGAAGAATGGGAAGAGGCCGTTGCCGCCGCAGACCGCGCTATCTTTACCTATCCGGATTACGTTGAGAATGACAGCCCCTATGTGATGAAAGCCCGGGCTTACCGGGAACTGGGGGACAAGGAAGCGGAAATCGAGGCCCTGCATACTTTCTGGGAAAAAGGCGGTTACCTTCCCGATGCCCTGATGGCGCTGGGTAACTACTATGTGGAAAATGACCGACTGGACGAGGCCGAAGCCGTTTTCATGAGCACCAACTGGGCCAATCCCTTTCGGGAAGATGTGCACACCAGCCTGGGCGATCTCTACATGGAAACGGATAAACCGTCACAGGCACTGTCTGAATATGAAGTGCTGCTGGCCCTTGATCCGCTTGATAAGGCATCAGCCAATTACCGGGTTGCCAGCGCCTGGCATGCGCTGGACAATGCAGACAAGACCATGGAATTCCTGATGACTGCACTGGACATCGCGCCGCAGTATCGTCCAGCCCAGCAATTGCTGCTGGAGATGAGCCGCACCCGGGAGTCATTTGAATAGTTTTAAAAGATTGTCGGGACACGACCCAGCGGGTCTATCCCGACCTGCGGGATAAACAATCCCGGCAAACAGATTACGAAATCCGGCTTATGCCGACGAATTGCATAATAGGTTCAACAAGATTAACGACAGCAACAGGAAAGTGATATGAGCGAAGAAGTCACCCAAGCATTTGATACCGAAGAAACCCGGGAGCTGGTCCAGAAATTTGTGGCTGCCAACAACAAAATCCGGGAACAGATTTCCGGGACCATCATTGGCCAGCATCACATCGTGGATAACCTGCTCATCACCCTGTACGTGGGTGGTCACTGCCTGATCACCGGTATGCCTGGTACGGCCAAGACCCTTCTGGTCCACACGCTGGCTTCTGCCCTGGGGCTGACCTTCAAGCGAATCCAGTTCACACCGGATCTTATGCCCACCGATATCACCGGTACTGACATGGTCGAGGAAGACCAGAGCACCGGAAAAAGGGAATGGCGGTTTGTGCCCGGCCCCGTATTTACCAACGTGCTGCTGGCCGACGAAATCAACCGTACGCCGCCGAAAACCCAGGCGGCCCTGCTCGAAGCCATGCAGGAAAAAACCGTCACCGTGCGTGGCCAGATTCACCAACTGGACAAACCCTTCCTGGTCCTGGCTACCCAGAACCCGATAGAACTGGAAGGCACCTACCCGCTGCCGGAAGCACAACTTGACCGCTTCCTGTTCAATGTCATTCTGGATTACCTGAGCCCGGAAGAAGAAGTGGCCGTCCTGGATCGTTTTACCAAGCGGGTGGATATGCCACCTGTGGAAGCCTGTACCAGTGCGAAGGAAATTACCCAATTCCAGTGGCTGGTGCGCCAGGTACCTATTTCGGAATCAGTGACCCGCTACGCTGTGGACGTGGTACGAGCTACGCGCCCTGCTGACCCGATAGCCACGGATATGGTGAAAAAGTACATCAACTTCGGCTCCAGTATTCGTGCCTCCATGAACCTGGTGCTGGCCGCCAAGGCCAGGGCCCTGATGGAAGGTCGTTACCATGTCACGCCCGATGACGTAAAAGCGCTGGCATTGCCAATCCTGCGCCACCGCGTGCTACCAAACTACTATGCGGAGTCCGATGGTGTCACCATCGACGATATCCTCAACAGCATGCTCAATGACCTGGCGCAGCCGGTGGCTGCCTGAGGAACCTGAAACCCCATGGCCGCTCCATCATCTGACAACCGCGACGCCCGCACCCGACTGCTCAATCCGTCGGTACTGGCCAGTCTGTCCAACCTGGAACTGGTTGCCAAGGCCGTGGTGGAAGGCTTTGTGATCGGTCTGCACCGCTCACCCAAGTTCGGCTTCAGCCAGGAATTTGTGGAATACCGGGAATACACCGAAGGCGATGATCCCCGCTATATAGACTGGAACGTGTATTCACGTACAGACCGTACCTATGTAAAACGTTTCCAGGGCGAAACCAACAGTCACCTGATGCTGCTGCTGGATACCAGCGCCTCCATGGGGTTTGGGTCAGGTGATGCCACCAAGCTGCAGTACGGCAAGTACCTGGCCGCCAGCCTCGCCTATCTCGCTTCACGCCAGCATGATGCAGTCGGCCTGATGCTGTTTGACGATGATATCGTTGAATATCGCCCCCCCGCGAACAAGCCTGGCTCCCTGCAGGGTGTGATCCATACCATCGATGCCGCCCAGGCTAGACAGGGTACTGATATCAACAAGCCCATGAGCCGTTTCCGCGAGCATATAAAGAAGCGTGGGCTGGTGGCAGTGATCTCCGACTTCTACTGCGACGCTGAGGAGCTGCTGGAAAACATCCGGCCACTGGCACTGCATGGACAGGACGTGATCATGCTCCACCTGCTGGATGAAAAGGAGCTGGATCCTGAGATCAAGCAATCGACGCTCTATGAAGACATGGAAACCGGGCAGGCCGTGGAAGTGGAACCCACGTACATGCAGAAAGCCTACCGGGAGAAAATCCAGGCCCATATTCGCACCATCGAGGAAGCGGCCAACGGAATTCGTGCGGATCATGTCCTGATCAACACCAGTGAGCCTTTAGACAAGGCGCTGCACAATTATTTAACTTTCCGCGAGAAGAGAGGATAGAAAGTGGCGCTGATCGGACCCCTGTTCCTGCTCGGACTACTCGGTATCGCCCTGCCGATCTGGTTGCATCGCCTGGAAACCCAGGTGACTGAACGCGAGCCTTTTGCCACTACCATGTTCCTGGAACCGGCGAAGAAACGCATTCATGTGCAGAGAAAGCTCAAGTACCTGCTGTTAATGGCCCTGCGCATACTTTTCTTCGTGTTGCTGGCCCTGGCCTTTGCCCGGCCAGTATTCTTTGCGCCACCCGAAGCCATCATTACTGAAGACACCACCCATCATGTCATCGTGATGGACACCTCCTTTTCCATGTCGGCCACTGGCCGATTTGATGCCGCCATTGATCGTGCCCGAACCATTGTTGACAACATGGCCGATGACGATGTGGCCAGCCTCTACACAGCTTCTACCAATGTCCAGGAAGTCCTGTCAGTAACGGCGGACAGGGAATCACTGAAAGCGGCTGCAGCTATCCTGGAACCGGGTAACGGAAAACTGGACCTGGGCAGCATGATTACTTCCCTGAACACCATGATTGAAGAGAGCCAGGCCAATTTCGTCCTGCATGTGATCAGCGACTACCAGCTTACCGGCCAGGCCGTGCGCTTTGCCGACATGATTCCAGATGTCATCAACGGGCGCCCCGTGTCCCTGGAACTTGAAGCAGTGACTGCCGATGACACTCCCAACCTGGCGGTGGATTCCGTGCTTGTCAGCAACCGCGAGAGCGTGGAAGTGGGCATTCGGGCTTATGCCTCCGATGACCAGGAAATGCCTCGTACCGTCACCCTGTCCGTGAATGGACAGGTGCAACAGACACAGGACATTGTGCTGGAAGGCGAAGGCATCACCCTGCTTGACTTTGATGGCGTCACCTTTGAAGAAGGCGACAACCGCGTGGATATTTCCCTGACCCCGAACGACGCCCTGCCCGGTGATGACCTGCGCCATACCGTTTTCGACAACTCCCCACCGGCCCCGGTCCTCTTGCTTACCGGCGACCCGGAATCGAACGGCGTGACCTATATCAGTACCGCACTGGAAACTGCCCCCCGTGGCTACGAAGTGATTGTCCAGACCATTGCCGACCTGGATGCCCGCATTTTACAGCGCTATCCCTGGGTTGTGATTGAAGATATTGGCCAGGTAAACAGCAGCCTGGCAACGGCGGTGAATGACTATGTCAGTGGTGGCGGAGCTGTTCTTGCCGCCTCGGGAGAATCCACCCGTGGACTCTCATCGGTCCCCGTGCTGGATCTGCCCATTGGTACGACCACTCTGCGCCAGGAAGGTCGCAACCCCATTACCATGATTGACAGCAGCCATCCGGTACTCGCCGAGTCTTCCGGCTGGGGCTCTGTCAATGTCCGGTCCCTGCCCGTTGAGGCCGACGATGATGACCGCCTGCTCATGGCCCAGGCCGGCAACAGTCCTGTTCTGCTGGAGCGCCAGATCGGCCGCGGCCGTTTCCTGTTATTGACCACATCACTGGATAACACCCTGAGCGATCTGCCGGTGAAACCGGTATTTGTCACCTTCATGGCGGAAGCCGCGCGCTACCTGTCCAATGAAAACCTGCTGACCCGTGAGCAGGTGGCCGAAAGCTTCCTGCAGCTGTCTTCTGCCGGTGGTGCGTCCGGGCAGGTAAATGACCCCGACGGGGAAAGTCTGCTGTCCCTGTCTGATACAACACAGACACAGGACATCCCGTTGAATAAAACCGGCTATTACCAGGTCTTTACTCCTTCAGGGGAAGTGCTGGTAGCCGTTAACCCGGATCGCCGGGAATCAGACCTGACTGTAATGGATGCCCAGGTACTGCAAAACTGGCAGAATGTAGTGGCCGGTACGGCCAACCCCGGACAGGCAACCCTGCAGCCCGATACAACAGAAGCAGAGGAAGATCTGGAAGAGCGGGAAATATGGCGTTTCGTGCTGGCCCTGCTGGCCCTGATCGTCCTGGCGGAAACCATTCTCGGTAATCAGCATTTAAGAGTAAGAACTGGTACCCTGTAACTCATCGAGTAAAAGGAAATGAATAGTTCTAATAACAGGCTAGACCAATATTTAAGTGATTTCAGGCAGCGCCTGAAAAAACTCACCCTTTTCCAGGGCCTGGCGGCTACCGCCGTGGTACTGTTGGTGATGGCCGTCATCGGCGCCTGGTTCTCTACGGAGAGCGGCTTCTCCGGTGAAACTGTCGCCGCCTTCCGCATCTTCCTGGTGCTGGCTATTGCCATTGTCGCAATCCTTCGCATCTGGCGTCCCTTACAGGATATCGACGACAACCTCAGCGACAAAATCGAATCCCGCACCCCCGATTTTGGCGGCCGGGTCGAGACCTATATCCAAATGAAGGAAGAGAACAATCCCTTCCTCGACCTGCTGGCCGAAGACGCCCTGAAAGTCAGTGACACCCACCCTGTAAAAACCGAAATCAGCCAACGCGATTTCAGCATCGCCGGCGCTGTAGGCGGCATGGCTGTTATCGTACTCATTGCCCTGCTGGTAGCCGGCCCCGGCATGATGAATTACAGCCTGCGCAACCTGCTGGCCGGCTGGGCCTTCAGCGACCTGTTGCCTCCCCAGTCCATCGTCGTCACACCGGGAGACCAGAGTGTCAGGCGCGGCGCGAACCTTCGGGTTATGGCTAACATGGAAGGCTTCTCTCCCGATGAAGCCGTCATCCATGTGCGTGAAGGCGGTGCAGAATGGCAGGAAGTGAGCATGGTTCAGAGCCCGGCGGGTTTCGAGTTCACCTTCTTTTCCATGCAGGACAACCTGAGCTACTACATCACTACAACCGGACTGCGCAGCCCGGAATATGAAATCCAGGTAGTGGATGTGCCCGGTATCGAAAGCTTGGAGCTGACCTACCACTATCCGGAATGGACCGAGCGTGAACCGGAAACATTCGACATGGGCGATATCCGGACCCTACCGGACACGCGCATCGAACTGACCGTAACCACCACATCGCCACTGCTAGCCGGCGAACTGGTACTTAACGACAATGGCCAGTCCATGGAACTCAATGGTGTGGAGGCCTCAACCGATTTCATGGTATCCGATGAAGGCGAGTACTACATCGCCGCCATCGTCGGTGGTGAACAGGTACGCCTGAGTGATGACTACTTCATTCGCATCGCCGAAGACGGCAAACCCGTGATTGAATTCATCCGTCCCGGTGGTGACTGGAATGCCAGCAACATTGAGGAAGTGACTGCGCGTATCGAAGCCAGCGATGACTTCAACCTGGAAACCCTGGACCTGAAATATTCCATTAATGGCGGCGAATGGCAGGCCGTGACCCTGGCAGAGAATGTCCGCGACACCACGGCTGAACATATCTTCATGCTAGAAGAATTCCGGGTCCCGGAAGAAGCACCGGTAACCGGCACCCAGGTAGGCCAGTTCACCATTCTCTCCGCCGAAGAACAGCAACTGGCGGATGAGCTGCGGGAAGCCGAAGAAGAATACCTGGCCATGGTGGACGGTGAAGCATCGACCGAAACGCCACCTGAAGAAGTGCCCCTGCAGCCCGGCGACCTCATCTCCTTTTACGCAGAAGGCAGTGATCGCACCCAGACTGTGCGCACCGACATGTATTTTATCCAGATACAGAACTACCAGCGCCGTTACAGCCAGTCACAGATGTCCGGCGGTGGTGGCGGTGGCCAGCAGGGTGGTCCCCAGGATGAAATCTCCAATCGCCAGCGCCAGATCATCACCTCCACCTGGAACCTGATTCGGGAACAGCAGGAAAGCGATGGTACAGGCCAGATTCAGGTGAACTCGTCCCTGCTCTCCGAACTCCAGACCACCCTGGCCGAGCAGGCCGCGACCCTGGCCGAACGGACCCGCGCCCGCCAGCTGGACAGCCAGGATGCCCAGATCGAACAGTTTGTCTCCCAGATGGAACAGGCGGTACAGAGCATGTATCCCGCCTCGGAACGTCTAGCCGCGCTAGAACTCGACGAGGCCATTGCACCCGCCCAGGAAGCCCTGCAGCACCTGCTGCGGGCGGAATCGCTGTTCAATGAATTCCAGGTGCAGAACCAGCAGCAGGGTGGTGGCGGAGGTGGTGGCGGCCGCGCCCAGCAGGACCTGGCGGAAATGTTTGAACTGGAAATGGACCTGGAGCTCAACCAGTACGAAACCGGCAGCAATGTCTCGCCCCAGGCCCAGCAGGCCGAGGAAGAAGACATCATGAACCAGCTGGATGAACTGGCCCGTCGCCAGGAGCAGCTGGCCAATAATCTGCGCAATCAGCAGCAGCTGTCTGAAGCCCAGCGTTACCAGCAGGAAATGCTGCGCCGGGAAACCGAGGAGCTGCAGGAACGGCTCGAAGAGCTGCAGCAGCAACGCGAAAGCCTGCAGCGCGGTCAGGGCCAGCAAACCGCCCAGAACAACCAGCAGCAACCGGGCCAGCAGCCAAACCAGCAGAAGCAACCCGGGCAGCAGGGACAGCAAGGCCAACCTGGTCAGCAGGGCCAGGGCGGACAATCCGGCCAGTCCGGCGAGCAGATCACCCAGAACGAATTACAGCGCCGCCTCGAAAGCGCCGTGCGCGCCATGGAGCAGTCCGCGGAAGCTATGCGCGGAGACGCCAGTCCTGAAGAACTGCAGCGTGCCGCCGATGAAGCCCGCCGCCAGCTGGAAGGCGCACGCGAGCAGATCGCGGCTGACCAGCTCGCCGACATGCAGTCCTCCTTCAGCAACATGGCCGGCCAGGCCGAGCGCATGGCCCTGGAACAGCAGCGCATGGAACAGCAGCTGCAGGCTGCCATGGAACAGGCCGTCGCTGATCGTGAAAGTGGTGAAGACCCGGACAGCCGTGGCATGGAACTGCAGGAAGAGTGGGAACTGGCCCGGCAGAAAGCCGCCCTGGCCGCCGAACTTTCCTCCCTGCAGGAACAGATGCTCAGTGCCATGCAGCGCTTTGGTGATGATGTGCCTGAAGCCTCACGGGAACTGCAGCGTGCCAACGAGGAATTGGTGGAAAGCGAGCTGGAACAGGCCATCACCAATGCCGGACTCTACATAGATGCCGGTTACGGTCTCTACATTGCCGGCAATGAAAGTGCCGTCACCGCCGAAATGCGCCGCCTGGCCGACCGCCTGGAAGAAGCCCAGGAACTGGTCGAAACCCAGGGCGCCCCCGGCAACAGCGATGTGGATGTCGCCCGCCGCCAGGCCCAGGCCCTGCGCGCCAGATTACAGGAACAACTGGCCCAGAACGGCCAGCCCGGCAGCCAGCCAGAGGAACAGACCCAGGAAGGCGGTCAACAGGGGAGCCAGCAAAACAATCAGCAGAATGGCCAGCAAGGCGGCAATCAACAAGGTGGCAGCAACGGCGGCCGCTTTGCCCGTAATGGTCAGTTCGGTCCCTGGACTGGTTACGACCCGCTCAACAACGGCCCCATTGATGTGCCAGAGGAATTCTACGGCGACCTTGACCAGTTCACCCAGCAGGCCCGCAGTGCCGTGCGTGACCTGGAACTCAATGCCGAGGAACTGGCCCAGATGTACGACTGGATCCGCGAACTGGAAGCCACCCGCCTGAACCGCAACAAGGACATCCTGGCCGCCGAGTTCAACGACATGCTCGCCCTGATCGAACAGCTGGAAGTGGGCCTGCAACTGGACGGCCCGAGTGCCGGCCGCAACAACGTGCGTACCGCCACGGCGGAAAGCATTCCCGAGGAATACCAGGATTCGGTCGCCGAGTATTACCGACGACTCAGCCGGGAAGAATAAAAGATTCTCTGATCCAAAATAATCAAAGGGGTCA